>Ga0307936_1001828_pt1 | contig 9950 bp, 21 predicted proteins | sample OrgLakmetagenom1_FD_201839 | JGI IMG/M metagenome (GOLD analysis project Ga0307936, IMG submission 201839) | Saline water microbial communities from Organic Lake, Antarctica - #1 | ecosystem: Environmental > Aquatic > Non-marine Saline and Alkaline > Saline | place: Antarctica: Organic Lake... | reverse complement strand
CACTATTGATCACCGTTCCGCCAAGCTTCAACCGCATCAAGGTTCCATCGGCGCGGCTTTGTGCCAGGTATAGGCGGAACGGAAAACCGACCATCACGCAACATATCGTAGAACGTCCGAACCGGAATCCCTAGATGTTGTGCAACTTCACTCAATTTCAGGATTTTTTTCAATTTATCAGCGCCTTATTCAACTTGGAACTAATGGATAACCGAACGGCGCGGAACAAGTCAACCGCACTTTTTTGCATGTTTTCGCAAAAAAGTGCTTGCGCGATGTTTGATCATGCTTTAATGATTGTGACAACAAAAGAGGAAACAGAACAATGACCATCGGAAATTTCATGATCATTCTTGGTTTCATAAGTCTTGATTATGTTGATCAATCTGAACTTAGGGCCGATCAACGGCAACTAATCCAAGAAACCTTGCGGTCACTCAATGATTAGGTTGGTTTTGATTGTCGCGTTTTCGCTGATGATCGGTCACACCGTTGTCAAAGCGATGAACAATCACATTCACTTTCAGCTTGAAAGCATGAACCATGATGCACAATGGTAAACATATTGATGATATGACGCTTGCAGAATTGCGAAAAGCATTGCGTGAAGTGAAACAAGAATTGAAGGATTTGAAAAATGCTTGCGAATAAAGCCGCGCGCATCAAACATCTTGAAGCCGAACTTGAAAAAGCAAACCAAGTTATTGCGAACGCGCAAAAACACAATGAAGCAATGCAAAAAGCAATGAAAAGCTTTTGCCGGTTGATTGACATTGAAGTTTCAGGACGTGAATTGACTTTTAAATTCATGAAAGATGATGATGTTTTTGAAATTCAATCTTATTACTTAATGGGTGTTGATATTGACAACATGAAGCAACAGGCGGGTTTGAAATGACTTGCCCGCCATGTAACAACAATTGCAACCAGGGCAGAAATTGCCCGTCAAGAAAAACCAGATCATTCGGATTTGATCGGCTGTTATATCGGCTTGGATTTGTGCGCCGCTCAATTCACGATGAATTGGCTGAAGCGGCTGTTGTTGTCATTGAAGAATGTCAGAATTTCAACCGCGATTTTTACGAATGGCAAGCCGAAAACGATTGCGACAATGCACCGAAACCACCGGTGTTCAGACTTATAGAAGGAAACGATTGCGACAATGCACCGAAACCACCAGTTTTAAGACTTATAAAAGGCGGAAAAAGATGAACGATATTAAACCCGTATTGTTTGAAGCATTTGAAAAAGAATGCAAGGGTTTCAGCAACGCATTGAACCTTTATCAGCGGCTTGCAACCGGAACCGCGATTTACCCAGGGCAGGGTTCACCGCTTGGTTTGATTTACGTTGCCTTGAAATGCGCGGGTGAAGCCGGTGAATTCGCTGAACACGTTGGTAAGGCGATGCGCGATGATGGTTTGATTGATGTTTATGGTGGAACTGGTGATTATGCGCCAGGTGAACTAACACCGGAATGCCGCGCGCTTTTGATCAAGGAAATCGGTGATGAACTTTGGTATCTTGCCGCGAAATGCAATGAACTTGACGTTACGCTTTCTGAAGCCGCATTGATCAACGTGAATAAATTGCGTGATCGCCAAACGCGCGGAACATTGCGCGGTTCGGGTGACAACAGATGATTGAAAGATTTCGCTGGAACCTGTTTGTTTTCGCATGGCGTTTGAACTTTACAGGACGCATGATTGAAAAGACGCAATGCACAATCAAAACCGGTTGGCAACGTTCAAAAAAGGCGCAAGATAACAGCCCATTTTGGTCTGATGCAAAGCCTGGTGAATACGCCGATCACATGATTGCAAACGGTGAAATCTGATGGAAATTTTCAAGACCAAAGAAGAAATTGATTATTGGTTTGAAACGTCCGAACCTGGTTCAGTTGCTTGCTATGGTATAGCAACCGAGTTGCGCCGCCCGTTGAATTTCATGTTGCAGCATGCAAGTGAATATTATGAACGCAATCAAGTTCAGCTTTTCCAAAAAAAGCAACCGAACGGTTCATTTCATTATCTAATCCGAAAGGCGGGAAAATGAAAGTTGTCAGAAAAGATGACGGTTATCAAATCTTTGAAGGAAACAAACAAATCGGTTTTGTTGATGAAAAAGATGTTCTTTATGGGTTTCATCCGATCACCGGTTATGGTGTTGCAATATGCCCGCTTGGAAATCACGGTGAAATTGAAAAGTTGTTGAACGCATGGTTAAAGTTGCAGAAATAGAAAACATTTCGGTGCGCCGCGTGACTGAATTCACACCTTGGTTTGATGTTTACATTGATGAAAACCATCACAAAGGTTTTGCTGAAATCGGTGATGCGTTCACTTGCATGATGGATTTATTGCAGAAATGAGGGATAAAAATGATCAAAGGTGACGAACGCAGAAAGCATCTCGCAACCATTCGCAAAGAAGTACTTTGCGAAATGCGTGATATTTCTCACAAACACGCATTGCAACTGTCCTATGGCGAAGTATATGGTGAAACGCTCGCCGCCATTGAGGAACTTGCGAACGGAAGTGCCGAAGTTATCAGGCGCACCGGCGAGATTTGCCGGGATGAATATTGCACTCCCGGTGGCGGATCATTTGAAAACATTAGAGAGCGATTAAAGGAAATCAGAGGATGAATTTATTACAGGGTGATCAACCGCTTGAAGTTGCCGAACAACAGGTTGATAATTGATCAACACCGCATAAATCGCAATTTCATCTTTCAATTCCTGAAACGTCCTAAAATGATAAAGAACAGCGGAATGTGTGTAATTCATCCGGCGCGCGATTTCACGGCAAGAAAGTTTGGTAACATCTTCACCCCAAATTTCAACACCGGTTCGCAAGATTTCTAATTTGATTTTTTCACCATGTTTCATCTTTTTATTATCCCGTTTATTTGTTGCGGATCATTCACAAAACCAGCAAAGCCGCCCGCATCCCGAACGATATTGTGAAACTTCAGTTGCGCCCGCGCCCGATCATCGGACGGGTTGAAGTTCCAGGTGCTAGGCTTGCATTCAAAGGCGGTAAACACCCCTAAAATCTGCCCGTACAATGCCGGTGTGATCAAAACAGGTGTGATACCTATCAAATCGCTTGATTTGATTTCACGGTTGATTTGCGCGCTATCGTTACCCAAGCCGAACCGAACATGACGCTTGGAACCGTAATCATCAACATAATCAACCGCGCCGCTGTTGTTTCGCCAAACAGGGCCAACATATGCAAAATCACGCCTGGTTAAATTCTGAATTGCGGTTTCACTTGTCATTTGCAACCACCGTTCCAGATCGGAACACCAGCCGCTTCAAGACGTTTCAACATGTCAGCCGTTCCAGAACCACCAGGAAAACCCATGCCGAAATCTGGTTGACCTTCATCAATCATTCTTTGATTGCGCTGATGACCTGCAATTGCATTGTAATCACCATATTGATTTGTTTTGATCACCGCACCAGGAACATCAACGTTTTTCCAATCGGCTGGAAACGGTAAATCAGGAATACCAAACCAATTGCGCGCAAACATCTTTCCCATACTATCAGCACCACTTGCATCACCATGAATGATGCAAGTGATATAACCATGCATCAGGTAAAATTGATCAAGATGATGTTGCATCAAGCTTTGATCACGAAAGTTGCGCCCGCCAAAAATCAAAATTTTCATTCGTCCATTCCTTCAATTAACAAGATCGCCGCCGCCGCGTAAACGATCACACCGCGCATTTCAGCAATTGCCGCATCATATTCTTCACGCGCAACCATGCTTGTTGCTTCTTGCGCCTTTTTGAAAACTTGATATGTGTGACCGCCAACACCAACCATTCCACCAATCGCCATGATCGGTTGCTTTTCAAACGGTTTGTTGTTCGCATGGCGGTGTTTACCTTTTCCTTTTGCACTTTGATCATAAGCACCCTGAAGAATGCGACCAAGATTTTCATAACCTGGAACATTCATTTGATTTTGGTTCAGGTGTGAAGAACATTTTTCACAAGGTAAACTGTTATGTGTTCCATGAACGCAAGTGTTTATTCCAGTTGGTGTTTCAGTTGATTGGTTGACGCAATCAAAACAAACAGTTTCTAGTGAAACACCATGTGCGCAAATTTCAGTTGACATTTTCAATCCATCCTTCAATTTTAGTTGTTAAGTTTTCCATTGCGGCGCGCGGTTGCGCCAATGCAGAAAGAACATCAACGCCGGTTGTGAGATAAAACCGCCGATAACTTTGTTGATCATCACGACCTTTCGCGCGTTGAATTCCTGCCCATTGATTGATTTTTTCAGTTAACAATTGTTGCGCTTGAATTCTTTCAATCTGTTTATTTGCCGCCGCCTTTCCAGCAAGATCACCGGCAACATGTGCTGTTCTTTGTGCAACATCAGCCGGTGAAGGTAATTGTGTTGCAGCGCGTAATTCTTCAAGTTTCGCCCGATCTAATAAAACAAGATCACCATCAACCATTTCAGGTGAACCGCGCCCGCCTTCAACAATAATCGGTTCAGCGCCGCAATGCGGGCAACACGAAAAAAACCGTTCATAGGGACGTGAACACGATTTGCAAACGGTCAATTCAATATCTTCAGGATCAGGTTCTTTTTTCGCTCTTTTTTCGCGCCGATCTAACGTCCAATATCGCGGCTTATCGGGAAAACCGTGACGTTTCCAATTTGAAACATGATCAATAACAAGACCAAAATCTTTATCTTTCAGCGTTCTTAAAACCCGCCCGAATTGCTGAAGGAAAACCGCAAGGCTTGCCGTTGGTCTTGCCATTATTACAACTTCAACAGCCGGAACATCAAACCCTTCACCGAACAAATCAACGTTCACCAGGACGGTTAATCGACCATCACGAAATCGCCGGATATAATCAGCCCTTACTTCATTTGGCGATTTCGCTGAAACCGATGCGGCTGGAATTCCTTGTGCATTGAAGTTTTTGGAAATTTCGTTTGATGTTTCAACATCTGTTGCGAAAACAATTGCGCGCTTTCCCATTGCATAACGTGAATATTCTTTGACAACATCGCCAACAATATGTGATTTCTTTGACGCTTCACGCATTTTCTTTTGCGAGTAATCACCGGACGGTGCAACATCAGCCGGAATTTCAAAATCACTTTCTGGAATAACAATTTCATAATCACATAGCGCCCCAATATTGATCAATTCGCGTATGGTTGGACCTTCAACCATATCGTAAAAAACACCGTCCGAATGAATACCAAGACCTTGACCATCGGCGCGTTCTGGTGTTGCAGTTACGCCAAGCCCGAAAGCATTGGGAAACATCGCCGCGCATTTTCCCCATTTGTTATTGACAAGAACGTGATGCGCTTCATCAATATACCAATGTTCTTGTTGTTCAGCCCATGATTTCAATTCATCGGCGCGTGAATTAATTGTGTCAACACCACCAACCGCGCAATTCGCTGAAGGATTAATAAATGAATAACCGTTGAATTCGCGCCGGTGTTCATCAATGACTTGCCGAACAACATTTTTTGGCGCAATAATTCGGTGTTTAATTCCGCGCCGCGCAACGTGAACTGACATTTGACCAACAAGTTCTGTTCGGTGCGCCATTACAACTTGCCGACAACCAAGGTTGTTTTTGTCAAGAATAATGTCACTCATTACAATTGATTTACCGCCGCCCGTTGGTAAAACGGCAAGCATGTTTTTATTACCGAAACTCCAACCGGAATAAACGCCAAACTTCAGATTCAATTGATCATCGCGCAAAATTATCATTTCACAACCACCTGAATTCTTGCGGTAAAATTACGTTTTGCGGACGCAATGCGAAAAGCGGGCGAATTTGATTAGGATTATAACCAGCAAGACCGCAACCAATTGCAACAACATTGAATGTAAATTGCTGATGGTTCAGCGCAAAAATTTCAAAATAACCAACATGATATTCAATCACGTTCAAAGGTAAAATATTTAACTGTTTATCTTTTGTTGGAATTGCATAAGAATTTCCCTGCAATCCAAAACCTAAACCGTAGATTGCACCATGATTTTTAACAGCTTCCAAAGCTGAACCGCGACCATGCCGCCCTGCAAGATTTGATCCAAAAACAAAAATATTCATTTTTTAACAAGCACCATAATTCCCCAAAATCCATTGGAATTCGGACCTGAAACTTTACTTTGAACCCATGACGGATTGTGAACAACCTTGCCATTGCAGCAAACAACAATGTGATCACCGCCGCCCGCCGAACAGAATAAACCAAAATGAACATCAGGGTTTTGCACCGCTTGAATGTTCAAAATATCTTCAAGGCTTTCTGAACCTGGATAATATGCGACAAACGGAACAAGCCCTTGCGTTTCAAGATAGTCGCGCAACCGCCGATGACCTGTTTCACCGTTGCAATTATCATGAAAGAAATGCGGAACTTTTTCAGGCGGTTCAATTTCAAGAATTGACGCCACAACCGCCCGCAAGCAATCGCCAAATTTATCTTGTTCCGGTTCATGATTGACGCGACAAAATGCAGGGATCATTTATTTCACCCAACCTGGAACAGAAAACGGTTCGGGCGAACGGGTTTGCGCATCAGGACGGGGCATGAATAAACCAAGCCAAGCCGGTTCATGAATATCTTGAACAATCACCGGTTTTTTGTTGTCAATAATTTCTTGGAAAATGACCGATGCGGTTGGTGATGATGAAGCCAACAATGCAAGATTTTCAAGATTGCTGAAAATTCCGCCGTTTGGTTCGGTTGGTATTTCATCGGGAAACCAATCACGCCAGGTTTCAAAAGCGTTTTCTTCAGTTGCATAAATTCCAGCGTTACCAGAATGAACAAAACCAAGACTTGTTTTTGCGCTGATGAATTTTAACGCTTCATTGTTCACAAACGTTACTGAACTGTTAAACGCGATTTCTGTTTTACATTGTTCAACAAGTTTTTCATCAACACAAACGTTCATTTTCATAACGCCGATTGTTGATTTTCCAACCTTTTCAATCGCTGCAATCTTTCGATTTGTTGCAACCGCGATAATATCACCGGCTTCAGTTACTTCCAACCAGATTGAACGCAAATAACCTTCACTGTTTGATGAAGAAATTTTTGCCAATCGCGCGAATGCATCACAACTTATTGAAACTTCCATGATTTTCCCTTTGCTTTCTTGACCACCATGTAAGATTTTTCTTGCAACCTTGTCAAGCATGGTTTATATGATTTTGACAGATGAAACGCCAACAAGGAACAGAAACATGAAACCAACCCTTACTTTAACGTTTGAAACCGGTGATGAACTTGCAAAATTTGTTGCCGGTCACTTTGGTTCCGGTCAATCACAAGCACCCGTTGCAACACCGGTTCCAGCAACCGCCGCGCCGATGGTTCCGACAATGCCAACACCAACAACCGCCGCGCCCGAAAATGAAGATGATGATCAAGGTGCGCCCGCCGCTGATGCAACCGGTGTTGACGCTGATGGTTTACCTTGGGATGAACGAATTCATGCACCTTCCAAAAGTCAAAACAAAGATGGAACTTGGCGCAAGAAAAAGAAACTTGAAGATGCGTTTGTTGCCGGTGTCGAAGCCGAATTGCGATCGGTGCAGCGGGTGCCAGCCGCGCCAACACCGCCGCCCGCTGCACCAGGTGCGCCCGCTATGCCAGCCGCACCAACACCGCCGCCCATGCCGCAAGTTGATCAGCAACCGGCACCCGCTGCACCAGGTGCGCCCGCTATGCCAGCCGCACCAACACCGCCGCCCGAAACAGCACCCGCGCCCGCCGCTGAAGGCATTGATTTTCACACCTTCATGCAACAGCTTTCAGCACAAATGCAAAAGCGTGATGAAACAGGGCAACCGGTGATCAACGCTGATTATCTGGCACAAGCAACCGCTGAAATTTCTGGTGCATGGTCTGTTCCGTTGAACGCAATCACCGATATTCCAAGCAATCCGCAAATGATCACATACGCGATTCAAGTTTTCCAACGTGATGGAAAATGGGATTAAACAAATGTTTGAAACCGACGCAACAACACTTCAACGCTTGATGAATTGCAACGGTTCAAGGCTTATGGGCGGGTTTATTCCGCCCATGAATGCCGCCAATGATTTACGCGATGAAGGAAACGCCGCGCATTGGTTGGCACAACAATGTTTTGGTGATTTTGAAAATTCGGTTGATTATGAAAATGAAAAAGCACCGAACGGAATTTACATCACAAGCGAAATGATTGAACACGTTCATGAATACCTTGATATAATTCATGAACGCCCTGGACGGGTTGAATTCCCTAGCAGTTTTGCAGGTGAAAATTTTCGCGTGAATTGCCGCGCCGATCACATTAGCACCGTGAATGAAACGCTTTATGTTGATGATTTCAAATATGGTTGGCGGATCACTGAAGTAAAGATGAATTGGACGTTGATCGCCCATGCAATCGGTTATTGCACCGCAACAGGTTTCCAGCCGAAAGAAATTGTTTTCAACATAGTTCAGCCGCGCCCGCGAAACTTCAAAACATGGTCAATTAATTATGATGAATTGGTTCATTTGTGGCACCAGGTTTTTAACACGCTTTCAAATCTAACCGATGAATTGAAAACAGGGTCGCATTGCGCCAAATGTCACGCACTCGCAACTTGTCCAGCCGCAAAAATCGCCGGTTTTAATGGTGTTGATGCATCGGAAAAAGCGCACGATGAAGAATTGACAAATGATCAAATTTCATCAGAACTTGACAGTCTGAACAGGGCGCAAAAAGCTTTGAACGCAAGGCTTGAAGCACTTGAAGAACTTGCGAAATATAAATTGATCAACGGTGAAATAATTGAAAACTATAGCGTTGATCGCGGTCTTGGTAACACAACTTGGAAAAAAGGTTTCAATGTTGAAATAATAAAAGCTTTAACCGGTGTTGATGTAACATCTGGAAAAATGCTAACACCAAACCAAGCAATAAAAAAAGCACCAACGGAACGAAAGTTAACCGTTGAAATGGCGGTTAAAGCGTTGACTTATCGACCAGAAACAGGCACAAAGTTGAAACGAATGGATGCGAACGAAAAAGCCAAACGCATCTTTAAACCCTAACTGAAAAGGAACCCAAAAATGGGAACGGAAATTATAACTGGTGTTGGTCGCATTGTTTGGGGCAACCCTGCAAAGCCTCAAATCAAAAAAGACCCGCAAACGAAACAACCTGTTTTGCGCGATGGTCAACAAGTCAATCAATGGGTTTTCGGTGTTGCGTTTCCGAAAGCTGAATTTGAACAGATGATTTGGCCGGCAATGGCAAAAGAAAGCGCGCAAGGTTATCCGAATGGAACGCCGCAACATTTCGCCTGGAAATATAATGATGGTGATGGTGTTGACAGTAACGGGCAACCGTTCAACAGCCGTGAAGGTTATGCCGGTCATTATGTTTTGACTGTAAGCACTGAAGCTTTCGCGCCGCCGATTTACAAACTGATGAATGGTGCATACGTCCAACTTCAGCCGGATCAAATCAAAACCGGTCATTACGTTGTTCTTGCGCTGAATATTGTTGTGAACGTTCCAACCAATCGGACGCACACACCTAGTTTGTATATCAACCCCGTTGCGATTGAACATGTTGGTTATGGTCAAGAAATTCACAATGGGCCAGATGCGCAACAATTGTTTGGCGGTTCGCAATATCAGTTGCCAGCCGGTGCTTCACAAACACCCGTTGCATCTGGCGGTGCTGGAATGCCTGGAACCGGTCAACAGCCGCCAATGGGCCAACCAGCGCCACAACAGCCGCCAATGGGCCAACCAGCGCCACAACAGCCGCCAATGGGCCAACCAGCGCCACAACAGCCGCCAATGGGCCAACCAGCGCCACAACAGCCGCCAATGGGCCAACCAGCGCCACAACAGCCGCCAATGGGCCAACCAGCGCCACAACAGC
>Ga0307936_1001784_pt1 | contig 10116 bp, 8 predicted proteins | sample OrgLakmetagenom1_FD_201839 | JGI IMG/M metagenome (GOLD analysis project Ga0307936, IMG submission 201839) | Saline water microbial communities from Organic Lake, Antarctica - #1 | ecosystem: Environmental > Aquatic > Non-marine Saline and Alkaline > Saline | place: Antarctica: Organic Lake... | reverse complement strand
AATTGAATGGAGGGTTTGTCGGCACGCTCGGCCAGCAGCCGGGCTTCCTCTCCCAGGATCTCCAGTAGCTGAGACTGGATGATTTCAAGCTCAGAACGGGCAATGACATCTGACAGCTCTACCAGGATGTCGCCCTGCTGAACACGGTCGCCATCGTCGACATAGATGCGATCAACCACCCCACCTTCAAGATGCTGAATAACGCGGTTCTGGGTACTGACAATAACCTCTCCGACGGCCACCGCAGCGCCGTCTACCGGTGCCAAAGTGGCCCAGCCGCCAAAACCGATAAAGGTCAGAATAACCACCAGAATGCCGAGCCGGGAGCGCCGCCGGTGGTCGGTTTCAAGTTGCGGGAGGTCAGGCGCAGCCGATTTTTTCTCGTATTCACCTTCCAACATTTCCCCGGAGATCTGCCGACTCATGCCTTGCCACCTTGCAGGGTCTGCGGTTTGCCTTTACCAACGTTGATTCGGCCGTCCTGGAGCGCACGCATGATGTCATCCCGGCTGCCAAAGCCTGCTACTTGGCCTTCCGAAAGCACCAGCATTTTGTTGACCAGGCGAAGGATGGGCTTTCTGTGCGAGATCAGAATAACGGTAACTCCTTGCTCTTTCAGAGCTTCCAATGCGGCGACAAGGGCCTCCTCACCCTGGTCATCCAGATTTGAGTTGGGTTCATCCAGCACCACAAGACGTGGCTGGCCATACAATGCTCGGGCCAGGCCAACGCGCTGGCGCTGGCCGCCAGACAGCGCACCACCAACCGCGGTGATGTGAGTGTCATAGCCATTAGGCAAGCGCAGGATCAGTTCGTGCACACCCGCCATTTTTGCCGCCGCCACAACGGCCCCCGGATTCACCTCACCGAACCGGCAGATGTTTTCGCTGATGGTGCCCTCAAACAATTCAATGTCCTGAGGCAGGTAACCGAGGAAGGGGCCCAGCTCGGCCTTATCCCACTGGTGAATATCCGCACCATCAAGCCGGACTTTGCCGTTCTGCAGCGGCCACACCCCAAGAACGGCTCGGGCCAGAGAGGACTTACCGGCCGCACTGGGCCCAACGATGGCCAGCATGTCGCCCTTGTCGAGACTGAAGCCGACACCGCGCAGGGCAGGCGACGCTGCGCCGGGAGGAACCATCACCAGGGCTTCCACCGACAATTGTCCTTCAGGATCTGGCAAAGGCATGCCCTCGTTACCAGTCGGGTACTGCTCAAATAATTGATTGAGGCGCTGATAAGCCTGTCGCGCGGACGAAAACCCCTTCCAGGAGCCAATCATCAAATCCAGTGGCGCAAGCGCCCGGCCCAATAGAATGGAGCCGGCTATCAACATACCAGGGGTGATTTCCTGTTCGATAGCAAGAAAGGCGCCCAGCCCCAGGATAAGGGACTGGAACATCATCCGCAGGGTCTTTGAGATATTACTCACGACAGCATTGCGGTCGCTGGCATCCGACTGGTCTTTAAGAAAGCCAATGTGCCTTTCCAGCCACTTGTAGCGCAGGTTGCTTTCCATGCCCATGGCGTCAACGACTTCGGCATTGCGAAGGCATGAATCTGCATAGCGGGTAGACTGGATACTTTTGTTACTGGCCGAGCTGAGCGGCGCCTTGGTGAGCTTTTCGTTCACCAAGGCCAGCACGGCGAGGATAATGGCAGCGATAATCGCAAAAATACCGAACCAGAGATGGAAAGCAAACAGAACCGCAATAAAGATTGGCAACCAGGGGCCATCAAAGAAAGCAAACAGGCCCTGACCGGTCAGAAACTGACGCAGCGATGTCATGTCCTGAATGGGCTGAGAGCTTTGGCGGCCTGGTTCATTAACGGACTGCTTGAACATGGACGCGAACAGCTTGCTGTTCATGCTGGCATCCAAATGATTCCCGAGCCGAACCAGAATGGCGGACCGGGCTATCTGCAACAACGCCAACGCTATAAAGAGGAATACGACGATCAACGTAAGCATCAGCAGGGTCTCTATGCTTCGACTGCCGAGGGCTCTGTCGTATATTTGCAGCATGTATAGTGCTGGCACAAGCAAAAGGAGGTTTATAAAAAAGCTGAGGAATCCGACTGCGTAAAACCCGCTCTTACACTCGCCAAGGGCGTCTTGTAACGGCGTCGGTCGCTGGCCGGATTTTGCGTTAGGTTTGAACATTAATGCTTTTGTCCCAGGGGTGAATAGGCTTCAGTTGCATAGCACCGCCATGCTTAAGCGTCCCGCCAATCGCCAAAAAATGCGCGCCTGAGCGCAATGGCACTGGACCCGAGGGCGCGCATTATCAGCTATTGATGCTGGTGAGTCCACCCCGCCTGTGGTTACGTTATGTCAGTGCGGCAATTGCCGGACATTATCTGCGCGGTCGGGCTTATGGGTGCTGTATCAGGCTAAAATGCCTTTCTGACCCAGAGGGTATCTTCCTGCTCCCAACCGGGCTGGTGCCCGGTAGGCGCATTTCTCAGGAGTTTTACAATCAGCGCACAGTCAAACTGCTGGCTGGCGGCAGTTGATTCGGGATCGTCTCTGGGCAAAGCCTGCTCCCTTGCTGTCATGATTCGCGGGAAGACATAATCTGCGCTACCGCTTCCAACGGAACATAACAGCAGACTATGCCTTCAGAAAAAATCCACCAATAACAAACACGTAACGATTTTTAGATTTTCAAAGGCCCCGTCGACAGCCGCCGTGTCCGTTACCGATAAGCGCTCGACGGGCGCTTGGAACATGGCTCCGTGCTGTTACTTATGGTCCGAGTTATCGGGAAATCGTCTTACTGACTGCTTCTGACCATGTACTCTGAAGTCCACTTGTATCTTCTGTCCGGATTGCGAAGTACCAGGTACCCTCTCCGAGCCCGGCGACCTCGTACTCCATTGTCTGACCATCGTCGACAATCACTTCATAAGACATTTCTTCAACGCTTTCTTCAGTGCCGTATCGAACGACGTACTTGTCGATTTCGCCCATTGTTATGGACTCCCCATTGACTCGGGTTAATGGTGCTTGCCAAGTCATTCTTGCAGAGCCGGTCACCGGTTCGGGTTCTGGAGTTGGCTCTGGCGCAGGCGTTGACTCTGGTGTTTGCTCTGGCTCTGGCTCTGGTGTTGGCTCTGGCGTTGGTGTTGGCTCTGGCGTTGGTGCTGGCTCTGGCTCTGGCTCTGGCTCTGGCTCTGGTGCTGGCGTTGGCGTTGGCGTTGGCGTTGGCGTTGGCGTTGGCGTTGGCGTTGGCGTTGGCGTTGGCACAGGGTCTGGATTTTGTGGCACATAGCCAATGTTTAATAGAGCTTCATCCAGAGATTCTATTGCAAGAGATAAATTTTGCCCCTGCTCACCCTCCTGATAAACCACCTCTGTGTGGCGGGACGCTTGTAGGCTGCTTGCCAGCAACACTAGTTCAGCACTGGTCTCAAGCTGCGCACCCGAAAGCAGAGGCAAATACCGATTACGAATTATTTCTTGTTTGAAGTCGCCAATTACATCCGCCAAAGACCCCCAACGCGAATCCTCCGCAAGCGCAAGGAAACCAACATTCACAAAAGCAGATTCAAGAACTGAAGCGTCTGCCATCAACGCTCCAGGGGTTGACAGATCTACTTGAGAGCGACTAAGCACCCCCGCTGAGAGACTGAATTTGGCTTCCAGGTCTGACAATGCATTTTGGTAATCAGACCATTCCGGCACCCCGTTTAACGAGGCCATATCAAATGCCAGGGAACCGAGCGGAGTAATTACCGCCCTGGAAATAGAGCCCCCAGTTGGATGGACCATCGTCTTCATTGAAAGATCGTTACCGGGCCAGAACCATTCTCCAAACGCTACGTTGCCACCACCCGGAGTTTGGCAAACAGGGCGCACATCGCAGCGCATTTGGGTGGCACTGTCTGAGGCCAGCACAACTTTTAAGGAACGCTCAGTGAAATTCTCAGGAACACCAGCTCGGAACCGACCGTCATTGTCCGTGCGTACGCTTTCGCCCACCTGAACCCATCCTGATTCGGGATTTGCACTGTAAGCACGCCAAAGAGAAATTCGACCGCCCCGGACGACACCCTTTACCGCAGAACCTTCCACCCAAACCGTCTTTACGCTCTCTTCAGATTGAGCGGGCTCATTTTCATTTATAGAAGGCGCAGATGCTGGCTCTTCAACGTTATCAGACTGAGGATTGGCCAAAGCGGTGCTGCTGGAATCGGAGTCTCCGCCGCCACATGCAATAAGCAAAAAACTGAAGCAAAGCGCAAATATGGTCTTGGGCGATAAGCCGGGCAGGATAAACATAGCGTCTCCGGAATTAAGATTCGAAGGTGCTATGTTATTTGGCCTGGGTGTCAAATAACGTTAAACTCGTCGTATTTTTGACGCCACTTTACGCCATTATTTTGGCGCTTAGATTGGCGTGGGGGTCAGACCCCAGTGCATTTTCCGGGGTGAAATGCATTGGGGTCTGACCCCGATTTGTCCTGGTGAGAGAACTTGATTGGCAGCTCGCGAAAAATGGCAAAGATCGTCTGGGAGTCGGCGCTGCTGCAGGCGGCTTCAAGGCTGCGCAGGCTTGCCTCAATCTCGGCCCAGGGAAGGCAGGATTCTCTGGCCATCATGATCCGGGGGTGTTCGGTTTGCTCCGGGTCCCCACCTATCAGTAACTCTTCAAACAATTTCTCCCCCGGCCGGAGCCCGGTGAACTGAATTTCAATGTCGCCCCCGGGATGTTCGCTGGTCTTTTCTTCCAGCCCCATCAGGTGAATCATCTTCTTTGCCAAATCCGCAATGCGGACGGGCTCTCCCATATCGAGTACAAATACCTCTCCGCCCTGCCCCATACTGCCGGCTTGCAACACCAGCTGACTCGCTTCGGGGATAGTCATGAAATAGCGAATGATATCTGGATGAGTCACGGTGACCGGGCCGCCATCGTTGATCTGTTCCCGGAAAAGTGGCACCACTGAACCAGATGAATCTAGAACATTCCCAAAACGCACCATGGAAAAAATGGTTTGGCTCTGGCGCTTTGCAAGGCCCTGCAGTACCAACTCCGCGACGCGTTTGCTGGCGCCCATGACATTGGTCGGCCGCACGGCCTTATCGGTCGAGATCAGTACAAAACGCTCGACTCCGGAGGCAATGGCCGCCTCGGCTGCGCGAAGCGTACCGAACACATTGTTCTGTATGCCTTCGATCACATTCTGTTCAACCAGCGGCACGTGTTTATAGGCGGCAGCATGGTAGACCGTTTCGATGCCGAAGCTTTTCATGACCGATTCACAGCGAGCGCGGTTCGTGACACTGCCCAATAACGGATGAATGCTGACACCCAAGGCCTCAGACGCGTTCATTGCGCGAAGCTGCCTTTCAATATGATAGAGAGAGGATTCAGACCGATCGAACAGCACCAGGGTTCTGGGGCGGTGCTGGATAATCTGTCGGCATAATTCTGAACCAATTGAGCCCCCTGCCCCCGTCACCATCACGGCTTTCTGGTGAAGGCTGTTTGCCACCAGTTCCAGATCCGGTCGGACCGGGTCCCGGCCCAGCAGGTCTTCAATTTCCAGATCCCGGACATCGTTGATTCGCACCTCGCCGGACACCAGTTCGGATACCGAGGGAACGGTCTGTACCGGAATGGACAGGGTTTCCAGGCTTTCGATCAACGCCTTGCGATTGATGTTGGGGTCTGCGTCCAGTGCCAGGAGCAATCGCTGAACGCTGTATTTAGGCAGGTACTCTTCAAGGTGATCAAGCCCGATCACCGGCAGGCCGTTAATCAGGGTTTTATGGTTCGCAGGGTCAATGGAAATGAATACCATAGGGCGGAATTTTGAGCCCTGCCCAAGCGCTGACGCCAGCTGCAGGCCGGTACTCCCGGCGCCAACGATCGCAACCGGCTCTTTCAGCATCTGCAGCGGCCGGTTGACGATCATGCGTACACTGAGGCGGGTGCCGCTGACGAACAGGAAGGCCATTGCGCCGTAAATGATGGGGACAGAGCGCGGCAAAAAGGCCTGGAACAGGTAACCCAATATAATCAGCAAAAGGCTGGAGCCGATCACGCCGTAAATAATGGTCAAAAAGGCTTTATCACCCAGGTAGCGGATAACGGCTCGATATAACCCAAGGCGTATAAAAATCCCGATGGTCAGAGCCACGGTTGTGACGGCAACCGCTAACTGCTTGTCAGAGGGGAGCCAAAAGTAATCTTCCAATCGAAGGGCGTAGGCAAGCCAGATGGATAAGAACAGGGCGCCAGCGTCTGACAATACCGAAACAATGCGCTTCTGGTACCTTGGCAGGTTCAAAAATCGATTAATCACTCAGTCTTCTCCCGGAATTCTGTCACCGGATCCATTACCTCCCAGTGTTAGAAGGATGTACCGGAAATAGGCCTTCAGCGTGAGTTTTTCGAGCATTTTCTGATCGGTTTCAGCCAGGAGCTTCGGGGTAGACATGTCGATATCATTGATCTGCGCCAGGCCGGTGATTCCAGGTCTGCAATTGAATACGTTCCGCTCGGCCCTCTCCCGGATTAATTCGTCCTGACTAAACAGGCAGGGACGGGGGCCTACCAGGCTCATTTCGCCTTTCAGCACGTTCCAGAGCTGTGGTAATTCATCGAGTTTGGTGCGACGAAGAAAATGGCCAAAATGGGTAATCGATGCGGTGCTGGCCAGATGGCTCGCCACTGAGGCGGTATCAACTTTCATTGTCCGGAATTTTACGAGGGTAAACGGCTTTTTCTGTCGCCCAATCCGCTCCTGCCGGAATACGGGGGAGCCGGTATCGAACAATCCAATCACGTAAAGCATTGCCAGAAGCGGAAAACCAATCACAAGCCCCAGCAAGGCAAAACACACATCCAGAAAACGAATCACTCTTTAAACATCCTGGTTAACGGCTCATCACATTGATGATCAGTAGCCGTGAGTTTCAAAACAACGCCTCAGCCCTTCATCTACAGATACCGGCGGCGTCCAATCCAGGCGCTTTCGCGTTGAACCGATATCCACCTGCAACGAGCCCAACAGCCGTTGGCCAACGGCTTTTTTTCCCAGCACCGTAGCGCCTAGCTGCAACAAACCTGCAGGCACAGGGATTAACCGGGAGTGCCTACCCATCGCTTTCGCCGCCCGCCGCAACAATCCGGACGTGGAGAGATCTTCACCGTCACTGACCAGAAACACCTGATTGGCAGCGCTCGGATGGTCTATGCAGGTAATAATCAAATCAACCAGATTGTCCAGCCCAACCAGGGAGCGACGATTGTCTATCGCGCCAAACGGTAAGGGCAACCCTTTTTCAACCAACTTGATCATGCTGGCGAAGTTGCCTTTTACACCCGGGCCATACACCAGGGGCGGGCGGATAATGACCATCTCCATGCCGGTTTCGAGAGCGATCTGCTGCAAGCCCTGTTCTGCTTCCAGTTTTGAAATGCCGTAGGGGTCTTCGGGGGTGGGGGTATCGTCACAAGTGAATGGCCTGCCCGGTGCTGTTTGCTCGCCATTTACTTTTATGGAGCTGATAAATACAAAACGACGGATACCGGCCTCTGCTGCCTGGCGAGCGAGTTTGAGGGTCCCCGCTACATTCACTTCCCGAAACGCCGCCAACGGTTCCGCCGCTTGATCGTTCATGATATGCGCACGGGCGGCGGTGTGAACCACCACTTGCTGATTTTTTAAGGCGACGAACCAGTCTGTGTGCTGATCGATATTGCCCACAGCAACCGTGCCCGTCGTGATAACACTTCCAGCCATTCTTACCGTACCCGTAACCTCGCCTTCCTTCCGGTAAGCAAGACGTTTTAGAAGATGGCCGCCGACAAATCCGGAAGCGCCGGTAACCAACACATTCCCGCTGTTAATCATCGGCCAATAGCTCTTGATAGATCGTCATGTGCTGTTCCACAATCTTTTCAATAGCAAAGGCCTTTTCCGCCAGTTCCCGGCCTGCCTTGCCCATTTGGGCACGACGTTCCGGTGACTCGATCAGGGCCTGAATCGCATCGGCTAAGTCAATCGGGTTTTTGGCAGGAACCAGAACACCAGTGACATCAGGCTTTATGGCATCACGACAACCGGGATGATTTGTTGTTACGACAGCTCTGCCACAAGCAGCCCCCTCCACTAGCGCTTTGGGGAGGCCCTCACCGTAATAAGAAGGCAAACATACAATATTCGCTGCAGCATACTGGGCGGCAATATCGGTGCAAAACCCGGGCAATTCGACAATCTGTTCTGCAGACCAGCCGCGGACCTCCGACTCAGTGGCACTGGAGGGGTTGCCAGGGTCTGGTGAGCCAATTAAACGCATCACCACCGCAACACCCCTTGAACGCAACAATCTTGCTGCTTCAACAAAGTCGAAAACGCCCTTGTCTCTCAAAAAGCGAGCGGCCATCACTACCACTGGCTTACCCTCGGGCTCTCGCACAACCGGATAATCGGCAAGATTCACACCGGAACCACGGATAATACGCGCCTGATCATCCCTGAGTGCGCCAATCGACAATAACCCGTCGCGGTCGTCCGGATTCTGGAAGATCACCGCAAGCCGTTTGTGATTCAACGCCAACCGATACAGTACTGAGACCAGCCGGAGTCGCACCCGGGCCAGGCCCGTGTGCGCGACAAAAACCGTCCCCAGCCCCGACACTGCAGCGACTACCACAGGGATGCCCGCAAGCCTGGCGGCAATACCGCCATATAAGACCGGTTTAATGGTAATCAGATGCACAAGATCTGGCTGCAACCGTCGGAACAAACGATACAACCCGATGACAGAGCCAAGCTCTGTGAAGGGGTTTTGTCCGCTTCTTGCAATGGCAACCTTGTGGTGTACAAATCCAAAATTCTTGATGCCCTGAACTGCGACCCCATCCGCCGTTGCCACATGTACCTCATAACCTGCTTTTCGGGCGGCAAGCGCGATGGGCAGTCGATGGGACAAAAAGAACTCGGGGATATTAACAACAAACAGTATTTTTTTTGCTAACAATTTTCTTCCAACCAGGTCTGAAACATCAATACACTCCAACATGATACCGCCATTTATGCCTACCGCTCAGGTGGTCGCTTCACATCTTACGAATGAGGAACGGGTGAAATTGGCCATCATGGCGTGTTCCAGGCTGTCGGTTTTGGGCCCATTGCTCACTTCATTTTTATCCGAGTCGGCTGCCTTTATGTTTCGAGTACATCCGATCAGCCCACGCATCGTCAGGTTAAACTCCGCTTTTCACCAAACCAGCATGCCTCATAGGCATCAACCATGCCTTCAATCGAAAACCGAGACGCAATTCGTTGGGCGCTTGCTTTTTTCCGAGCCTGCCAGGCAGTGGGATTCTTTTGCCACTCTTTGGCCATTTTGATGATTAGATCGGCCAAGGCACGTGAATCCTGCGCAGGGCAACACAGGCTTGCATCACCCAGGATTTCCATGGCATCTCCAACGTTAGTGGAGATACAGGGGGTTCCACAGGCCATCGCCTCAGCAAGCACATTAGGGAAGCCTTCGGATGAACTGGAAAGCACATGGAGATCCAGCGCATTCATCACGGAAGGAATATCCTTTCGCTGACCGGCCAACACCACCCTGTCCTCCAAACCTAAAGCCGCTATCCGTGCCATCAGAGCATCGTTATCGGGAGATAAGCCTTTGCCGATCAGCAGACACTTAACACTAACCTCTTGTGCGGCCAAGGCCAGCGCCCGCAACAAATTGAAATGATCTTTCTGTAGATCAAAGCGACCCACCTTGCCAATGGCAAACTCGTCAGCACTAAACCCCAACTCGTTGCGGAGCCCGGCATCTTCGGTTGCATACTGCTTGAAACGCAATAAGTCGTAACCGTTCGGTATCATCAGCAGTTTTGATGCGTCATAGCCAATATCCTCGTGAACAGTCAGTGCCTTATTCGCACAACAGATTATTTTTTCAGGTACCCATTTGGACAGCAACGCACACAACCGGGCTATCCAAAGCGTGAGTGGTGTTGATTTTCCTTTTTCCAGAGTTGAATGACGAACACCCCAAAACACCCGCTTTACACCGGCTAGCCTTGCCGCGATGCCGCCAAGTAGATCCGCGTGATACATCCAGGTTTGTACTAC
>Ga0307936_1001782_pt1 | contig 10118 bp, 13 predicted proteins | sample OrgLakmetagenom1_FD_201839 | JGI IMG/M metagenome (GOLD analysis project Ga0307936, IMG submission 201839) | Saline water microbial communities from Organic Lake, Antarctica - #1 | ecosystem: Environmental > Aquatic > Non-marine Saline and Alkaline > Saline | place: Antarctica: Organic Lake... | reverse complement strand
TGTCGAGGTCGAAGTCGACCTCCGTGGCCGGGGTGATGCCGAACTCGGCGTGGTAATCGATCACCGTGGCGCCGTCCCTGGGGTCCTTCACCACGCCCTGGATGCCGTTGAAGAGGTGGAACTCGAACGTGGCCTCGGCGTCGTTGCGCAGGCGGCCCAGCTTGCGGGCGACCTCGGCCTGCACCTGCTGCACCGCGGTTTCCGAGCCGAAGTCGCGGATCGCCTGGATCTCCGAGGCCCAGAGCACGTCCTGCTTCTTGAACTGCCGGCAAACAAACGCCCGCATCTCGCGGCGTTCAGGCGTCTGGCTCTCGTAGGCAGAGCCACGCTCGGAGAACGGGATCAGCGACAGCGTGCCGTCGCGGCTCTCGATCATCACGGTGCGGCTGCGCACACCGCGGGCGCCGAAGAGGTCCGCGCCCGACAGGATGGCGGGCTTGTAGGGGATATTCTCGAGCGCGCGGGTGAGTTCGACGATGGTGAAGGCATCGCCTTCGAAGATGTCCATGGTGGCCATGTTGATGCCTCCTGTCGGTTTCGGATCAGCGGACGATGATGCCCGCGGCGAAGAGCGCGGCGTGGGCGGCGGCGACCTCGGGATCGCTGGGCGTGCCCGCGAAGACGAGATCATGCCGGTTGACGATGGCGGGGCCGCGGACCACCGCCACGGCCGGTGCATCGCCGCCGCTGGCGTCCGCCTTGCCCCAGAGCACGGCGACGGCGGTCTCTGTCCCGTCGGTGGCGTCGGGGTCGTGGGCGGCGTATTTGCCCGAGGCGGTGATCTGACCCAGCACGGTGCCGGGTGAGAGCGTGCCGGACGCAACGGTGACGGTCTCTCGGGTGTAGTCGCGATGGGCTTCCCAGACGAGGAAGCCGCCGGGGTGGGTGGACTCAGAAAGCGTGGTCATGGGAGCCTATCCTTTGAGCTTGAAGGTGCGGGCGATCACGTCGCCCCAGGGACGGGTCGTGGCGCTGCGGCCGGGTTGCGGGTGATGGGGCGTGATCTCCGGCGCGGCCTCGGCCTTCGTGTCCAGCAAGCTGCTGCGCACCGCGTCGAGGCTGGCGTCCTCCTCGAGGAAGCGCCCGGCCATCTGCGGCTGACCCGCGAGGCGGCAGAGATCGACCACGGCCCGGGCATGGGCGATGGCCTCGGCGCGGATGGCGGTGGCGTTCGGAGCCGTGCTGGCGTCTGCCATGGGGCCGTCCGGATCGTCGGCCACGGGCTGCGGCGCGGGATCGGGGACCGACGCGACATCGTTGGCGTCGTCAACGATGTCGGTTTCCGTCTTGGCGTATTCCGGATCTGGGGTCTCGACCGCGTCCACCAGCGCTGGCGGCGCGTTGCGGAACCGGGCGATATCGAAGCGCGCGGCGATGCGCACCGGCTCGGCCAGGCGCGTGGCGAGACCTGCCTCCAGCGCCTCGGCCGCTGTGAGCCAGGTCTCGGCGGCCATCAGCCCGGCGATCTCCTCCTCGGGCCTGCCCGAGCGGGCGGCGTAGCCGCGCAGCATGCCGGCCGCGATCTTGTCCAGCGTCCCGGCCATCTCGCGCATGTCCGCCGCCGTGCCCATGACGAGGCCGGAGGGATCGTGGATCATCAGGAAGGCATTCTCGGGCATGACGATCTCGTCGCCCGCCATCGCGATGTAGCTGGCGGCCGAGGCCGCGATCCCGTCGATCCAGACGGTGACGCTGCCGGCGTGGCGGCTCAGCGCGTTGTGGATCGCGACCGCGTCGAAGACCGAGCCGCCGGGGCTGTTCAGCCGCAGATCGATCGCGGTCTCGTCCGGCAGCGCGCCGAGTTCGGCGAGGAAGCCCTTGGCCGAGACGCCATAGGCGCCGATCTCGTCATAGATCAGCACCTCCGCGCCGCCGTCGCGGGCGCGGATCGTGTACCAGCTGTTCATGATGTCACTCCTGATTGGTGGCGCGGTCGGTCGCGGCCGCATCGATGTCGTCACCGCTGTCATCTGCCGACCCATCGCCCGGATCGGGCCGCGTTGCCGGCGTCGCCCGCGCGCCCTGCGTCTCGCCGGGGCTGGTGCGGTAGCGCAGGCCGAGCCCCTCGGCGCGCGCCGTGTCCGTCGCGTTCTCGCGGTCGACCTCCTCGACATCGTAGCCGGTGGCCTCCACCACCTTGCGCCGCGAGGTGATGCCCGCCTCCATCGCCAGCACCTGCGCCTGGATGTCCTTCAGCGGATCGACCCAGTCCCAGCGGGGCGGGATCCACTGCACCATTTGGGCGACGGCCGGGTCGGGCAGATCCAGCCGGCCTGCCAGCCGCGCCGTTTCCAGCCAGCGCGCCCAGACCGGGCGGCAGAGCTGATGCGCGATCACCCCGTGCTGGAGCTGCTGCACGCGACGCCGGAACTCGACGAGCTCGGCCCTCAAGCTCGAATAGTTGGCCTGGCGCACGTCACCGGTGACCAGGTGATACGGCAGCCCCAGCGAGGCCGAGACGCCGAGCAGCGTGCGGTACTGGAACGCCTCGTAGCTGCTGCCCACATCCGCCGGTGACGAGAACTTCACGTCCTCGCCCGGCAGCAGGACCTGCAGCGTCCCCGGCTCGAGGCTGGCGATGGCCGCGCCGTCGGGGTCGGCCTCCTCCGTGCCTATCATAGGCTCTTCGGGCGCCGTCTTGGTGATGAAGCCCGCGAACATCGCCGCGGTCTTCTTCCGGTCGAGCTCGGCGTCGTCGTACTGGTCCAGCAGGAAAAGCCGCACCATGGCGGGCGCGACATGCGGCAGGCCGCGGATCTGCCCGGCATCGAGCGGGCGATAGACGTGAAGGACGTCAGCCGCCGGCACACGCACCGTCTCCGGCACCGCCACGCGCCGGTCCGTGCTGTCGCCCGGATGGCTGCGGCGGAAGTGATAGGCCACCCGCCTGCCGATGGCGTCGAACTCGATCCCGCAGCGGATGCGGTTGCCGTTGGCTGCCGTCTCGGTCTTCTCGAAGGGCAGCATCTCGGATTGCAGGAGCTGCAGTTGCAGCGGCACGAGCAGACCGTCCTCGGTGCGACGTGGGCGCAGCCGCACGAAACACTCGCCCGCGACGAACATCTCTCGCGCGACCATGGCCTGAAGGCCGTAAAAGTCCGTCAGCCCGTCCGCGTCCGCCTCGTCGGTCCAGGCGAGCCAGAGCCGCTGGACCTGGTCCCGAAGCTCCGCGTCGTCGATCAGCGAAGACGGCTTGATGCCGTCGCCGACGAGATTGGCGGCGAAGGCCTCGCAGGCATTGGCGGCATAGCCGTTGGTGACCACCAGTTCGCGCGCCCGCGCCAGCAGCTTTGGGCCGCCCGAGGCGACGAGCGCGTTGACGTTCTCCAGCGGCGGGTTCCAGCCGCGCAACCGGCGCCGGGACATCGCCCCTTCGAGGCGCGCACGCATGCCCGCAGGGCCGCCGGCGGGCTGGCGGCGGAACCGGTCGAACAGCCCCATGGATCACAGCCCCTTCGTCGACGTCACACGCAGCTGCCGCACGATCCGCCGGCCCTCGGCCGCGGCGATCTCGCGGTCCAGCGCCTCGATGGCGCGGTCGATCTCGACCACGCTGCGATACTCGACGGTCTTGCCGTCATAGCTGACCCGCGCCACGCCGGAGGAGCGCTGCGCCGAGAGCGCGTCGCGGCGGCTGCGCAGGTCGGTAATTGTCGGCATCACGCGCGCCTTCTATGGTTGGGACAAAGCTGCCGCCCGGAGGACCCATGTCGGAGCCCGTCGCCCGTCTGATGATCGAACTCGAGGACATCACCCCGCGTATCTGGCGGCGGGTTGACGTGGCGGCTGCGATCACCCTGTCGACATTGCACGACATCCTTCAGGCCGTGATGCGGTGGGACCATGCGCATCTCTACGAGTTTCGCGTGGGCGACCGCGCCTATGGCGACCCGCTCCCCGGATTGGAGAGCGCGTCCGGCCGGGTCTACAAGGCCAAGGGAACCCGGCTGAATCAGGTGATGGATCGGGGAATCGACCAATTCACCTATGTCTACGATTTCGGTGACGACTGGCGGCACAGCATCCGTGTGGAGCACGTCCGCGACGGTGATCCAGACAAAGATTATCCGGTGTTCGTCGAGGGCGGACGCCGCGCACCGCCCGAAGATGTGGGCGGTCTGCCCGGGTTCATGAACTTCCTCGATGCGATCGCCGACCCGAAACATCCCGAACATGCGTTCTTGCTGGAATGGGTCGGAGGCGCCTTTGACCCTGAGGACATCGACCGCCGGGAGATCGAGTTCGACCTGGCCATGCTCGCCGAGTTCCGGCGCAGGGTGCGTGCCGGCCATCGTAGTCGCGGGGAAAAGAAGGCCCACTGATCACTCCATGTAACTCGAGCGGACGGTCCGCCGCCGCAGCGTGCTCCGCTTGCCAGCGGGCGGTTCGGAGCCCGTCACCCCATTAGGATCGCTCCGCTGTTCGATGCCGAGTTGCGTCTCCAGATCGGCCCAGCGGGCCTCAGACCACCGGTCGGCCCCGGCGATCCACGCGGCGGCCCTGGCGTAGACCCGGCAGTCCAGCGCCTCGTTGCGCTCCCGAAGCTTCTGCCATTCGAGCTTCGTGAAGCCGCGCTTGCCCTTCACCGTGACCAGCTGCTCGGCGGCCAGCTGCTTCAGCCATTCGCTGTCCGCCCAGGACGGCAAATGCACCGTTCCGGGCGGAAACGGTGCACCGGCGGCGATCTCTTCCTCCGCCGGTCGGTCCTGGCGCAGAAAGCGGTAGGTCTCGGCCTTGAAGGTCGAGGTCGCCACGCTCCACAGCCGCGCGCCGCGGCGCAGGCGCTTGCCCGCGACGGTCGCGTCAACATAGGTGGGGCCTGTCACCGGGCTCGACCGATTGAACCCGTCGAGCCCCTTCACGGGTGCCACCTGCGCGAAGCCGACCTGCCGCGCCCAGCCATAGACCGCGCTGGTCTCGTAGCCCGTGTCGATCGCAAGACGCGCGATCGCCAGATGCTCGCCGGAGGCATACGTCCATGTGCGCCCCAGCAGATCCGTGAGCTGCTGCCAGCAGGCCGGATCGCCGGGCCCGCCCTCGATGACGACATGATCGACGAGCCAGCTTTCCAGCCCGCGGCCCCAGGCCCAGACATCGACCTCGATGCGGTCCTTCTGCACGTCGGCGCCGGCGGTCAGGAACAGGCCGCCCGCCGGCACGGTGCCCGGTTTCCATGCCTCGCGGCGATCCGCCAGCCGTTGCCAGTCGGGCGCCTCGCCGCTCTCGACCCATGTCTCGCCGAGGATCGTGTTGCGGAACGCCTTGATCGCCTCGTCCGAGCCTCGGGCCGCCTCCCAGGCGCGCGCGATCCGGTCCCAGCCGAGCCAGCCCACCGGCGAGTAGAGCGCCGAGAGGTGATAGCCGACGGTGCCGGGGTCCTCCGGCTCGGCGGTCGCGCGCCATTCGCCCGCTTCCAGCATCGCCGTCTTGTGGTGCTCCGCGATGGCCCCGTCGCAGCCCTCGCAGAGATACTCCGCCGTCTCCGGCCGCCCCTTCTCCCAGCGCAGCCGGTCGAACTTCAGCCACTGCATTGCGTCGCAATGCGGGCATGGCACGAAGAAGCGGCGCTGGTCGGACGCCTCGAGCTCCCGCTCGATTCGGGAGAGCCCCCGGATCGTCGGCGTCGAGACGAGGAACACCTTGCGCCGGTGGGCAAAGGTCAGCGAGCGCGCCTCGGCCAGCGTCACCGGATCGCCTTCCTCGTCGGCCGAGGCCGGATACGCGTCGACCTCGTCGAGAAAGATATAGCGCGCCGGCGTGGACCGCAGCCCCACCGCCGAGTTCGCCCCGGTCATGATCAGGATGCCGCCCGCGAACTCCTTGGACAGCATCGTGTTGCCCGCATCGCGGGACCGAGCGGGTTTGACCCGCTCGCGTAGCTCCGGGCTCTCGTCGATCAGCGGGTCGATCCGCTGCCGCGAGTTGCGCTTGGCCAGTTCCACCGTCGGTTGGACCGCCAGCATCGGCCCCGGCGCCTGATGGATGGCGAACCCGATCCAGTTGTTCCCGGCCTCGGTCGCGCCGACCTGCGCGGCCTTCATGAACACCACCCGCTGCGTGGGATCGCCGGGCGACAGCCGGTCCATGATCTCGCGCATGTAGGGCGTTCGCACTGTGCGATATCGCCCGGGCTCGGCCGAGGCGCGGCCTGAGAGCATCCGGTGCCGGTCCGCCCATTCCGAGACGGTCAGGTCCGGGTCGGGCCGGAGCCCGTTGCCCCAGGCGCGCAGGATCTCGCCCGCGCCGTCGAACTCCGTCAGGCCGCCAAGATCATCGCCGCTCTCATCGGAAGTCGGGCCGGACCTCGGCGAGTTCGTCGAGGTGGGCGCGTACATGTTTTTCCAGCACCTTCTGCATCGCGGCTGGCTCCACGGTGATCTGCTGACCCGTCACTTCGCTGCACGATGCCGACAATTCGGCCGCCATCAGCGCTGCCGCGCGCGCAGGCCAGTTCACCCACGTGTCCCGTTCCTCCCGCGCCAGCCGGAACACCAGCGCCAGCGCGCGGGCCCGCTCGATCAGTTCCCCCTTCAGCTTCTGGAGCCGGATGCGCCGCTCCTGCGCCTTCAGCACCTCGTTGGCGGTTTTCGCCTGCAGGAAGGTCGTGCCGCCGCCGACGGCGGGGACCGCCAGACCCTGTTCGCGGAGCGTGTCGCCGACAGCGGCCACCGCCGCCTCGGGGACGGGTTTCAGCTTCGGCGCGGGCGGCTTGCGGGTCTTCGACGGGTCCGTCGTCTCGGCACGCCGGGCGTCGCTGGCGGCCGCGTTGATACTGCCGTCTGGATAGAGAACCAGCCGCTCTGCGGTCTTCGCCTTCTGGATCGCGCCGCGCGACAGCCCGACATGGGCGGCGTACTGGCGCTCGCTCATGCCCTGCATCGACGGCTCCGATTATCATTCAGATTCATGTGCTTATCGAGTTGATAAGCCTCGCCAGCGGAGCGAACGTCCGTTCAGAAGGACGATGCAACTCACCACGGAGCCACCACGATGACCCGCCGCAAGACCGACTCTGCCGCTGCCCGCGATGCCCTGATCCTCGAGATCGCGCAGCGCCGCTTTTCTCTGGAGACGCTCGAGACCCGGAACTCAGATCGCCTCGACTTTCACGATGTCGCCGTCTGGGCGATCCGCGACGCGCTCGAAGAGGCGTTTGAAGCCGGGCGGCGCGCCGCCAGCCAATCCTGAAAGGACCCCACCATGAGCACCACCACCATCCGCATTGATCACGCTGCCCTCCCGGACCATTTCGACCGCAGCCGTCCCGACGCTGTCGCCGAGGTGATCGAGGCCGCTCTGCGGGAGGACGGGATCGCGGCCGAGGTTTCGGACGTGATCTCGCATCTCAAGATCGAACTGCCCACCGCGCAGCTCGCCACCGCCAGCGCGGCGTTGACCGGGATGGGGCTGATCTGATCGCAGCGATCAGAAAGCAATCATATGCCTCTGAATCGCCTACACTTTCCGGCCCTGCTGAGCGATTCTGATTGCACAAGGACGATGCGACTCAACCACGGAGCCACCCCGATGACCCGCCGCGCACAAGACAACACAAAAGCCCTCGACGCCTTCATCGCCGCGAAGACCGAGATCGACGCGATGCTGGAGCGGCTCGCCGCCCTGAGCGCGGACCATTTCGAGACCCACCCCGACGAGATCAACTGGGGCCATGTCGGCACCCTCAACCACTACCGCGCCAAGCTGCGCGAGATCACCGACATGGCCTTCCACGAAGGCGAACACGCCGAATGACACGACCCGCTCCCGGTCCCGCCCGCCGACTGGCGGGCTCGACCTCGTAGAAGGGCCCGCATCCCGCGCGCCCCGATACGGGAGACGACGATGACCCAGCTTTCCGACACCCAAGCCCTAATCCTCAGCGCCGCAGCCCAACGGCCCGAGCATATCGCCCTGCCGCTGCCCGAAAGCCTGCGCGGCGGCGCCGCCGCCAAGGTGGTCGGCGCGCTGCTCGCCAAGGGTTTCCTCGAAGAGGTCGACGCGGACATGCGCAAGGGCGAGCCCATGTGGCGCGAGACCGGCGACAGCCACGGCGTCACGCTGGTCGCGACCGACGCAGGCCTCGCCGCCATCGGCATCGAGACCGAGGACGCGAACCCCGCGCCTGCGGGCGCGACGGACGCGCCGTCCGAGGAGCCTGCGCCTGACACCCCGACCGAACCGGAGGACGCGCCCAAGGCGCGCACGCCGCGCGAGGGCACCAAGCAGGCCACGCTGATCGCCATGCTGCGCGCTCCGGACGGCGCGACCATTGAGGAGATCATGGCCGCCTTGCAGTGGGCCCCACATACGATTCGGGGCGCGATGGCCGGGGCGTTGAAAAAGAAGCTCGGACTCGAGGTCACCTCTGAGAAGGTCGAGATCCGAGGGCGCGTGTACAAACTCCCCGCCGCCTGACACACCCGATCCCGACAAGCTGATGGCCGCCGCCCCTGCGGGACGGCGGTCAATCATTTGGCGCTCCGCATCCGGATCGCCTCGAACACCCGCCGCAAGGCGAAGGAACGAGCTATCGACACGATGGTGAAGACAAGCCCTAGCTTCAGGTTTTGCGCCAGCGTCGTGTGCAGCCCGAAGACGGGGAAGATCAGGATCTGCGTCACGACCGCGACGCCGTAGCCGACGATCACGTTGGCGACGGACTCGACCAGCGACATGGCGCGCGACTGTTTCATGCCACCGCCTCATCCATCGGCCAGCAGTTCAACTGCCAGAGTTCGCAGCGCATGCGCCGCAACCAGCGGGACCACGCCGTTGCCACAGAGGCGAAGCCGGTCCACCCGGTGGGCCAGCCCATCAGCGCCTCGACGAACAGCGGGTTCAAGGTCCGGCGCGTCTCGGAGGTATCGCTCCCAGCCATCGGCGTCACCAGGACCTGGCGGCCAAGCAGGCCGTTCACCGGCGTGTTCGCCAGTGTTGTCGCCCCGTCCTTGTGATCCCGCGCCGTCGGCGTCATCCACATGCGGCTGGCATGGGTCAGATCGGCCGTCCGGCGGTTGCCCGCGCTTGGCTTGCAGCCGTCGTTCGCCATCGGCGTCGGCCAGTCCCGCGCCATCCCGTCCAGACCCTTCTCGCCCTGCCGCTCGCCACCCCGGCTGCGGCGACTTCTGGAAATCCGAGGCAAAGTTGGCCCTGAAAAATGAATTGACTTACTATATCAAAATGTGATGAATTAATAGCTTAATCAGCGGTCATCCAGCGGGGTCTGAGTTACAACAATGCAGGTTTTCGTTGGTATCGCCTATGCCGTAGTTGGTTTGGTCCAGCTCTTTGCGATTGTCGATGGAATTGAATATGCGACTGGAATTGGGGGATTTTTTGGTTTCATAATTGCGGCACTTGTGACATACATTCCACTTCTTGGCTCAGTCCTTGGTGTCTACGGCGCAATAAACGTATGGGACTGGAGTATAATTCAGGCTGGTCTCCTTTTCTTCTGGTATGTCCCTGTCTTTATTGTATTTTTGTTGGCGTCGGTGCTGACTGATAGGAGCTAGTTTCGTGTCTATGCCCGCTACGGAAGATTGGTTTTCATTCAGCGTTCGGCGAAATAGAAGAAGCTTCATACTGGCCAATCTCGCGTTATTAGTAACATTTTTTGCCATACTTGCGATCCTGTGGTTTTTTGAGGCGCGAGGCAGGGCTGGCCAGATTTTAATTTTGATTTTCTTCGTCCCATTCGCACTTGCAGGTTATTTTCTGTCGGCGCAGCGTTTGAGGGATTTTGGAGTTACAGGCTGGCTAGCGCTTCTTTGGCTCCCAATCGGAATGCTCCCTGAACCATTGAGTCCGGCGCTTTCTCTGGCCTTTTGGATCATCCTTTGTTCAGTCCCTGGCACTGTGGGTCCTAATCGCTGGGGTGACGATCCCCTTCGTTAGTCGAGCAGAGCGACAGGCCGAAGAGGCATGCGTCTGCGGTTCCGGAAGCGCGTCCGGTGGGATGTAGAGCCAGGTCATGCATGTCACGCGGCGGGGATCAAAGGAGAAGGAGTGGCTACGGCGGCAACGTCATCGCCCAGCCGTTCGGTTCTGATCTGCCCAAAAGTTCGGCCATCGCCATCAAGGATCGCGTCGCGGCCAGTGTCGGCCTGCCAGCGCTC
>Ga0307936_1001780_pt1 | contig 10119 bp, 4 predicted proteins | sample OrgLakmetagenom1_FD_201839 | JGI IMG/M metagenome (GOLD analysis project Ga0307936, IMG submission 201839) | Saline water microbial communities from Organic Lake, Antarctica - #1 | ecosystem: Environmental > Aquatic > Non-marine Saline and Alkaline > Saline | place: Antarctica: Organic Lake... | reverse complement strand
CTGTTGGTAATTGGGTTGGGTCTCCTTCACATAAAGTATATCCAAAAGGAATACCCGCTGGGTTAAGTTCTGGATTGCGTTCTACTACAATTTCCATTTGCACTATTCTAAAACAGAAGTTGCCTGCGGCATTGCTATCTAATCTTATCCACACGATTTGGGTATTGGTTGGGAAGAAATCTTCGTCTAGCTCGTTTAGCGTTGGGTCGTTGACGTAAGCGGTTGGGTCAAGAATCTGATCTTCAATTTCTTCGTTGATTGCTGCGTCTTCGTTTAAATAGTAACCCCCTATATTATTTTCACTCCCTATGATTTGTTGACCAATTTGGGTTAAATCAAAAGGTTCTACGGCTATTCCATCATTGTCATCATCACAAGCGGTCAGTCTGCGTTCTTCATCGGTTAAATTAACAGGTAGAGGAACAGGTAAAACTACCAAACTTATTGTGCTAGTGTTGCTACACTGGTTTTCAGTGCTGGTATTAATCGCTTCTACATAAATCAACATCGGTGGTGCACTGCTGTTGATGTATCCTGTTGGATTATCAATAGCATTTTCCTGATTAATTAAATCTGCTTCATTTTCGTAATATACAAAACTGATGTTTGCAGGAACGGGAGATAAGCTAGTGAGTTCTTCTTTTTTGCTGGTCAAATCAAATGTTCCAGTTGGGAAACTCGCATCTGGATTAGCTTTGGTGTTACATTCTACTAAAGGAGTTGGCGTGCTTAAATCTGGATAAGGTTCAACAGTAATGGTAAAACTATTGTCATCTGCAAAACCAAACAGGTCTACACATTCGGTTTCGGTATCGAATAATCTTACATAAATGGTTTGTGGATTACTGATGTTGGTGTAATTCCCAGATACAGCTATTTCGTTAGTGCCTAATTCTGCATCGGTTTGGGTTTCGTGGTAGGTTACTTCTAAGTTGATTGGGTCTTGATCTCCGATTGCATTTGCCGTATTTTGAGCTAAATTGAATGGAGCAAAACCGTTTAAACTTTCATCATCACAGATTACTAAGTCTTCTAGTTCTACAATTCTTGGGCTACTTTGTACTTGTAAATCCAGTGGTCTTACGGTAAAACAACCCGTTCCATTGATGTTGGCATTGCCGATGTTCTCTGCTCTGATGTACAAGGTTTGTGTAAATGGATTTGTATTTTGGAATAAAATAGAATTTCCATCTTCATCTTCAACTATGATTGGACTATCTCCATTATTAGCAGTTATTTCAGTAAAATGGAAGGTGATTTGGGTATTTACTTCACCATCTAAAATATCTTCTATGGCAGCGAGTAAGTCAAATTCGCTGGTGCCGTCGTTGTCTGCATCACAAACCACCAATGGCTCAGGTACTGGAATGGTAGGCAGAGGATCTACAACTAAAGTTAAAGTTGTGGTCGCCACACAATTTGTATCTGCGCTAAACACACTTACTTCAATAGTCTGGGGATTTTCAATATTTTGATAATCCTGAATATTTGCAATTGGGTTATCATTTAATTGGTCATCTTCATTTTCATAGAAAACCACTAGCAAATCGTCGTTATCGTTAGCTATTTCTGGTATTTTTTGAGTTAAATCGAAACTTGACTGCTCATCTAGATAACTTCCACTTTGTACATCGTCACATTCTGCTATCAAAATCGGGGGAGTTATTGATGGCAGTGGGTCTACTATTAATTCGATTGGAGCAATATTGAAACAGCCTAAAGGTGAATTTGGATCATTTATCCTAATGAACACAGTTTGTGGGCTGGTCTGATTTTGAAAGGCGGTTGGTATACCGATGATTTCAGCATTGTTGTTCGCTCCTACTTCGCTTAAATGGTAACTGATTTCGAAGCCTGTGGTGTCTTGTCCAGGAACAAATAAATCGGCTTCAACTTGGGTTAAATCGAAGAGTTGAAGTCCTGTCCCTTCCGTATCACAGGCAATTATAGGTTCTATGTTGTTTATCAATAAAGGAGAATCATAAATAATAAGGTCAAAAGTTGTAACTTGTATACAACCATTGGTTTCATCTAAGATTCGAACAAATATGGTTTGTTGGCTCTCCACTATATTAGTGTATGGAGATAGGATTGGGTTTTGTCCCGTTTGTGCATCGATTTGCGTTGGATGAAAACTAACTTGAACTTCAGGAAAGTTTAAGAAGTTAACTTCATCAATCTGGCTATTTAAATTAAATGTAGATAAAAACCCATCATTATTATCATCACAAGCTACTATGGGGTCAAGTTCTAAATTTACTTCTGCTGCTTCTGTTGTTTCAATAAAAAAACTGTCAATTTCGAAACAATTTTCATCATTATCATTACTTATTCGCACCCAAATTTGCTGTAAGGAATTCATGAATAAAAAAGCAGATGGTTCTAGAATAGGATTGGTATTTGTTAAGGCGTTTTCAGCGCTTAAAAAATAGTTTACAGTATAATCTTCAGGAGTTTGATTTGAACCATAAATTAAAGCGTTGTTCAAGCTTAAATCAAAAAAGGTGATTTGATTATCAGTTCCCTCATCGCATCTTTGAATATTCAAGGGAGTATTCCCTATTTCAACATTATTCAGTCGAATATTTAGTAATCCAACAGAAAAGCATTCTTCTAAATTAGGATTAGTAGCACGGAAATAAAAAACTGTTTCTAATTGGGTTAGGTTTATTATAGAATTGGTTATCGGATTTACATTATTAATAGCGTCCGCCTCTGATTCAAAATAATCTAAATCCCAATTGTCTGCATTTAATCCATTAAAAACTTCCTCTTCATAAGAATCCAAATCTGCCTGCTGTGTAAAAGTAAAGTCCCCACAAACACTAGCTTCTACAATATCCATAATTTCAGGAGTACGGTAAGAAACAATTTGGAATTGAGAAGATTCAAAAAACTGTGTGTCTTCGTTGTAAATTAATTTTATATATATAGTTTGATTTACATCAATTGCTTGGTAATTCTCCAAATCTTCTATAGGATTCTGAGAAGCTAACCAGTCTGCTTCGTTATCAAAATAGAGTATAGAAAAATCATCTGTATCATTATCTCCATAAATGAAGTCTTCATTTTCGGATAAATCAAAAACAGCTAAATCTTCTCCTAAGGCAGCACAATTAGATATGGTCTCAGGTTCAGGTGGAATAATTATTAGCACATTAATATCATAGTCGACTATAGTTCTACAAACGGGGTTTAATTGTTCATCTATATAGTCAACACGGATATAAATAGTTTGTGATGGGTTTAGAATCTGATAATTTTCTGGGTCTACAATAGGATTCGTCTGATTTTCTGCATCTAATTCCAATTCATAATAAAATATTTCAAATACATTTGGATCTAAACCAAAATATACCAAGTCATAATTTGATAAATCATGGATAATATTATCAAAAGAGGGTGCTTGGATGGTTATATCATCTGGGTTTTCTAGAGTTGGCGGATCAAAAATTTCAACCTCAGTAGATGAGCTTCTTGAACATTCATTTGAAGTAACTACTGCTGTATATTCACCTTCTTCGAATGCTGTATAAGTGCTTTGATTTTCACCTTCAATTAAAACTCCTTCAAAATACCATTCTATATATAAATCATCCACAGTTGTATCGTTTCCAAAAAAATCAAAATCAATTACTAATTCTGCACCTTCCGTAGAACATCCAATATATTCGTCTTGTATATTAATATTATAATCTTGTCTGAATATAACCGTTGATGTCTCCTCTACTATTATATTATCTTCTGGATTGTTATTTATTTCATAAGTAGCTACTACTCTAATTGGAGCTTCTTGAACAATAGTTGAATTTACATTAAAACCAAACATTTCTGGGGTGAGATTCAATTCTGCTCCAGTTCCAAGTATATTATCATTTTCATCATACCAAATCACACTAACTATTGACTCTCCAGACGGGGTAAATCTCCAGGCTTCTTCATTAGCAGACCAAGCACCAGTATTTCTCCCTGGAGGTGCATACCCTATAGTTCCTGTACTATTCTGAATACCAATTGTACCTGAACCTGCATTAAAATCTGGACAAGGTGTTCTTTGCTCTACGTACACATCTATTGCATTTGTACTCTCATAAAGAACTATCTGACTGGTTTGAGTCCCATTATCTGTATTACAGGAAAAATGACCTAAGTTGAATAAGTTAAATACCAAAGCTCTACAAGGAGCTTCACCTAAAACCTGAAAGTTAATGGAGTAATCTGAAGGTGATTCAGTAGGGTCTAAATCTTGTAATACACCTAAAACAGCATTTAAGTAGGGCGGTCCAAAGTCACCTGGATTTACTGGTATGTTTTCAAAGAAAGAAAATCCACTATCTCCACCAGGTACATAAGTTCCAGTTGGAGTTATATCTTCTATATGGAAAGAAACAGCCCCATTATCTGTAACGATTGCATTTTCATAAGTTTCTTCAAAAAACACAAATTCAAAACCTAATTCTATTAAAGGAGACCATTCATCATCTGTTGTTATATCTACAAAACTTCCTCCAAAAAAAGGAAAAGGTGGAATGTAAGGTATTTCAGAAACTTCGTATTGTTCGGTGCCTCCTGTATCAAAAAAATCTGCTTGTAAAATATTAATGACTTCACCAGAATCTGAACATCCTAATTCAATAATATCAGGCAAATCTATAAAAGGACAGCCTGTTCCAGCAACATCATCACTGAATATTACAGTAATGTTTTTATTTAGATCGTTATAGCTTTCACAGCCATTTGCATCTATTATGCTAACACTTATTTGAAAAGTATTTACTTGTGTATAAGTATGATTAACAACTTGACCAGTAGCAGTATTACCATCGCCAAAATCCCAAATATAGGTTGCATTTTCGCTAAATCCATCACCAAATATTCCTTCTGCTGTTAAGGTTAATTCTACATTAAAATCTACAAAGTATTCACCATTCTCAATAATTGAAGGAACTATTGATCCAACTTTAGATTCTATAATCTGACAAGGCTCTACACAAGATACAATTGCTTCATAAAAGGGTGAAAAATCGTCAACTACACCTGTGATCACTCTAATAGTTAAACAGCCAGACAAATTAAGATCGCTGGCTTCAAGAAGTTCAGGTTGAACACCATTAGTAGAGTCATAAATTAATGCAGCATTGTCTAAATCATCTGCATCATAAATTACAAGTGAAGAGTTTGGCAGGTTCTCAGGGAAGTTGAAATTAGTGAAATTTAAGGTTGTTCTTAAATCTAAACCTTGTTCTGGACAAATAGTGTAAGTAACATCGATATTATTTTGAATAAAATCAGTAAAACCACCAGTATCATACAAAGTTCCTTCACAACCATAATCTGTAACAGCGTCTGCTGTAACAAAACTTTGAGCCTCAACCCCTATAGAACCTATTAAAAAAATTGCAAAAAAAGAATTCCTAATAAGCTTAGTTATTTTGGAAATTAATAAAAAACGCACACTAAGACTCATTCAAGTAATTTTTTTTGGTTGCGAATACTATTAATAAATACAATTATTACTACAAATTATACATGTTTATTATCAAAAAAAACATGTTACTTGTAAAACACTAACAATTCTTACTTTTATCATAATAAGACAATTCTATTGTAAGCCTTAAATAATTCAAGTTAATCATTATTTTTTTAATGCTTGGTTCGTTTAATAAATTGATTACGCCTAGTATTCATTACTCATAGACCACTAAAAGTATGCTCTAAATATGCTGCGAAATTACCAAATTAATATCGAAAATAATAGGTAAAACAATTATTATAACTCTAACATTACATAAATCTTATAAATGTGTAAAAAACATATATTTGCAAGTACATTTATGGAATATGAAATTAGACGAAAAAGTAAACGAAATAGGTGATAATCACGTAGGAACATCATCAGAAACACCTTTGCGAGAAGATGCTTTTGATACTTCTGATGAAGAAAAGCGAAATAAAATAAACCATCATGTACAGCAAATCATGCACACATTAGGTTTAGATATGAAGGATGACAGCTTGAATGGCACTCCTAATCGAGTTGCAAAAATGTTTGTGAATGAAATTTTTTCTGGACTAAATCCCAATAACAAACCAAAAGCATCTACTTTTGATAACAAATATAAGTATGGTGAAATGTTGGTTGAAAAAAACATCACCATCTACTCTACTTGCGAGCATCATTTGTTGCCTATTGTTGGAAAAGCGCATGTTGCTTACATCTCCAGTGGAAGAGTAATTGGATTATCTAAAATGAATAGGATTGTAGATTATTTTGCTAAGCGTCCACAAGTACAAGAACGTCTTACTATGCAGGTTGTAAAAGAACTGCAAATTGCCCTAGACACTGAAGACGTAGCTTGTGTTATTGATGCTAAACACCTCTGTGTGAATTCTCGAGGAATACGAGACATAGAAAGTTCAACAGTTACCAGCGAATTTGGAGGCAAGTTCAAAGAAAAAAATACACGGAAAGAATTTTTACAATATATTTCTTTAGACACTAAATTCTAGCTCAACTTATGGAATTATACAACCAACAAGATCTCTATATTTACAATTCTCAAACAAGCAAAAAGGAAAAATTTTCCCCTGTTAATCAAGGTTTGGTTGGCATGTATGTTTGTGGCCCAACAGTTTACAATAAAGTTCATCTAGGAAATTGCCGTACCTTTATTTCTTTCGATTTGGTTTTTAGGTATCTAAAACACCTGGGTTACAAAGTAAGGTACGTTAGAAATATAACCGATGCTGGACATCTAGAAAACGATGCAGAAGAAGGAGAAGATAGAATTGCCAAAAAAGCACGTTTAGAAGAATTAGAACCCATGGAAGTGGTTCAAAAATATACGGTAGATTTTCATGATATTCTCCGTGAATTCAACAATATTCCACCCAGCATAGAACCTACTGCAACGGGACATATTATTGAGCAAATTGAAATTATAAAAACCATCTTAGACAAAGGCTTAGCTTACGAAGCTGGCGGTAGTGTTTATTTTGATGTTATGGAATACCACAAAGACAACCACTACGGTATTTTAAGCGGTCGTAAAATTGAAGATTTAATTGCTAACACTAGAGCATTATCTGGACAATCTGAAAAGAAAAATCCTCAAGATTTTGCCTTGTGGAAAAAAGCAGAACCTCAGCACATTATGCGTTGGCCTTCGCCTTGGGGAATTGGTTTTCCTGGCTGGCATTTGGAATGTACTGCGATGAGCACTAAATACCTGGGTGAGGAATTCGATATTCACGGTGGCGGAATGGATTTGAAATTCCCACATCATGAATGCGAAATAGCTCAAGGAAAAGCCTCAACCGGAAAAGACCCTGTAAAATATTGGATGCATGCCAATATGCTAACCTTAAATGGTCAAAAAATGGCAAAAAGCACAGGTAACAATATTCTACCTGAAGAGATTTTCACAGGAAACAGCAAACACCTTTCCAAGGCCTATGCTCCTACTGTTGCTCGTTTTTTTATGCTTCAAGCACATTATAGAAGTATTCTCGACTTTTCAGACGAAGCGCTACTAGCAGCAGAAAAAGGCTTTGATCGTTTAATGGAATCTATTCATCAAGTTGAAAAACTGCCTACTTCTGATGTTTCTACTCTAGATATTTCAGCCTGGAAACAGAAATGTTATAATGCAATGAATGACGACTTCAACAGTCCCATACTTATTGCTCATTTATTTGAAGCTGTAAAATTCATTAACGCCATAAAAGCTGAAAAAGAAAAAATTTCTAAAGCAGATTTAGCACAACTTTCTGAAAGTTTACATCATTTTGTGTTTGATATACTTGGTTTAAAAACCAAAGAATCATCAGTGAAAAAAGAAGGTAATACTACCCACGTTGATTCATTGGTGAATATGTTGATTAACTTAAGAGCAGAAGCCAGAGCAAATAGAGATTTTGCAACAAGCGATCAAATTCGAGATCAATTGTTAGAAATGGGTGTAGAATTAAAGGATCATAAAGATGGGACAGACTTTATAGTAAAATCTTAAGAAGGTGCTGAAGAAAATAATGGCCTTTCCGTTTATTTTACTCATTCAGATTTACCGCTACGGAATTTCACCATTTATTCCTTCATCTTGCAGATTTTCACCAACTTGTTCCACCTATAGCCTTGAAGCATTTCAAAGACATCCTATCTTAAAAGCTTTTTGGCTTAGTTTGAAACGCATATCTAAATGTCATCCTTGGGGTAGTTCTGGATATGATCCAGTACCGCCTCCTAAAAATAAAACAAATGATAATTCAGATAATTGAGTTTGTTTTTTATGAAAATGTATCTTTACCAAAATTTTAATTTATGCTGCATTCCATCACTTGGGATCCTTCTATAGGAATTGATTTAGGTTTTATTGAAATACGCTACTACAGCTTAATGTTCTTAATTGCATTTGGCTCAGGTTGGTTCATCACCAAAAAGATGTACGAAAGAGAAGGCTTATCTGAAAAAAAACTAGACAGTCTTTTTGCTTATGTTGTAATAGGAACTTTACTCGGAGCTAGATTAGGACACGTAATTTTTTATCAAGCAGAATTATTTCAACAAGATCCGTTATCCATTTTACTCCCTTTTCGTTTTGTTCCTGAGTTTGAATTTACTGGTTTTCAAGGCTTAGCTAGTCACGGTGCAACCATCGGAATCTTTATTGCCGCTTTTATTTACAGTAAAAAAGTCTTACAAAAACATGTTTTCTGGATTCTTGACCGCATCGTAGTTCCTGTTTCATTTGGTGCTATTTTTGTTCGGATTGGTAATTTTTTAAATTCTGAAATCATTGGTAAACCAACAAATTCTGACTTTGGTGTCGTGTTTGTTCAACTCGGTGAAGATTTCGCTAGACATCCTTCTCAGTTATATGAAGCTGCATGTTATGCTTTGCTTTTCGTTTTTCTTTACTTTATGTATTGGAAAACCGAAATCAGAAAAAAACTTGGACTTACTTTTGGAATATTTTTTGCCATTTTATGGATCATCAGATTCATAGTTGAATATTCCAAAGAACCACAAGTTGCAGAACGAGCCGATTGGTTTTTTAATACCGGGCAGTTGTTGAGCATTCCCTTTGTTGTAATTGGTTTCGGAATTATTTATTGGAGTTTACAACATGATAAAAAAGAAAAAGTTTAATAAACATAAGATGAAAATTGTCTGTTAACGAGAAGAAACTAAAACATCCAGATTTTTCATACTTTACCTATTTTATTGTTCTAAGTTGTTTGATATTATGCAAATGTAATATTTAAATTATAGTAAAATCATGATAGGTTAAATACTAAATTAATTTCTTAATTGTATGCCACTAATGCACGAATAATAACGATTGTTATTTTAAATGTCTTATGAACACTCCTTAAAAAACCTGACTTTGTGAGCCAGGCATTATACCTAAATAACTAAATTGCAACATTATGTTTTCAAATTGGTATAACTTATTATTAGTGAATTAGTGGCATAATTATTTTACAGATGCAATCTAGATTTTAGGATTTATATTTAAAATGATAAATCTTACATCTGCTCAGGCACTTCAATTCCTAATAAACCGAAAGCACTTTTAATAGCATGGGCAACGCTTCTAGATAAAGTAACTCGCACCTGAATTTGCGCTTCGTCATCTGCTCCAAGAATACTCACATTTTGATAAAATGAATTGAATTCCTTTACCAAATCATAGGTATAATTCGCAATTAAAGCTGGGCTGTATTGGTTTGCAGCTTGTTGTATGGTTTCGGGATACAAGTTTAGTTGCTTGATTAATGCCTTTTCTTTTTCATGAAAATTATATTTTTCTACAACTTCTGCTTTTGGTGCTTTTTTCAGAATAGACTGAATTCTAGCGTAAGTATACTGAATAAAAGGCCCCGTGTTTCCCTGAAAATCTACGGAATCCTCTGGATTAAATAAAATTCGTCTTTTAGGGTCTACTTTTAATATGTAATATTTAAGCGCACCCATACCTATTGTGCGATATAATTTTTCCTTTTCCGCTTCTTCGTAAGCTTCTAATTTACCTAAATCACTGGCAATTTTTCTGGCTGTGTTGGTCATTTCTAGTATTAAATCATCTGCATCAACAACCGTCCCTTCTCTGCTCTTCA
>Ga0307936_1001770_pt1 | contig 10158 bp, 13 predicted proteins | sample OrgLakmetagenom1_FD_201839 | JGI IMG/M metagenome (GOLD analysis project Ga0307936, IMG submission 201839) | Saline water microbial communities from Organic Lake, Antarctica - #1 | ecosystem: Environmental > Aquatic > Non-marine Saline and Alkaline > Saline | place: Antarctica: Organic Lake... | reverse complement strand
CTTTTTATTTTTTGATCTCTGGTCCGTATCCAGCATTCAAAAGGATTATTGAGAATATGTACGATGTATTTAACGGCGATGCCGATGGGATATGCGCGCTGATTCAGTTGCGTCTGGCGGAGCCGGCAGAAAACAAACTGATTACGGGGGTTAAGCGTGACATTGAGCTTGTCCGTCAGCTTCCGACCTCGGAACCGGTTAGTGCGACGATTCTCGATATTAGTCTGGATAAGAACCGGGGTGCAGTTGATGCGCTTTTGGCAGCGGGCAGCTCTGTGTTCTATGTTGACCATCATTTTCCTGGCGAATCTTTGCCGGATTCAACCAGGTTTACTGCGTTGATTGATACCCAGCCCACCACTTGCACCAGCCTGCTTGTAGACCAGCACCTGGGCGGGCGGTTTCATAACTGGGCGATTGCTGCAGCTTTTGGCGATAACCTGAATTTAGTGGCTGAGGATCTTGCCGACAAGGCAGGTTTGTCTGCAGGGCAGGTGGAGTCTTTAAAAACGCTTGGTGTGTGTATTAACTACAACGGTTACGGCGCTACAGTGGAGGATCTGCACTTTCACCCAGCGGATCTTTACCGCGAGTTCGTGAAGTTTGAGGACCCGCTGGACTTGGTTGCCTCAGAGCCACCGGCGTGGCAGAAATTGCGAGACGGCTATGAGGCCGACATGGCCAGTGGCCTGGCTGCGCCGGTGCTGACGGAGAATGGCAGTTCTGTGGTGGTAAAGCTTCCAGATGAACCCTGGGCCCGCCGGGTGAGTGGTGTATTGGGAAATGAGCTGGCGAATCGAAATTCGGATAAGGCGTGCGCTATTGTGACGGAGCAGGCTGATGGCAGTTTTTTAGTGAGTATTCGTGCCCCGCTCAATAATCGATTGGGGGCTGATGAGGTGGCTCGAAAATTTCCTACCGGCGGCGGCCGCAAAGCTGCGGCCGGGATTAATGCGCTTCCGGCCGATCAGCTTGGGAATTTCCTTGAAATCATGGCTGACTTCTGGAGATAGCACATACTTCTTTGCTTTGTGGCTTCACGGATAAGGTATCTGTTTTGACTGAAAATATTGTTTGGCATCACCAGAAAGTCACCCGGGCAGACCGGGCTACTCCCAAGAATCAGAGCCCCTGCCTATTGTGGTTCACCGGGCTGAGTGGCTCTGGCAAATCCACGATTGCCAACGCGCTTGATGTAGCGCTGTACGAGCGTGGTTATCACACTTTTTTGCTGGATGGTGATAACGTAAGGCACGGCCTGAACAAGGACCTCGGATTTTCGGATGAAGACCGTGTTGAAAACATTCGCCGCATTGGCGAGGTCAGCAAGTTGTTCACCGATGCTGGGCTGATTGTGCTCAGTGCGTTTATTTCTCCCTTCACCAGCGACCGACGACTGGTTCGGAATTTGTTTCCCGCCGGCGAATTCATTGAGGTTTTTATGGACACGCCCCTGGAAACCTGTGAACAGCGGGATCCGAAGGGTCTGTATGAGAAAGCCCGGGCTGGCAAGATCAAGCATTTCACGGGCATTGATTCCCCCTACGAGCAACCCGAAAGAGCGGAAGTTCGCCTGGATACGTCGCAAATGTCGGTTGAGCAGTGTGTGGAGCGGCTTATCAATTATCTTCTCGACCGAAAGCTCATTTTTACTCCGCCTCAATCCTCGAGAGTGTAAGCATGCCTGTCGTATTCAGGTATCAGGGCTTTAAATTTTTCTTTTATTCGAACGAAGGAAACCCGCTTGAGCCAGCACATATTCATATTCGATCTGTAGGCAAAGAGGCGAAATTCTGGCTTTCGCCAGAAGTATCCCTGGCGCGTAATGATGGTTTTGATGCTCGTACGATTCGGGTATTGTTGGAGGTGACGGAGGAAAACCAGCAAATTTTGGAGGATGCGTGGCATGACTACTTCGCCTGAAAAAGTTTGGTTTGATGAGGATAATCTCTGGGTTACGCTTTCGGATGGTCGGACGATCGGAGCGCCGCTGGCCTGGTTCCCGCGCTTGCTTCGAGCAACTGGAGACGCTCGCAATGATTTTGAACTGAGTGTTCACGGCATTCATTGGGATGCATTAGATGAGGACATTAGTGTTCATGGTCTGCTTATGGGCCAAGGAGATCAGGGTCAGCCAACACGCGATAATGCCGCCTGATCTGTCCCGTTTTCCTTTTCTCTCGCCATCTCTGTAACCACTATTCGTTTTCCGCCTGGATAATTCCCTATGGAATGGCAAGCCATTCTGACACTGCTTACGCTTGCCACCGTGCTGGGAGCGCTGGTTATTACCCGGGTCTCTGCAGACCTGGTGCTGATGGCGGCCCTGGCGTTCTTGCTGATTACGGGCATTCTGGGGCCGGTTGAGGCGCTGGCGGGGTTTGGTAACCCGGGTGTGATCACCATTGCCACGCTTTACGTAGTGGCGGCGGCGCTTAAGGAAACCGGCGCTGTGCAGTGGATTGCCCGCCTGTTATTGGGCCACCCCAAAACCGAAAAAGGCGCGCAATTTCGAATGCTGGCACCCACCGGTATTCTCAGCGGTTTTATGAACAATACGGCCGTTGTGGCCATGTTTATTCCCGCCATTCAGGACTGGGCCCAGCGCCTGGGTATTCCTGCCTCCCGCCTGCTTTTACCCCTGAGTTATGCCGCCATTCTGGGTGGCACCTGTACGCTGATCGGCACCAGCACCAATCTGGTAGTGGATGGTATGTTGCAGACGCGCCTTGGGATCAATCTTGGTTTGTTTGAGCTGGCGTGGGTGGGTGTGCCCTTGTTGGTGATTGGCGGTGCTTACCTTGTGCTGGTGTCTTCCCGCGTGTTGCCGGACCGGGGTGGCATGAAAGAGGAGTTGGAGGCGGTTCGGGAATACGGTGTTGAGGTGGAGGTGGAGCCCAACGGTCCGGTTGCGGGTAAAACCGTAACGCAGGCGGGCCTGCGGGCCCTCAATTTTGGCTACCTGACAGAAATCGACCGCGGTGGCCGCCTGATCACGGCGGTAGAGCCGGACCGGATGCTGCAGGCTGGCGACAAACTGTATTTTGTCGGGGCGCCGGAATGCGCCAGTGAGCTGCGACGGATTCAGGGCCTGAAACCGGCCCAGGCGAGTATTCAGAAGCTGGACCTGGCCAACCATCAGCGTTGCCTGGTGGAAGTGGTTCTGGGGCAGGAATTTCCGGCGCTGGGTAAGACCATTCGGGAAAGTCGTTTTCGTACCCGATTTAACGCCGCTATTCTGTCTGTTTCCCGCGATGGGAAGCGGGTGTCGGGTAAGTTGGGTGATATTACCTTCAAGATGGGGGATACCCTGCTGCTGGAAGCGAGCCAGCAGTTTGTGGAGCAATATCGCTTCCGACGGGACTTTCTCCTGGTCAGCGCCCTGAACGATTCCACGCCACCGGATTTTCACCGGGCGCCCCGGGCGCTGGGTATTCTGCTGCTGATGGTACTGGCCAGTGCTTCCGGGCTTTTGCAGATTATGGAGGCGGCGTTTCTGGCAGCAGGCGCGATGATCGTGACCGGCTGCATAACCGCCAGCCGTGCTCGCCGTAGTGTAGACCTGCCCGTTTTGGTGGTGATTGCAGCGTCTTTCGCGCTGGGCAATGCCATGACGGAGACTGGCGGGGCGGAGTGGGTAGCCAGTGGGCTGTTGGGCCTGTTCGGGCCTTTGACGCCGTGGCTGGCGCTGGCCCTTGTGTATATTCTGACGGCGGCGTTTACCGAAGCCATTACCAATAACGCCGCCGCCGTGCTGATGTTTCCTATCGCGTTGGCAGTGTCGGAGCAATTGGGCGTGAACTTCCTGCCGTTTGCTGTGGCGGTGATGTTTGCTGCCTCTGCGTCTTTCATCACGCCGCTTGGCTATCAGACTAATCTGATGGTGTATGGCCCTGGGCGTTATCAGTTTATGGATTATGTGCGGTTAGGCTTTCCGCTGAGCCTGTTGGTTGGAGCTACGGCTATTGGGTTGATTCCTTTGGTCTGGAGTTTTGCCTAGGAAAAAGGGGTGAGTCTGAGAGGGTTTGCCAAAAGATAAGGATGTATTTGCCACGGAATCCACGGAAGAACACGGAAAAAAGACAAGGACAAAGAAAGAGAAAAACGATTTAAATTTTGTTTTTAAGTCTTTTTTCCGTGTTCTTCCGTGGATTCCGTGGCGAAAATATAGCATTAAAAAAAGGACGCAATTTATGCTCAAGGACGAAGAGCTAACCTATAAGATCCGTGGCTGTGTGTATGAAGTCTACCGGCACTTGGGGTCCGGGTTTCTGGAGTCAGTTTATCAAAGGGCGTTGGTTTCAGAACTTCAGAGCGCTGGTTTGAAGGTGGAGTGCGAGGTGCCGGTGGTTGTCCGCTACAAAGGTGAGCCAGTTGCAGAACAACGGTTGGATCTTTTGGTTGAGGATTCTGTAATCATCGAACTAAAAGCCCAGAAGCAAATGCCGATATCAGCGGAGCCGCAGTTGATCAACTATCTCAAAGCCACTGGCAAAGAGCTTGGGTTGTTGGTTAATTTTTCGTTTCCTAAGGCTGTGGTTAAGCGAGTAGTGTTTTGATCTTTTGTTGAACCGCCCCAACACTTCCCATATTATAAGACCAGTTAACAGGTCTCGAGGTTTTGTTATGACCAGCCCAATCTATTCCGAAGTGACTGCCAGTGTGTCTGAGCTGAAAAAGAACCCTATGGCGACAGTCCGTGATGGGGATGGCTTTCCCGTTGCCGTGCTCAACCGGAACAAGCCTGCCTTCTACTGTGTGCCAGCCGATGTGTATGAATCCATGCTGGAACGCCTTGACGACCAAAGTCTTGCAGCGATTGTTCGCGAATGTCGTGAAGAGCAGAAGGTCAGGGTTGACCTGAGTGAGCTTTAAGTATCGTCGCATTGAATGATGGTCTGCCTAACTGCAGAGCATTCGGAGTTTAGAGCGAGAAATAAAGGATTATGATTGACATAAAACACCACGGAGCGGTGACAGGCGTAACCGGTTCTTGCCATGAACTGGTTGCCGGCAAATCCGGCATTCTGATTGATTGCGGCCTTTTCCAGGGCGAGGAAGAAGGTAACGGCGCAACCGCATCGGATCTCACCATAAATTTCCCCATTGACCACATTCGTGCGTTGGTGGTTACTCATGTTCATATCGACCACGTGGGCCGGATTCCCTATCTGCTGGCGGCGGATTTTGACGGGCCGATTATCTGCTCGGAACCTTCTGCCATCATGCTGCCGGAGATTCTGGAAGATGCGCTGAAGATTGGCTTCACCCGGGATCGTGCGCTGATTGAAAGGGTGCTTGGGCTGATTCGGTCGCGGCTTGTGCCTGTGCCCTATGGCGAGTGGCACTCGGTGTTTGATGATGCGGACGCGTCGCTGTCGGTGCGTTTGCAACAGGCCGGGCACATTATGGGATCGGCTTATGTGGAATGCGAGGCTGAGAGCGGCGGCCAGTTTGAGCGGGTTGTGTTCAGTGGTGATCTTGGTGCGCCTCACTCACCGCTATTGCCGGACCCTCAGCCACCGGAGCGGGCAGACCGGGTGGTGATTGAAAGCACCTACGGCGACAAGGACCATGAAAGCCGTGAAGATCGGCGGTATCGCCTGAAGGCGATTCTGGAAAATGCTCTGGCGGACGGCGGAACGGTTCTGATCCCGGCGTTCAGTATTGGGCGGACTCAGGAATTGCTTTACGAGATTGAGAGCCTTATTCATGAATTTGGGGGCGAGGAGATTTCGCAAGCTGGGGTGGGGTCTGACCCCGAGGGGTCAGACCCCTTTTTAGCCTGGGACTCGCTCGAGATTGTTGTAGATTCGCCGCTGGCGGCTACCTTTACGCGGATTTACCGGGATTTGAAGCCATTCTGGGATGCCGAGGCTACTGAGCTGGTCAGGCATGGCCGGCATCCGCTGTCGTTTGAGCAGCTTACGGTGATTGACAGCCATGAGAATCACCTGAATGCGGTGGATTATCTGACCCGTTCACATCGCCCCTGCGTGGTGCTGGCCGGCTCCGGCATGTGCGCCGGTGGTCGGGTAGTGAATTATCTGAAGGCGATGCTGGGGGATAAGCGGAACGATGTGCTTTTCGTGGGCTATCAGGCCAAGGGCACGCCAGGCCGCGACATTCTGACGTATGGGCCGCGTGGTGGTTGGGTTAAGCTGGATGGCGAACGTTATGACATTCGTGCCCGCATACATCAGGTGGGCGGTTACTCCGCCCATGCGGGCCAGTCGGACTTGGTGCGGTTTGTGACCGGTATTGAGCAGCCGCCTTCGGAAATTCGTATTGTGCACGGGGATGTGGAGGCTAAGCTGACATTTAAGCGAGTATTGGAAGGGTGCTTAAGTTCAAGTGTTGTTATCCCCGATTAAGGTGCTGTATTTCGCGGCTCTATGGCGAGGATGGATCTTCAGATAGAATGGATTTTAAAATTGGGGGTTGGAAGGCGATAGCAATGATTCAACTGATAGAACAGGCCCGGGCAGATATAGAGCGTTTATGCTTGGAGCATCACGTTAAATATCTCGCGGTATTCGGCTCGGCGACAACAAGCGCTTTCTCTCCTGAGAGCGATGTGGATCTGCTTGTCCAATTTGATGATAGATTATTGGCCCGCCAGTACTCTGCTGACTACTTCGCTCTAAAAGCCGGACTGGAAACGATTCTTGGCCGGGATGTTGACCTGGTAACGATGAAATCACTTAACAATCCTTATTTCCGCGATACTGTTATGTCAGCGCAACAGGCCCTTTATGCGGCGTGAAGCGTTGAAGTATCTCTACGACATCAAGGTTGCTGTGGAGAAGATACTGCGCTTTACACAGGGTAAAGGGGAGTCGGACTACCTTTCTGGTGAATTGCTGCAGTCTGGCACTGAACGCCAATTTGAGATTATTGGTGAAGCGATTGGCCAGCTGTACAATTTAGATGCATCAGCAGCGGAAAGAATTCCTGATTTCAGAAAAATGATTTCTTTTCGCAATATTTTGATACATGGCTATGCCAGTGTAGACCCGGTAATTGTTTGGGGCGTTGTGGAAGAGAATTTGTCGGATCTGCAGGTATGCGTTGAGAGTATGCTTGAACAAGATGATTAGATTAGTTGGTTATCGTCGAGTCGAAAAAATTTGAACCGTGTTTAAATGGAATTGGAATCATGAAAAAAATCGCCGTCGTCGGCCTGGGATATGTGGGTCTGCCATTGGCAGCAGCCTTTGGGGAGAAGCGTGAAATTGTTGGTTTTGATATCAATGCCAAACGAATTGCTCAATTAAACGAAGGCGTGGATTTTACCCGGGAGGTTTCTAAGGAAGAGCTGGCGGTTTCTAAAGGCCTTTCTTTTACGGATTCGATTGACGGTATTCGCGATTGCCAGATTTATATTGTGACGGTACCTACGCCTATTGATGAGTTTAAATCTCCGGATTTGACGCCGCTGGTAAAAGCCAGCGAAAGCGTGGGGAGTGTGCTCAAGTCGGGTGATATTGTTATTTATGAGTCCACGGTTTATCCCGGTGCTACGGAAGAGGTGTGTGTACCAATTCTTGAAAAGGTGTCGGGCCTGACGTTTAACCGGGACTTCTTTGCCGGATACAGTCCGGAACGTATTAATCCCGGTGATAAAGAGCATCGGGTGACTTCTATAAGAAAGGTGACGTCCGGTTCAACGCCCGAAATTGCGGATGAAGTGGATGCGCTTTACGCGGGGGTTATTACAGCAGGGACTTACAAGGCCAGCTCTATTAAAGTTGCGGAAGCGGCCAAAGTAATCGAGAACACCCAGCGGGATCTGAATATCGCGCTGATGAATGAACTTTCCATGATTTTCTCGAAACTGAAGATTGATACCCATGAAGTCATTGCGGCGGCATCGACCAAATGGAACTTCCTGCCGTTCAAGCCCGGCCTGGTGGGTGGCCACTGTATTGGTGTAGACCCTTATTACTTGACCCATAAGGCGCAGGCGATTGGTTATCATCCCGAAATTATTCTTGCGGGCCGCCGGGTGAATGACAACATGGGGCCGTATGCAGCGTCTGAGTTGGTTAAGGCAATGATCAAGGCGGGTCATACGGTGGCCAATGCCAAAGTGCTGATCATGGGCTTTACCTTTAAGGAAAACTGCCCGGATTTGCGCAATACCCGGGTGATTGATGTGGTGAAGGAACTGAAAGAGTTTGGTTGCCATGTTGATATTACGGATTGCTGGGCGGATAGCGACGAGGCCCATGAAGAGTATGGAGTGACCATTGATCAGGATCCCAAAGAGGGCAACTATGATGCCTTGCTTCTGGCGGTGCCGCATCGCGAGTACGCGAGCAAGACTGCTGTTGAGTTGCGACAGTTTCTGAAACCGGGAGGCGTTTTGTTTGACCTGAAAGGTGTGCTTCCGCTGGGCGAGGCTGATTTGCGCTTGTAATTATTTATGTTCTGATTGAAAAGGAGGGCTTTTTAAAAGCCCTCCTTTTTTTATGGATTAATCATTGGTAGATCAATATTTTTGCTATAAATAAAAAATTAAATTACTATTGCTTCCGACATTCTGTCATTTTTATATCGATAGTAAATCGTAATTAAATAAAGGGTTTTGTTATCCATGGCAAAGATCAATGACTATTATCAGAAAAAACAGCTTATGGAAAAGCTCTCTGAAGAACTGGCGCAATTGGAGCAGGATCAGGCGCTGAAAGGCGAGCTGGAATTTGAAAACAAAGTTCGCGACTTGATGAAAGAATATAAGAAAACGCCGAAAGATGTTTTGCAGATTTTGAGTGCAATTGATCCGACTATTGCCGGCGGCAAGGCAACTGCGACCGGTGGAACCCGCGCAAAGCGCCCGATGAAAACCTATAAGAACCCGCACACCGGTGAAGTGGTTCAGACTCGTGGCGGCAACCATAAAACGCTGAATGAATGGCGTAAAAAGCACGGTAAAGAAGCGGTCCAGGGCTGGCAGCAGGACTGATTCTTTTCAGTGGTGTCGGATTACGCGCCGCGGCGCTAATCCGACCTACGTTTCCCCGAATACCACCACCCGGTTTCGGCCACCTTCTTTCCCCGCATACAAAGCTTCGTCAGCCTGTTGCAACCACTTCATGTAGTTTTCCGGCTCCGGTGTCAGGGGCGCTATGCCGATACTCACGGTGTACTCAATCGGCGCTACGCTGGTGTTAACGATGCTGTTGGCTATGGTCCCGCGGATCCGTTCGCAGATGATTCGAGCGCCCTCGGCATCGGTTTCGGGCAGAATAACCCCGAATTCCTCGCCACCATAACGGCCCGGTACGTCCGATTGTCGCAGGCTGGACTTGGTCACGTCGGCAGTGTGTTTGATGATTTCGTCACCGGCCAGGTGGCCGTGGGTGTCGTTAACGGCTTTGAAGTGGTCGATGTCGAACATCGCCAGGCAGGCGGGTTGGCCGTAGCGGCGATAACGTTCGTATTCTGCATCGATCAGGTTTTCCCAGGTGCCCCGGTTCAGTAGCCCCGTCAGCCGGTCAGTCATGCTGAGTTTTTCCAGCTGTTGATTTGCCTTTTCCAGTGCCCGTTTGCTGGTGGCGATGTCGGTGACGTCGTAAACCATCAGGCAGACCTTTTCTACCTGGCCGTCCGGGCCGGATAGCGGGCTGATGGTCAGGTTCTGATACATGAACTCTTCGGTATCGGTGATTGGCCGGGTGTTGCGAAACCGGAAGAGGTAAGGGCGCTGTTCCCAGGAAGTGAACGCCCGGGTGTTCAGCGTCACCACGGAGTCCACCTTGCGTGTCAGCCATGCTTTTGGAATGTCCGGGAAGGCATCGAACAGCCGCCGGTCCCGAATTTTACTGGCGGAAATGCCGCTGTAATCCTCCATAAAGCCGTTCCAGGCCTGTACACGGAAGTCGAGGTCGATGATGACGAGCCCTACCTCTACAGACTCCAGCATGTCGATCAGCCAGTGGAAAGAGTTCGCATCTGTTTCGTTAATGGTCATGATCAGTCCACCAGGTACTTCAATCGTTTTTCGAGGAAGGGCACCGAATCTTCAGTCAGTAGAATCAGCATATCGGGGTTCTGGGGATTATCCGTCCTAAAAAGACATAAACCTCTACAGCCTATATCAGTCGTGGCCTTCAGAGGGGTATTAACTTAGATATCTCCACTGTTTTCAGTAAT
>Ga0307936_1001703_pt1 | contig 10431 bp, 1 predicted proteins | sample OrgLakmetagenom1_FD_201839 | JGI IMG/M metagenome (GOLD analysis project Ga0307936, IMG submission 201839) | Saline water microbial communities from Organic Lake, Antarctica - #1 | ecosystem: Environmental > Aquatic > Non-marine Saline and Alkaline > Saline | place: Antarctica: Organic Lake... | reverse complement strand
CCGCCACTGGAAGTATTTGGCAAGTTCGATACCTCGAGATTGGTCAGTTTATGTAGAGTCCCTTGGCCGAGAACCGTTGGCGGGGGAAGTGTCCGTACATGTAGTTGTGAGCTCCGACATGAAATTGTCGTCGTCGTATTGAGGTAGGTTTGCGTGTATGCTCGCAAGAGCAGATGTTGGCAGGTTTTGTGCCCAAGCGCGGTCGAGGTAGGAATACGCCTCAGAGCTTAAAGCGTTTGGGAGATGAGGGTTCCCCAAGACTTGACCCATATCTGAAGCTGCACTTGGAAGATTGGTCGCTTGCCGTGATGACGTCTCTTGGGAAGAAGCCTGATCCAACCATGAAGCCGCTGTTTCAAAACTAACTCTACCATAACCTGGGATAGAGGAAGGAGATCGCCAACGCAGGAGGGCCAGTAACACCCAATCAGGTGCTTGCGCCGCACGTAAAGCACACGCTAACCCAATTCGGAATGAGTGCCATGTGTAATTGGGCATCTGTTCAGTGGGTACCACAGCAGGCAGGAGTGCCGCTAATGCCATTGCGAGGAAGTGGTACCCCAGAGGTTCACCCCGAGCGGTTAGGGTGAAGAGAGGTGTCCTACGCATGTCTTGAGCAGCAATTGGACAATGTAGTGCTAGGTCTCGGAGAATTGTACCTGGGTCCCCAAATTGATGGGGATGAAACGCCAAAATGATGGGGAATGGCATGAAGTATATTCCCAGGGGATCGTTCTTCGTTGGACACGCTAGGACTCCAACCATGTCGCCTTCTGCCATATCCTGAAGATTAGCTACACTCGGGCACCGCACAATTCTTCCCCGAATGATGAAAAACAGGGATGCCCGGGACATGTCCCTTGCCGTGAATTCCGAACGTTCGTCAACAGAAACTTCGGAGCGACGAAATCCCGCTCCTGCGCTGAGTGCTATGGCTGCTTTCAGGTTACGAGCAAGCCATGAACCACGTGAGATGATCGGGGTCTTGCGCGAGGGCAACTTTAAGCCATCAACTGATTGTAGGAGGCCTTTAACCATACTAGGCGTAAACCCTTCTCGTTTGTGAGGGATGAGTGATTCTGCTCCATGAACCAACTCATACTCCTTCGCAAGATAGCTGATGGCTTGGGTCGTCTGACCTTTTGTAAGAAATTCAAGCCCATTGGCTTCGTGGACCCTTTTGACAGCATATAAGTGGCCGAGAATAGTACTGGGTTTAACTGTAGTCCGACCAGGGATGGACGAGATGCATTTTGTTCGACACCAGAGCAAAAATAGGACTTTCAAGATCTTTTCCCGAAGTTGATCACTGGGTGATGGATTCCGTAGAGTCGCGGTGTTGCCTCCAAGTTCAGCTAGGAAGTCAACCCATAGCTTCCAACCTGTGCGGTTCGCTCCTTGGGTATTGCGTGGAGCAGCTTGTCCCATGGCGTGCTGGGCGGCATCCGCATAGGCACGCAGCACCTTTGGATCACGAGGTCGTAGAGCATGATCCGAATCACCGGTGGTCAGTATACTGTACATGTCTACAAGGGATGGTCGAGGATGACACACCCCAGTTAAGATGTCCTGGATTGAGGTATGACTCTGGGGTACCGGTGGCAGGAGAAGGCCGTCATGATTGTTCATAGTTTGTCTCTGGCAGGATCCGGAGGGAGGTACGTTAGGCAGCGCTGGTGACACAAATGCGCGCTTGTGAGGGGCATCTTGGTCGTCTTGGGTCCCATGTCGCTTCAAAAGAGGGAAGCCGTGAGTCATTTCGTTGTCGAATACCGCTTGAGCCCTGGACAGCCTAGCTAATGGATAATTGTAAAGGATTGTTGACGTAAGATGTGAGCGTGAATCTGATGAACCTCCAAATTCAAGGGCCCTTGATTTTCTTTTCTCAAATGCAGTTTGTGCTATCAGGAGCCTCGATGTTGGTGATTGATTGAATATGGGCGTATATCTCGAAGGTTGCTCTGAAGCAGAGTTTGGAGCTGAGGCAGAGTTTGGAGCTTGCGATTTCCCAATTTCGAGAGCCAATGTTTGATCCAAAGATAATTTTCCCCAAGGAGTAAATTTAAACATGAGAGGCTGATCTTCGTTACCAATGAATTCTTGACCAAGATGGTGCATGCGATCGAGTTCTTGTTGTGTTTGTGTACGTTCAGTTGGATGACTGTCGATGTGTGCACCACAGTGTGATTGAAGTTGAGCTCGTCGTACACATGAGCGTGCCTCGTCCAAGAATTCAAAGGCTCTGGCTGGCACGCTGAGATGTCGAGCAAGGATACCCATTTGGGAGCAAATGGAAGTAACGACATGAAATTGTGCCCGACTTGCCGCGTCTGCCAGCACGTTGATACGCCCAAATACATGGCTACCAAAAACATTAGGCTGTAAGCGTGAGAATTCAGGGAGACTCAGAAGGAGGTCGTGCAAGATTTGGAGCGTAGCGGCATGTGCTGAATTCGACGTAAGAATTTGAATGGAGGCCAGAGCATCTGCAAGCAAGTAGACCTCGTGACCTTCAAATATTGGCCCAAAGATGATGACATTGACACCAATGGCTACAAATTCCCAAGCAGTGATGTGCATTAAAGCCATATCGTCGGCACCAAGGGGGACATGCCAGAAAGAGCCGTGGGCGTAACCTCCAAGTCCACCTGCCATGGCGGTGGCAAAGGCGTCACTGAATAGAGAGATGACCGGCGCATAACGCGGTGACGGCCCAAAAATATTGGAGGATCGAAATGGAATCTCTGGGAGTCGTGGTATGGGAATGGATGAAGACTTCAAAGCGCTTGAGAAATAGCAGCCACCATGCTGCATAAGAGTCTTGACCCATCGACGAAGTGCATTGCGTTGAAAGTCCCCGAAGTACATAGGGGTAGCTGGACCATGCAATAATCCGCGTCTGAAGTTGTCCCAATAAAGTCCATACATGAAAGTACGATCACCATCGACAAAGAGAAGCATGTGTTCTAGGAGCCCAATGAAGCGTCGATATTGGTGGAAAGTAACCTTGGCGCCTTGCAATATGCCCTGAGCAAATGCTAGGGCTCGGTTGACTTTAAGTGGTGTAACAGTGACAACTCCTGCCGGCAAATAGAAGTTGAAACCAAGCCAAGTGAGACATGGACCAACTTGGCGTTTTCGGGGGATGGCCATACGAAGACCGAATGACTCAGTGACTTCATGCCATGTTCGCATAGCTCGCAGGAAAGCATCTTGCCCAATCACTGTGAAGATTGGGTCATCGGTGTACATATGAACTGAGTATCGTCGCAATTGGTTACACCCTGTGAGGGCTGTGAGTCTTCGCCTTTCTCGAATCCACCGGCAAACACCGGACATTCCTTGGGCATCCACTGAGCGTAGATCGATTTCGTTGTATGGTACGCAAATACCCGTGTTGGAGTCCAAAATGTTGTTGAACGAGATTTCTTCTTGCTCATCAAATTTCATTTTGAAAATATTGATGATTGCGTCCGAGAAGCGTTGAGCCACGTTAGGAGATAGACTGAGACCGAAGCCCAGGCGAAGTTCCGAAACAAAAGACAAATGGATGATGGGTGTTGAAGTTTGGAATTTAGGAATACCGTTTCCGCTCCGCGTTGGAAGATACCAAGTAAAGCAAGAGGTCCAATACTCTGACGGCGCAAGCGGAATATGATTAAAATAATCTGCTACGTCATCGGTCCATCCATTGATTGGATCATGGAAAACTGTGAGAGCCGCATGTCTTAAAATGTAATCATCCCACACTTTGTCTTGTACTTGGGGTTTGACCTCTCGTGCAAGCCATTTGCGTCGGGACGACGGGGTATGAGTAGGTGATGCAGTCGAAGGTGCGAGAGATGGGTCCCCGTCATCATCATCAAAATGTGGTGAAGAAGAAGAATGATCTTGTTGATATGAATGAAGGCCAATAGCTGCATTGAGCGATACTGCGGCGTTACCAGCCTTATCGCGCACAAGAATTCTCGGAAAGCCACCATCAGAGGTACGCCGTGATCGAGTTGGTTCAAATTTTCTAGGTGTAGAACCTTGAGGAACGCTGCGCATAGGAAGAAAAGGTAGCGCAGAAAAGATGTCGTAATACCCAAGGTCTTCAAGCCTCAAAATTTCAGATTCAACGCTACCCCAAGCGGCAGATAGCGAGGATAGATGTGGGCCAAGAAGTATTTGAAGTGGAAGGTCTGCACGAAATTGAACGCCGTTGACAAGGAAACCAACAAGTTCTTGATCGGGCCAAGACTCCAGAGCCTCTAAGATGAAGTCATTGTTAAGATCGGAGTTTGGTGCAGAGGTAAAGTCCATGGGTACTGCTGAGAGTCCATGCTCAAATCCTCTACAGTCCCAAATAATGCCTTGCGCTGGTTCCAGGAATTGATCTTGCCCAATGACCAGAGTATCGTGCTTCTCGACTGCTTCACCAAAACCAAACATCTTGAGTGCGTTGCGTGCTCTGCGAACATTTGGGCCATACTTCGCTATCGCTATCATGTTAGACTTTTCAACATGAAGCCAGGCATGGATCGCATCGATTGCCTCGGGCATCAGAATGTCATGGTAGGAGTTGGGTCGATAGGACGTAGTTCGCAATTGTTTCGCTGGTTCCAAGCGACTAGTGTGCACCGGGGAAGACCGATTTGTAAACGGCAATGAGCTTGCATCCCTATGTACCACAGGGTCCCCCACGCGCCGTAAATAAGCTGGAATGTCATTCAGTTGGGGTCGCGAATCAGCTAGGACACGTGTGGCACAGCTAATAAGGTATTCGTAGTGCGCATCCGAGGGAAGAACAGCGGCTAGCGCCGCCTTGATTGCAAGTTCGGTTTGTCGAATGAGCGAGGAGATGAGTGTCCATCCATTTGCATCGGAAAGATCAAGGGGGTTGCCCCGTTGAGCTTGTGATAGCTTCATGGGAACATCCTGGATCGATCGAGTGGCTGTCTTTAATAACTTGTTAGCATAGGAAGCGACGAGGTGGAAGGCTGCACCGCACGGTACTTGCGCGTGCGTGCCCCGAAGTGTGTCCCACGTCGAAAGCTGAAATGGAGAGCGAGCCAGGAATGTACCTTGAATAGAATTGAGAAAGTCCATGGGAGTGGTGTCAAAGCGAGTCAATGCTAGGATTTCTTGCCCCGGAAAAGACGCAACGGAGAGGATATCCAGTGGAGGCCCTAAACCCAAAGCCTCTGCAAAAGACTGAGCGCTTTCAAGCAATGCATGATGTGACGTATCTTGGGCGACTTGGAAATTAGGTAGAAACCCTTCATCAGTGCTGCGCGTGGGGGCAGCTACGAAGAAAGGGGCTTGCAGAGAGCCCACCAAGATCACCAGCATGCATGTGATAGTTGTAAGAATTGAGGGACCTTTTGCATTAGAGGGCGCCCGGTGACACCCATCATCACCCGGCTGGTACACTAATGGTTGATGAGAACAAGAGTTGTCGCCGAGGTCGTCAGAAATGCTTCTTGTGCAAGCAGCAGCGCTGTCGGCGTCGTCCGTAGTGCTCTCGGAGCTAGTGAGAGGACAGTCAACGTGACCACCGGAAATACCAGGCCTGCTATTGCAAGCAGCGGTTCCGGCTGGGCCCTCAACAGTGCCACCAGGCTCGTCAGTGCAAGCAGCAGCGCTGTCGGTGTTGGCAGTTGTGCTCGCGAAACCAGTAAGAGGACAGTCAACGTGGCCACCGGAAATACCACCAGGCCTGCTATGGCAAGCAGCGGTTCCGGCTGGGCCATAAACAATGCCACCAGGCTTGTCAGTGCAAGCAGCAGCGCTGTCGGCGTTGCCAGTTCTACTCTCGGAGCTAGTAAGAGGACAGTCAATGTGGCCACCGGAAATACCACCAGGCCTGCTATTGCAAGCAGCGGTTCCGGCTGGGCCATAAACAGTGCCACCAGGCTTGTCAGTGCAAGCAGCAGCGCTGTCGGCGTTGGCAGTTCTGCTTGTGGAGCTAGTAAGAGGATAGTCAACGTGGCCACCGGAAATACCACCAGGCTTGCTATTGCAAGCAGCGGTTCCAGCAGGGCCACCAACGCTGATAGGGTTACGGTAACCATCAACGCCGTTAAAGATTGCGAGAAGCTCGACATTGCCACCAGTGCCACCAGGCTTGTCAGTGCAAGCAGCAGCGCTGTCAGCATTGTCCGTAGTGCTCTCGGAGCCAATAAGAGGACAGTCAACGTGGCCACCGGAAATACCAGGCCTGCTATTGCAAGCAGCGGTTCCGGCTGGGCCATAAACAGTGCCACCAGGCTTGTCAGTGCAAGCAGCAGCGCTGTCGGCGTTGCCAGTTTTGCTCGCGAAACCAGTAAGAGGACAGTCAACGTGGCCACCGGAAATACCACCAGGCCTGCTATTGCAAGCAGCGGTTCCGGCTGGGCCATAAACGGTGCCACCAGGCTTGTCAGTGCAAGCAGCAGCACTGTCGTCGTTGGCAGTTTTGCTTGCGGAGCGAGTAAGAGGACAGTCAACGTGGCCACCGGAAATACCACCAGGCCTGCTATTGCAAGCAGCGGTTCCGGCTGGGCCATAAACAGTGCCACCAGGCTTGTCAGTGCAAGCAGCAGCGCTGTCGGCGTTGGCAGTTCTGCTCGCGAAACCAGTAAGAGGACAGTCAACGTGGCCACCGGAAATACCACCAGGCTTGCTATTGCAAGCAGCGGTTCCGGCTGGGCCATAAACAGTGCCACCAGGCTTGTCAGTGCAAGCAGCAGCGCTGTCGGCGTTGGCAGTTCTGCTTGTGGAGCTAGTAAGAGGATAGTCAACGTGGCCACCGGAAATACCACCAGGCTTGCTATTGCAAGCAGCGGTTCCAGCAGGGCCACCAACGCTGATAGGGTTACGGTAACCATCAACGCCGTTAAAGATTGCGAGAAGCTCGACATTGCCACCAGTGCCACCAGGCTTGTCAGTGCAAGCAGCAGCGCTGTCAGCATTGTCCGTAGTGCTCTCGGAGCCAGTAAGAGGACAGTCCACGTGGCCACCGGAAATACCAAGCCTGCTATTGCAAGCAGCGGTTCCAGCAGGGCCACCAACGTTCTTAGTGTCATCGTAACCTGCAGCACCATTAAAGTTGGTGAGCGAATAGTCGACGTTGCCACTGGGACCACCAGGCCTGCTATTGAAGGCAGCGGTTCTAGCAAGGCCGCCAACGCTGTTGAGGTGGCCATAACCACGGTTGTCTGCGCGAGCGGCAAGGCTGGCAGCCATGCCGTGGTGTCGTTGAGCTTGTTGAGTGTAAGTCGGAAGTGAAACTGAGGTGTCCACCAGCGTACTTCCGCTAAGCTCGTGGACTGATGAAGTTTGGGCTATGATTAAGGTGACGGGAGAAGCCAAGTTCCCGCCACCTAGCGAAAATCCGCTGGCTTGTTAATTTTGAACGATTTCCCACGGCCAGAATCATACCAAGTGCGTAAAGCGTGAACAGTCGCTTCTGGGGTGCCGACAGGGATGAACGATATGAACCGACCGGGGGGATTGTGAGTTGCTAAGATACATGCAAGATACGAATCATGCCATGGTATGTTTGGGAACTGTAGTGACCAGTGTTCCAAAAGGGCAGTGACATCAAAGTAAGAGCTCCAGTAAGCCGCCCGTCGCCCATTTTTCAATGTTTGCATGCGAAGAGCCGGTGGATTCACGTTGGAGCCTTGAGAGGGTGGGCCGCTGCTACTTTGCGAAGAATGGTTAACGTTGAAGCCTTGAGAAGATGGGCCGCTGCCACTTTGCGAAGAGTGGTTAATCTTTGCCTTCTTGTTGCTTTTAGTAGAGGGTTGAGCTACGGATGAGGTGCGAGCGGCAGGGAGTATGTAAGATGACGAACTTTGAGGGGTGGGTGCTGTGCCCCAGCCGGGTGGAGCTTGAACCAGGGACGGAATTCCGAGGAGTGAAAGGTTCTGCTTATTGCGCTCTAGAACTGCCGTTGTAACTTCCTGCACAAGTTCATTTTGTACAATAATCGGTTCAAGAGGCCTGATGTCTAGAGCGAGCGCCCACGTTCGCACCGCTGCACTAAATGCATCCAGAGTTTGAGTGAGGGAAGGTAGCAACGCCTTTTCCATAGTCGGAGTGATATCGAAGTCAGCAATACTTTCCAAGTATTTGGCTTGAGCCACAAGAGTCGAGAGTTCTTCGGCGTTGAACCCAAGTGCGGTTAAGAGAATTGAAACGAAAGTGATAAACTTTTCGAATTCATTAAGGTCCGCTGAGACAGTGGAAGTAGTAGGCGTACCATGCCGTGCACCACCAAGGAAGCAACGAAGACGACCATACATCTCTAAGAGCTTGTCAATGCTAGGAAAGTTGCCTTTCAAGATATTGATCAAAGTGGTGTAGTCTAGTGCATTAGTTAGGGCTAAATGCAAACCGGGGTTACCTGGTTGACCCACACCAATAAGGAGCATTTTAGCGATGAACGAGGGTAAATGTGCCAGAGCGATAGAGTGAAGCGTCCCTAGGATTGGATAAGCACTGTTTAGCTGACGAGTAGGCATTTGAGTCACAACCCAAATGAGGAGGGAGTTCTTTGAACGCATAGCTGTTTCGAGTAGAAGTTTCCGCCCATCTGTGTCCTGTGGAAATTGAGCCAGCTGTTGCAACAAGGGTGTAGCGTTGAGGACGGCCGTGGAAAGGACAGTTGCACTGGCTGCATCACTTGAGGTTGTGGTCGCTGAAGACGTAGATGAATGCGAAGAATGCGATGAGTGAGATGAAAGGTCATTACGAGTGGCGCGAAGAGCTCGAATAGCCTCAATCCTTCCCATGGCTGGTGCAGTAGTGAGCTCTTGACATTCGCCTGAGAGTGGTCGAGCTGGTTTTTGCAAGGCAGCTGCAAAATCTGCTAGTTTCGCGTTGAGAATCTGCATGGTGCGCAGGGAGTTCGGCGGGATTTGCACAGCGTGGTCGAAGAGCAAAGCTTTAGCGTGATCGATAATGCAAAGCTGCTGGTGCGGAGGTGTATCGCAGATGAGAAGCTGAACGTTGTTCAAACCACTGGTAGGTGAGCGAAGAAGATTCGGCAAATTTGCATCGAGGGCTTCTGGATTTTCAATTCGGATGCCTACATCAAATTGCCGCAGTCGAAAATAATCCTCTAATTCAAAAGGGGTTGACCATTTGTCGATATGCTTGAAGACAAGAAATTGCTCGAAGGCACAAGCGAGCTTATTCTTGAAAGGCAGGTGGGCAACTTCTGAAGGTAGTATTCCACCACCACTGGGAGAAACCGGAGTGAGCGTATCGTCTAGCAAAGCCTTGAATTTTTCGTTCTTGCTAGGATCACGACTAGGGATTGTGGTTAGTCCCCCAGAATTTCGGAGGTACACTGCATACTTGTAAAACCCCAAAGAGCGAAACTTGTCCACACATATATCCTCAAGAATATCTTGAGCTGCACTCAGTGATGACACTTTCACAGGGGCTACAAAATCGACGGCAGATAACGTGATCGAGCATGGCACCAAGAGTTCGTGGCAAAGGTTCGCGAGTTCGTTGAGTGTAAACACAGGTCGAGAATCGAGGAGCTTTGCAGCAATAGCATTGTGAAGTTTGGTGAGCGCTTGGAGGGTCAGAATACTTCCAAAAGGCATAAGGGTTGCACTGTCGTCCAAGGATGGTTGACTGAACAACACACACAACGTGGTTAGGGGGCATTGTCCAGTGCTAAAGATAGTAGCATCCGTCAGATTCTCGGAAACGACACGTAAGGCTGCGCCCGCAGCAAGATTGATCACAGGATCAGCTTGTGTGTCGGTAGATTCACCTGGAGAGAAGTAAAAGATGGAGTTTTCTACTTCTGCAGCAGGAGGAACAGGTTCATGAGTTTCTGGAGGGGTTGCTATGATCGGATTAGGAGGCGAAGTCTCTTGAGCACCAAGCTGAACTTCAGGTGTTGGTAAGCCACCAGGTAATGGCAACGGGCCCATGGGAACGAAAGGTGTTGCATGAGGAGACAACTGAAATGTTGCAGGGAAACCAAGGCCTGTGCGATTCAGTCGTTCCAATTCACCACAGAGGGTCGACTTGTTCCCAACTGTTGACCCGTTGAGATGCCGAATCTCTTTCCGAAGTTGAGCCACAGTCAACGAGTCAATACGGCGCCAATCTGGTAAGGAACCATGAGAACCACGTCCAATGAGTTCTTGCTTGATCAAAGAGGACAACTTGGACCGTAGTTCAGTTTTGTGAGTTGGCAACTCAGAACCGGCGGCTTGTCGCTTCTGAATTTCAACTTGGAGTTGAGTCTTGGAGAAATCATTCGCGAGGAAATTCCTCCCGTCTTCAAGAGTAAGCGCGAATGGCATTGTAAACAGAAAGAAAGCTGCGCGCTGAAAGAGGAGCAGGTGCTGAAAATGTACAACAAATGGTTTGTGACTATGTGATGGGATTTTCTGTACACGTGACATGATTGGACATCCCGATTGAGGCCCATCC
>Ga0307936_1001695_pt1 | contig 10469 bp, 8 predicted proteins | sample OrgLakmetagenom1_FD_201839 | JGI IMG/M metagenome (GOLD analysis project Ga0307936, IMG submission 201839) | Saline water microbial communities from Organic Lake, Antarctica - #1 | ecosystem: Environmental > Aquatic > Non-marine Saline and Alkaline > Saline | place: Antarctica: Organic Lake... | reverse complement strand
CCGACCTGATGCGCGCGCGAAACCACGATCTGAGCGTGCTGGAGACTTACGACACCGGCAAGCCCTATCAGGAAACCAGCGTGGCGGATGCGACCAGCGGGGCCGATGCGCTTGAATACTTCGGTGGACTGGCGGCAAGCCTGACGGGCGAGCATATCCAGATCGGTGAGGACTGGGTCTATACGCGGCGCGAGCCCTTGGGTGTCTGCGTCGGGATTGGTGCGTGGAACTATCCCACCCAGATCGCCTGCTGGAAGGCAGCACCGGCACTGGCCTGTGGCAACTCAATGGTGTTCAAGCCGTCCGAGACGACACCTTTGTCGGCGCTGAAAGTCGCGGAAATCCTGCATGAGGCGGGGCTGCCTGCGGGGGTCTTCAACGTCGTGCAGGGGATGGGGGCCGTGGGGGCCTCTCTGGTGACGGATGACCGCGTCGCCAAGGTGTCGCTGACCGGATCGGTGCCGACAGGCAAGAAGGTCTATGCTGCCGCCGCCGAAGGCTTGCGTCATGTCACCATGGAGCTGGGGGGCAAATCGCCGATGGTCGTCTTCGACGATGCCGATCTCGAGGATGCCGTGTCGGGCGCCATCCTTGGCAACTTCTATTCCACCGGTCAGGTCTGTTCGAACGGCACGCGGGTTTTCGTGCAAAAGGGGATCAAGCAGGCGTTTCTCGACAGGTTGACGGTGCGGCTGCAGGGCGTCGTGATGGGCGACCCGCTTGATCCCGAAACGAACTTCGGCCCCATGGTCAGCGCGCGGCAGCGCGAGATCGTGATGGGTTTCATCGCCAAAGGCCGTGAAGAAGGCGCGCGGCTGGTCGCCGGTGGCAATGCCGTGGACGGGCAGGGGTTCTTCATCGAACCCACTGTCTTTGCTGACGTGACTGACGGGATGACCATCGCGCAGGAAGAGATTTTCGGCCCCGTGTTGTCGGTGCTCGACTTCGAGACCGAGGCCGAGGCCCTGACCCGCGCCAATGCCACGCCATACGGTCTGTCGGCGGGGGTCTTCACCAAGGATCTGGGTCGGGCACACCGCATGGCCGCCGGCTTCGAGGCGGGCACCTGTTATATCAACACCTATAATCTTGCCCCTGTCGAAGCGCCTTTTGGCGGCATGAAACTGTCGGGCGTGGGTCGCGAGAACTCCAAGGCGGCAATCGGGCACTATTCGCAACTCAAGAGCGTCTACGTGGCGATGGGCCCTTGCGAGGCGCCGTTCTGATGCGTGCCGACTACGTCATCGTAGGCTCCGGGTCGGCTGGCTGTGCCATCGCCTACCGGCTGGCCGAGGCCGGAAAGGACGTGCTGGTAATCGAGGCTGGCGGCTCTGATATGGGCCCCTTCATCCAGATGCCTGCGGCCCTGTCCTATCCGATGAACATGAAACGCTATGACTGGGGCATGCGGACCGATCCCGAGCCGCACCTTGGCGGGCGCCAGCTGGCGACACCGCGTGGCAGGGTTATTGGCGGGTCATCCTCGATCAATGGGATGATCTACGTGCGCGGGCATGCCAAGGACTATGACCACTGGGCCGAAAGCGGCGCACAGGGCTGGGGCTATGCCGACGTGCTGCCCTATTTCAAGCGCATGGAAAATTGGCACGATGGAGGACGCGGTGGCGACCCGGCGTGGCGGGGCGACGACGGCCCCCTGCACGTCAGCCGCGGGCCGGGCCGCAACCCGCTGGTGCAGGCTTTTGTCGCCGCAGGTGCGCAGGCGGGCTACCAACTGACCGACGACTACAACGGTGAACAGCAGGAAGGTTTCGGCCCTTTCGATTCCACCATCCACCTTGGGCGGCGCTGGTCTGCGGCCAATGCCTATCTGCGCCCCGCCCTGAAGCATACCAATTGTCGGCTGGTCCACGGCCATGTGCGACGCGTCATCATCGAAGACGGCCGCGCCACGGGTGTCGAGATCGACCGCAAGGGGCGGCGCGAGGTGATCGGCGCGGGTGAGGTAATTCTTGCCGCGTCCTCCATCAACTCTCCGAAGATCCTGATGCATTCGGGCGTGGGGCCGGCGGCCCATCTGTCCGAGCACGGTATCGACGTGATCGCTGACCGGCCGGGTGTGGGACAGAACCTGCAGGACCATCTGGAGCTTTATATCCAGCAGGCCGCGACCAAGCCGGTCAGCCTGTTCCGCTATTGGAATCTTTGGGGCAAAGGCCTGATCGGGGCGCAGTGGTTGTTCAGCAAGACGGGCCTTGGCGCATCGAACCAGTTCGAGGCGGCGGCCTTCATCCGGTCCAAGGCGGGCATCCCCTATCCTGACATCCAGTTCCACTTTCTTCCCATCGCGGTGCGCTATGACGGGCAGACAGCAGCGGAAGGCCACGGCTATCAGGCGCATGTGGGGCCGATGCGGTCGGTGTCGCGCGGGGCGGTGACCCTGCGCTCACCCGATCCGGCAGAGAATCCGCGCATCCGGTTCAACTACATGTCCGATCCTACGGACTGGGCCGACTTTCGGACTTGTATCCGGCTGACGCGCGAGATTTTCTCGCAGGATGCCTTTCTGCCGTATCGTGGCAAGGAAATTCAGCCGGGAGAAGCCGTGCAATCCGACGCCGCGCTTGACGATTTCATCCGCGACCACGTCGAAAGCGCCTATCACCCCTGCGGCACTTGCAAGATGGGGGCGACCGACGATCCGATGGCCGTGGTCGGCCCGGACTGTCGGGTAATCGGCGTGGACGGCCTGCGCGTTGCCGACAGCTCGATCTTTCCCCGCATCACGAACGGGAACCTGAACGCACCGTCCATCATGGTCGGCGAGAAGGCCGCAGATCACATCCTGGGCCGTGCGCCCCTGGCTGCCGCGAATTCAGAGCCTTGGGTGCATCCGGCCTGGGCGACAGCGCAACGGTGAGAGAAACAGTCGAATGAAATTAACCAATTCTTAACTATTTTCCGGTTTGCCATTGAGATGCCGCGATTCGCAGTCAATCTTGGGGCATGCGAAATCTGGTTGCCGTACTGCTCTGCCTTCTTCTCGCGTTTGCTTCGGCGGATATCACAGGCCCCGTGCGTGTTGTGGATGGCGATACGCTTTGGGTGGGAGAAACCAAGGTCAGGCTGCACGGCATCGACACGCCCGAACGCTGGCAGACCTGTAATACGGAACATGGCGTGGCCTATGCCTGCGGCGAACATGCGACCGATGAACTGATGCGGTTGATCGACGACAATCCCGTGCGTTGCGTGGATCATGGTGATGGCGGCTACGACCGCATCGCGGGGCAATGTTTCGCGGGCGGTGTCGATTTGCAGAGTGCGATGGTGGTGGGCGGCTATGCCTATGCCTACCCGGAATACAGCACCGCCTATGTCGCGGACGAACGCCGCGCGCGCGCCGCGAATACGGGTTTCTGGGCGATGGACATGCAGAACCCAGCCGTCGCGCGGCAGGCACAGCGCAGTACGCCGCCCCCCGCGCCTTCGGGTGATTGCGCGATCAAGGGCAACATTTCGGACAACGGTCGCATCTACCATCAACCGGGGCAGCGCTGGTACGACCGCACGCGAATTGATCAAGGCCGCGGTGAACGGTGGTTCTGTTCAACGCAAGAGGCCGAAGCGGCAGGTTGGCGCCCCGCGCGCAGCTGAGATCAGGCCAGACCGAGGGTTCGTTTGCGATACATGACGAACAGGATCGCAACTGCAGAGGCGACGGACGACAGCAGCATGACCCACTGCAAGGGCTCTGCGCCGCTTTCCACACTCAGCAAGCTGCCTGCGTATTGCGACAGGATCGCCCCGCCGCCGATCATCAAGGCCCCGCCAAGTCCGGATGCGGTGCCGGCAAGGTGTGGCTTGACCGACAGCAGCCCTGCGGTGGCGTTGGGCAGCAGCATGCCGTTGCCCAATCCGAGAAAGGTGCAGAAGGCGAAGAACAGGACTGCCGTGTGGAACCCGGCAAGCGATACCAGCAGGGATGCGCCCAGACCCGTGCTTGCCACGATGGCCCCGTAAAGCGCCATGCGGTCGATGCCGAGTCGTGTCGAATAGCGCCCTGCAAAGAAATTACCCAGGGCGTAGCCGATAGCAGGTGCCCCCAGCGCGATGCCGCTTTGAAACGGAGTGAGGCCATAGATCTTGTCCGCCACAAAGGACGCACCACCGAGAAAGGCAAAAAAGGCACCCGACCCGAACATCGTGCAGATCGCGTAGCCCCAGAAGCGGGGCGAGCCAAGCAGCGCGGGATAGGATGCAAGCTGTTCGCGAAAGCCCAGACCGCCGGATTGCAGGGTTTCGCCCTGATCGAGATAGGCAAGGGTGAAGACACCGGCTCCGGCCAGTCCGAGGAACACGAACGACGCGCGCCAGCCGAAGAACTGGTCGAGAATGCCGCCGATCGTCGGCCCGATCATCGGCACCAGCGCCATGCCCATTGTGACATAGCCGATCATGGACGCGGCCTGTTCGGCGGGCACCATGTCGCGCACGATCGCGCGCGACAGGACCATGCCCGAGGCGACCGCAGCTTGCAGGATGCGGAAGATCAGGAACGTGGTGGCGTCTTGCGCCATGACGGTGCCGACAGTCGCCAGCACGAAAAATCCTAATGAAAACAGGGTGACAAGCCTGCGACCGTAGCGGTCGGACAATGGCCCAATGGCGATCTGGATCACCGCAGTGGTGGCCAGATAGGCCGTGACGGCAAGCTGCATCGTGGCGTAGGGGGTTCCGAATTCAGCCGCCATTGCGGTAAGAGAAGGCAGGAAGATCGACATGCTCAGCGCCGAGATCCCCGCAAGCAGGATCAGCGTCAATATATGGGGCGGAGTGGTGCGGTCGAAAAGCCGTACGGTCGGTGCTGTTGTCATGAAGACGAGGTAAGCTGGCCTGTCGGACAAGTCCATGTGCGTTGGCGCAGGGCTGGGACTGCCGGCGCGATTGAAAAGTTGTTTACAGCCCGATTGCGCTAACGCGTGATCTGGTGCTTCTGTCCGGTCCATCCTTTTGCTATCACATGGCAATGGGGCGCGAAGGGGAGACAATGAGGGACATTCTGCAAGAGCTGGAGGACCGCCGCGACGTCGCTCGCATGGGGGGAGGGGCCAAGCGGATCGACGCACAGCACGCCAAGGGGAAACTGACCGCCCGCGAGCGGATCGACCTGTTGCTGGACGAAGGATCGTTCGAGGAGTTCGACACCTTCGTGACCCACCGTTGCACCGACTTCGGCATGGCGGACAACCAGCCGCCGGGAGATGGCGTCGTGACCGGATGGGGCACCATCAACGGACGCATGGTCTATGTCTTCAGTCAGGATTTTACCGTCTTTGGCGGGTCCCTGTCGGAAACCCATGCCCAGAAGATCGCCAAGATCATGGATATGGCGATGCAGAACGGCGCACCGGTCATCGGGATCAACGATTCGGGTGGGGCGCGGATTCAGGAAGGTGTCGCATCGCTTGCGGGCTACGCCGAGGTCTTTCAGCGCAACATCATGGCCTCGGGGGTTGTGCCGCAGATCAGTGTCATCATGGGTCCTTGCGCCGGAGGGGCCGTTTACAGCCCCGCGATGACGGACTTCATCTTCATGGTGAAGGACAGCTCCTACATGTTCGTCACCGGCCCCGATGTGGTCAAGACGGTCACGAACGAGGTCGTGACGGCCGAGGAACTGGGCGGGGCATCGACCCATACGCGCAAATCCTCGGTCGCCGACGGGGCCTTCGACAACGATGTCGAAGCCTTGGCCGAAGTGCGACGGCTGGTTGACTTTCTGCCGCTGAACAACCGCAAGACCGTGCCACGCAGGCCGTTCTTCGATGACGTGAAGCGGCTGGACGAGAGTCTCGATACCCTTATCCCCGACAACACCAACACGCCCTACGACATGAAGGAACTGATCCTGAAACTGGCGGACGAGGGGGATTTCTACGAAATTCAGGAGCATTTTGCCAAGAACATCATCACGGGCTTTGTCCGGCTCGAGGGATCGACCGTGGGTGTGGTGGCGAACCAGCCGATGGTCCTGGCGGGCTGTCTGGACATCGACAGCGCGCGCAAGGCGGCGCGGTTCGTGCGGTTCTGCGATGCTTTCGAGATTCCGATACTGACGTTGGTCGACGTCCCCGGCTTCCTGCCGGGGACGGGGCAGGAGTTGGGCGGCGTCATCAAGCACGGGGCAAAGCTGCTGTTTGCCTATGGCGAGGCGACGGTGCCGAAGGTCACGGTGATCACCCGAAAGGCCTATGGCGGGGCCTATGATGTGATGGCCTCCAAGCATCTGCGGGGCGATTTCAACTACGCCTGGCCAACCGCCGAGATCGCGGTGATGGGAGCAAAAGGCGCGACCGAGATCATTCACCGCGCCGATCTGGGTGATGCCGTCAAGATCGCTGTTCACACCAAGGATTATGAAGACCGCTTTGCCACGCCCTTCGTCGCCGCCGAGCGCGGTTTCATCGACGAGGTCATCATGCCGCATTCGACGCGCAAGCGGGTGTGCCGGGCCTTTGCGTCGCTGCGCGGGAAGTCGTTGCAGAACCCATGGAAAAAGCATGACAACATCCCATTGTGAGGACGCGTTCTGCGGGAGCGGGAAGCGGGGGGGCGCTGCCCCCCGTCCTGCGGACTCCCCCCGGGATATTTGGGGCAAGATGATGGTGGGAACCTGCGTCTTGCCGGTCGCGTTGATCTCGAAAGGAGAGAGCGATGACCAGGGACCATGGACCGAGCGTCAAGAACGACGACCTTTACGAGGATCTGCGCGAGGAGGGCATGTCCAAGGAGAAGGCGGCCCGGATCGCCAATGCGCAGGCCAACGACGAGATGCATCCGTCGCGCAAGGGGGGCAAGCAGCCGCCCTACGAGGAGTGGACCAAGGACGAGCTTTACGAGCGCGCGCAGGAAATCGGGATCGAGGGCCGGTCGGACATGAGCAAGGACGAGCTTGTCTCGGCGCTGCGTTCGCACTGATAGCGGGTTTTTCTGCGGGGAGTGCCGCGGCAACGGAAGTGGCCGTGCCGTCCGGCCTGAATGTGACGCTGTTCGATGTCATTCTGGAAGAAGAACCGCCTGTCGCGCGGTTCCGCTTTCTGGCACCCGAAATCGGTGACGAGGGGCGCGGCTTTGGCGATGTGATTCCGGATATCGAGTACCTGTGCACTGCCGTGATCGTGCCATCGCTTGGCGCCTATGCCTGGACAGGCGAAACGGTGGTCGTTTCCATGTCTTCGCAAGAGGTCGACTTTGGCGCGTCAGCACCCGAGGTCACCCAGTTCTTTCAACCATTCGAGATCAAAGAGGGGGCTTGCGCATGGCTCGACTACTGATGCGCACCGCGGCTTTCGCGCCACAGCCTTTCGGGCCTGTGATTTATGACTTTGTCGACACGTCCTGTGGCTCTAATACTGATTCACGCGCTGCAAGAGGCGCGTTGAGGGAATCGGGACAGACTTCGGAGAAACCGAAGCGGCCCAGAGCAGTTGGACAAGTGGTATGGCAAACGGAATCAAGGCGTTCTGGCTTTTTGCGTTTCTGGGATTGGTCGCGTTCAGCGGCAATCAGGGGCAGGCGCGGCATCAGACTGATGCGGCTGTGGTATCCGAACCGGGCTGATTCGCTGGCGGGGGCCGCGTGATGGAAAAACATCGCGGCTTTCCGGGGCGGCTTCCGGGCACCGATTACCAGTTCACCATTCGGCGCGGATCGAAGGCGGGGGCGACGCCTATCGTCAGGCGCGAACGTTACGCCGACCGAAAGCCTGCCGACCGACGGGCTGATGCAGGATTTCTGAAAGCGCTGATCGACCAGTTCGGCGACACCCCGTTTGTGCGCGGAAATCTTGACGCGGGTCGTCTCTCGTGGCTGTTCGGACGTGAGGTCTTGCCGGCGGAAGACCCGTTTGATCCTGCGGATTATGACGCATTGCTGCAGGTCGATCTGGATGAGGCGCGCACTGCCTTTCCCGAAGTGTTCGGGGCCGACTGATGGGGCGTATCGGCGGGAGTTGGCGCATCGAATCTGCGTCTCGGCAGGTTTTGGCGCAATCAGGCCGGGGATCATCTTGGGACTTTGAGATGCCTGCGCCGCCGTGCAAACATTTGGATGCAAGGTGCGGCGTCCGCATGTCGGGCCTTGCACTTTGTCACTACCGTTACCCTTCCCCTCGTCGATCCGGTCCGCCCCGGCCCGGATCGACACCCCGGGGTTCAGCGAGGGCAAGAGATTGCGCGAATTCGCGCCAAGTCCGGATTATAGCACTTGAGTTCGAGAGGCTGTCACAAGAGTTTGACACCATACGCAACTTCTCAGAAGGTAATCTGACATGTTTAAGACAACTTCCATCATCGCCGTTCTTGCCATCACCGGCCTTTCGGCCTGCCAGAACATCGACACCAACAGCGAACGCGCCCTTGTCGGCGCAGGCCTTGCCGGTGGCGCAGCTGCCATGTCCGGTGCTGACAACCGTGACACCGCAACTGCAGCGCTCGCCGGTGCAACGACCGGTGCCCTGCTTCGCGACGTCACCGGCCGCTAAGACACGATCCTTCCGCACCCGCGGGAGCAAGACCACTTTTGACCGCCGTCGGGGCCAGACCCCGGCGGCGGTTTTTCGTTTGAAAGGCCCAGTCTGATGTTCAAGAAAATCCTCATCGCCAACCGGGGCGAGATCGCCTGCCGTGTGATCAAGACCGCCCGCAAGATGGGTATCAGGACGGTGGCGGTCTTTTCTGATGCGGACCGGAATGCGCTGCATGTGCGGATGGCGGACGAGGCAGTGCATATCGGGCCCGCGCCTGCGAATCAGTCCTATATCGTGATCGATAGAATGATGGACGCCGTGCGCCGGTCGGGTGCCGAAGCGGTCCACCCCGGTTATGGCTTTCTGAGTGAAAACAGCAGGTTTGCAGAGGCTCTGGATGCCGAAGGTGTCGCCTTCATCGGGCCGCCCAAGAAGGCGATCGAGGCGATGGGCGACAAGATCACCTCAAAGAAGATCGCGCAGGAGGCAAATGTCAGCACCGTGCCGGGCTACATGGGCCTGATCGCCGACGCCGATGAGGCGGTGAAGATCTCGGGCGAGGTGGGGTATCCTGTGATGATCAAGGCCAGCGCGGGTGGCGGTGGCAAGGGCATGCGGATCGCCTGGAACGACGCCGAAGCGCGTGAAGGCTTCCAGTCGTCCAAGAACGAGGCTGCGAGCAGTTTCGGTGACGATCGCATCTTCATCGAAAAGTTCGTGACCCAGCCACGCCACATCGAGATCCAGGTTCTTGCCGACCAGCACGGTAATGCAGTCTACCTGCACGAACGGGAATGTTCGATCCAGCGTCGGAACCAGAAGGTGATCGAGGAGGCCCCGTCACCTTTTCTGGACGAGGCGACCCGCAAGGCGATGGGCGAACAGTCCGTCGCGCTGGCACAGGCTGTCGGCTACACCAGCGCGGGCACGGTAGAGTTCATCGTCGACGGGAACCGCAACTTCTATTTCCTGGAGATGAATACCCGGCTGCAGGTTGAGCATCCGGTGACCGAGCTGATCACGGGGGTCGACCTTGTCGAGCAGATGATCCGCATCGCGGCGGGCGAGACGCTGCCATTCGCGCAGGATGATCTCAAGATCAACGGCTGGGCTATGGAAAGCAGGCTTTATGCGGAAGACCCCTATCGCGGGTTCCTGCCGTCCATTGGCCGCCTGAGCCGCTATCGTCCTCCCCAAGAGGTGCACGACGCCACCCATGCGGTGCGCAACGATACCGGCGTCTACGAGGGTGGCGAGATCAGCATGTATTACGATCCGATGATCGCCAAGCTGTGCACCTGGGGGCCAGACCGTGCGGCGGCAATCGAAGAGATGCGGCTGGCACTGGATGCCTTTGAGGTCGAGGGGATCGGGCATAACCTGCCATTCCTTGCGGCGGTGTTTGACCACGAGAAATTCACCAGCGGCAACATGACGACGGCCTTCATCGAAGAGGAATATCCCGAAGGCTTCGAGGGTGTTACGCTGGATACTTCAACCTTGGAGCGGATCGCGGCGGCCTGTGCCGCGATGCACCGTGTGGGCGAAATCCGGCGCAGCCGCATCAGCGGGCGGATGGATAATCACGAACGTGTCGTCGGCTCGGAGTGGGACGTGGCGCTGCAGGGCGACCGTTTCATCACCCACATCAATGCGGATCGCAGCGGTGCGGATGTGACCGTGGGCGGGATCACCTACCGCGTCGAAAGCGACTGGAGACCGGGGCAGCCGGTCGCGCATCTGGTGGTTGATGGCGCACCCTTGGTGCTGAAGGTGGGCAAGGTACCATCCGGCTTCCGCGTCCGCTATCGCGGGGCGGACCTGAAGGTCCATGTGCGCACGCCCCGCCAAGCCGAACTTGCCGCCCTGATGCCCGAAAAGCTTCCGCCCGACACGTCCAAGCTGTTGCTGTGTCCGATGCCCGGTCTGATCGTCAAGGTGAACGTGCAACAGGGCGATCACGTTCAGGAGGGCCAGT
>Ga0307936_1001659_pt1 | contig 10605 bp, 7 predicted proteins | sample OrgLakmetagenom1_FD_201839 | JGI IMG/M metagenome (GOLD analysis project Ga0307936, IMG submission 201839) | Saline water microbial communities from Organic Lake, Antarctica - #1 | ecosystem: Environmental > Aquatic > Non-marine Saline and Alkaline > Saline | place: Antarctica: Organic Lake... | reverse complement strand
GCGCGAGTGCTGGAGGCTTTTCCCGTGGAGTGGGGAAACCAGCGTACCGCGCGGATCGTAGAATAATCGGCAGAAAACCTCTCAGTTACGCCTTCGATCGTTATCGGGCGCAATCATCTGCCCAAGTGTACATCTTCCAAGTGCCTGAATTTCAACCAATTGCGATTGATTGCGACAGCATGGTTCAGTAGCCTCGGCCCAAACAACCTACAGGGGCAATGTTCAATGTTGACGGGCACGATTCGAACTCAGATTGACCAGATTTGGAACGCGTTCTGGTCCGGTGGGGTCTCGAACCCGCTCTCGGTCATCGAGCAGCTGAATTTTCTCCTCTTCATCAAACGGCTGGATGAACTTCACACCAACGAGGAGAACAAGGCCGAAATGCTCGGCATCGAGATGGAGCGCCGCATCTTCCCTGAAGGGTCCGACGACAAGGGCGAACCTTACGACAACCTCCGATGGTCCCGCTTCAAGAACTTCGAGGCGCGCGAGATGATGCGGATCGTCGATGAGCATGTCTTCCCATTCCTGCGCCAGCTTGGCGAAGAGGGCTCCTCCTACGGGCAGCACATGAAGGACGCGAGGCTTGGCTTCTCCAACCCCAACCTCCTCGCCAAGGTCGTCCAGATGCTCGACCTTATCGACATGGACGACCGCGACACCAAGGGCGATGTTTACGAATACATGTTGGGAAAGATCGCCATCGCCGGGCAGAATGGCCAGTTCCGCACGCCGCGCCATATCATCCAGTTGATGGTCCACCTGATGGCCCCAACGCCGAAGGACGTGATCTGCGATCCGGCGGCGGGCACCTGTGGCTTCCTCGTTGCGGCGGGGGAATACCTGCGCGACCATAACCCTCAGATGCTGCGTGACCCTGAGCAACTCAAGCACTTCCACAGTGGTATGTTCCACGGTTTTGACTTCGACAGCACGATGCTTCGTATCGGCGCGATGAACATGACGCTGCATGGCGTCGATAATCCCGATGTCTCCTACCGCGACAGCCTCGCTGAAGAACATGGTGAGGATGCGGGCCGCTATTCCCTGATCCTCGCCAATCCGCCCTTTGCCGGGTCGCTTGATTACGACACCACAGCGAAAGACCTTCAAAAGATCGTCAAGACGAAGAAGACAGAACTCCTGTTTATGGCGCTGTTTCTGCGCCTCCTGCGCACCGGCGGGCGCGCGGCGGTGGTCGTGCCAGATGGTGTCCTGTTCGGCTCCTCCACGGCGCATAAAGACATTCGGCGGATGCTGGTCGAGGATCACAAACTGGAAGCAATCATCAAGCTACCCTCTGGCGTGTTCCGCCCCTATGCGGGCGTCGCCACTGCCATTGTGATCTTCACCAAGACCGGAGTCGGCGGAACCGAGAATGTCTGGTTCTACGACATGACGGCGGACGGGTTGAGCCTTGACGACAAGCGCAATCCGCTGCTGGAGGCTGAGAAGCTTGGTGCTGTGCCGCAAGCGCCGCTGACCGAGGAGGAGCACTTCAAGAACAACCTGCCCGATATCCTGACCCGCTGGCAGGCCTTGGACGTCGAGGGCGACCGGCCCCGCACGGCGCAAAGCTTTATGGTGCCTGCTTCCGAGATTATCGCCACCGGATCATGGGACCTTTCGCTGAACCGCTACAAGGAAATTGAGCGCGAGGAGATCGAGCACCAATCTCCCGACGAGATCATTGCGGACCTGCGCGCTCTGGAGGGCGAGATTATTCAAGGATTGGACCGGCTGGAGGAAATGTTGGGATGAGTTGGCCAGTAGTCGCATTTTCTGATGTTCTGGAGGACGTAACAGGCGGCAACGAGAAAACAAAACAGGGCGACTATGCCACAATGGGTGCTTACCCAATCGTGGATCAAGGCCAGTCGTTGGTTGGGGGATACACAGACGACCCCGCCAGCCTCTGCAAAACTGAAGAGCCAGTAATTGTTTTCGGCGACCACACTAAGTCACTTAAGTATATAGATTTTCCTTTCTGTCTCGGCGCGGATGGTACGAAAGTGCTAAAGCCGAAACTGGATGCGAATACGAAGTATCTCTACTACGCTCTGCAAAACATTCACATTCCTGAGGCAGGCTATAGTAGGCATTTCAAGTATCTGAAAGCAGGGAAGATTCCGCTCCCGCCGCTGGATGCGCAGAACCGGATAGCGGGTATACTGGATCAGGCGGACGCGCTACGCCGCCTCCGCGCCCGTGCCCTCGATAAATTGAACTCCCTCGGTCAAGCGATCTTTCATGAAATGTTTGGGGCGGAAGCAAAAGCTTCAATTTCAACTAAAGCACAGAAAATAGGAGATTTTTGTGACGTTTCATCCGGGTCTACACCGAGTCGAAAGGGTGATGGCTACTACGAGGGAACGATTCCATGGGTGAAGACCGGCGAGGTAAACGGCCGGACCATTCTGCAAACCGAAGAGAAAGTCACCGAAGCTGGTAGGGATAGCGCGAGATTAAAAACGTATCCAATAGGCACGGTTTTGATTGCCATGTACGGCCAAGGTAAAACCCGTGGACAAGTTGGAATTCTTGGAATCGCAGCAACGACCAATCAGGCTTGTGCGGCCCTTGTTTGCAAGGAAGACATTCTGCCAGAATTCCTTTTTTATCAACTGCGCTCTTCATACGAAAGGCTTCGGGAACAAGGGCGGGGTGGAAATCAACCCAATCTCAATGCAGGTATGGTAAAGGAATTCCCCATATTTGTTCCGGATTTGGAACGACAAGCTGAATTTGTCATTCTCGTTCAAAGTGCCGAATTTCAGGCAAAGAGAAATATAGCATCTTTGTTGAAACTCGAAACCCTCTTTTCTTCAGTGCAAAATCGCGCATTCCGGGGAGACCTCTGATGCGTGGTGAGTTTGCAGGTGTAAAAGCTGAAATCATCAAGGATATTTTCGAGGCGCTCGTGGATGAGATGTCCGACGAAGAATTTTTGGATGAAAACCTTTGGGGCGACCTCTTCCGCGAGGCTATCCCTGCGCCAATGGCACCGGACGCCCCGACATACACAGCCTTCGACGATGAAGGACAAATCTACCTCGACGGCGATATTCAAACGCTCGAAGATTATGAAGCTGCCTCAGCCCTTTATCAAGACCGGCTTGAAGCTTACAATGACGCCTCAAACCGCGCAGATTTGGCGTGGCAATACATCGTTACATTCTTTGAAGACCCCGCCACGACAGAGCGCCAGATCGTCACCGCACTTGAAGACGCATTTGAAGCAATCGAAGATTTTGGTGGCGGCAATCTCGCAAATGCCTACTACCTAATCGTTGAAAGCTTTCTCGAAAAGTTCAGCCTTCGCTACGATCTCCGTCGACCATTCAGCCTTCACCCCACGTTGCCGGGAATGTTTGCCCGCCTCATTCGGGATTTGAAACAAGTGACATCGCAGGACGCGGCCTTGTCCGCATTGATGCAAGACTTTGAGGAAAATGTCCGCGATTTGAAGGCAGAGCAGTCACCACGCAGGATCAAGCAATGCCTTGCTGCGCAGTTCAATCTTCTTGAGGCGCTTTTGACCAAATCGCCACAGGTGATGGCATACAACGAGGCAACGGAAGCGCATAACGCAAACACCTCACGCAGTCGGCAACGCAGGCTTGCAAACACATTTGGCGCAATGTGCGACAAGGCTGGAGTTTGGCCTCATGACGATGTGATGAAATCCGCAAAGTCTATTTATGGTTTTGGCTCGGACTACCCCGGCCTTCGACATGGGGGGACGCCGGGCAATGCCAAGCGTGAAATTGACATGAGAGATCTTGTTTCAATGACCATCGTTCTTGCAGGCTTCACCCCGTATTTTAGCGACGCCTTAAACGCAGAAAATATCTATTTGGATTGACGCCACAATGAGCCATTTTTCTTTTCTCTCGACAGATTTTGCCGATCTTCTCAAGCACGCAGAGAAGGCGGAAAAGCTGGCCCTGTCTGACCCGCGCGGAGCCTGCTTCTACTCACGGCTGACGTTGGAGACGGCGCTCAAATGGCTTTACCGCCGCGATCCGGCACTACGACACCCTTATGAACGCACACTGGCCGCACTGATCGCCGAGCCGAGCCTAGAGGCCCTCACGGGCCCCGCCATCGTCACTAAAGCGCGCTATATCAAGGATCAGGGTAACCGCGCCGCACATGACGACCGCAAACCGCTCAGCCCGCAGGATGGGGCCACCACCGTCCGCGAGTTGTTCCACGTCTGCTACTGGATTGCTTGGACCTACGCGACCGGCGCAAAGCCGGACCCGGCATTGAAGTTCGATGTTAGCAAACTCGAAAAGACCCTGACGATCACAGCCAGCACTGTCGCCCAAATCCAGAAGCTTCGCGAGCAACAGGACGCGGCAACAAAAGCGCTGGAGCAAGCCGAGGAAGCACGCAAAACTTCTGAGGAAGGGCGCAAGGCGCTCGAGGAAGAACTGACCCGCCTGCGCGCCGAAGTGGCGGCTGCGCGCAAGGCCAATGAAGCCGTGCCCGATCCCCATGACTATGACGAGGCCGCGACGCGCGACGCGTTTATAGACCTACTCTTAGCTGAAGCAGGTTGGCCGCTTGACGCGCCACGAGATCGCGAGTTTCCGGTTAAGGGGATGCCTAACCAGAGTGGCGAAGGGTTTGTTGATTACGTCCTTTGGGGGAATGATGGAAAGCCGCTGGCCGTTGTCGAAGCCAAGCGCACGAAGAAAGATGCCCGCGTCGGCCAGCAACAGGCGAAACTCTATGCCGATTGTTTGGAGCGGATGTATGGCACGCGCCCGATAATCTTCTGCACCAACGGCTATGAGCACTGGATTTGGGACGACAGGATGTATCCGCCCCGTGCAGTCTCGGGCTTCCTGAAAAAGGATGAACTCGAACTGCTCCACCAACGCCGCAAGACACGTAAGCCGCTGGACAAGGTCGTCGTCGATGATGAGATCGTTGAACGGTTCTACCAGCACCGTGCCATTCGGCGGATCGGGGAGGCATTCGAGAAAGATCGGCAACGCAAGGCACTACTTGTCATGGCAACTGGTAGTGGCAAAACCCGAACTGTCATCGCGCTCGCTGACCAGTTAATGCGTGCAAATTGGGTGCGACGCGTTCTGTTTCTTGCAGACCGTAGGGCGTTGGTCAGACAAGCGCATGGAGCCTTCAAAACCCATCTGCCCGCGACACCGAGCGCAAACCTGCTGGAGCGCCATGATCCCTCAAAGAATGATCACACCGGCGCTCGGGTGCTGCTGTCCACATATCCCACGATGATGGGGCTTATTGATGAAACGCAAGGCGGCGAAAAACGCTTCGGTCCGGGGCACTTTGATCTCATCGTGATCGACGAGGCCCACCGCTCAGTCTACCGCAAGTATCGCGCGATCTTCGAATATTTCGATAGTTTCCTCGTTGGCCTCACGGCCACGCCGCGCGATGAGATCGACCGCGATACCTATTCGCTGTTCCAGCTAGAGCGCGGCGTTCCGACCGACGCCTATGATCTCGACGACGCCGTGAGCGACGGCTACCTCGTGCCGCCCAGGTCGATATCTGTGCCGCTCAAGTTCCAGCGTGACGGGATCGACTATGACAGCCTGTCCGAGGAGGAAAAGGAGGAATGGGACGCCCTAGAATGGGATGAGGAGGGCACTGTCCCAGATCGGGTTGAGGCCGCCGACCTCAATAAATGGCTGTTCAACAAAGATACCGTGGACAAGGTGCTGGAGCACCTCATGCGCAACGGGATCAAGGTCGCGGGCGGTGATCGGCTCGGCAAGACCATCATCTTTGCAAAGAATAGCAAGCACGCACAGTTCGTCACCGAGCGCTTCGATGAGAACTACCCGCACCTGAAAGGCGAGTTCGCCCGCCTGATCGACTACAGCGTGCCCTATGCGCAATCACTGATCGACGACTTCTCCGAGGCCGAGAAAGCCCCACACATCGCCGTGTCCGTCGATATGCTGGACACAGGCATCGACGTACCCGAGGTCGTGAACCTCGTGTTTTTCAAAATCGTGCGTTCAAAGACAAAGTTCTGGCAGATGATCGGACGGGGAACCCGGCTCTGCCAGGACCTATTCGGTCCCGGGCAGGACAAAGAGGAATTTCTGATCTTCGATTTCTGCCAAAACCTCGAATTCTTCCACGAGAACCCCAACACCATCGATGGCGCGACGGCCAAACCCATCGGCGAGCGCCTGTTTGCGACCCGGGTAGAACTGGTCGGGGCCTTGCAGGAAGACGAGGACGAGCACGCTGAATTGCTTGGCTCGGTCAACACGCGGCTCCGCGATGAGGTCATGGGGATGAACCTTGAAAACTTCATGGTCCGGCACAAGCGCCGGGTGGTCGAGACGTTCCAGTACGAGGACAGCTGGTCGCCGCTCGACCTCGAAGCCAGGATGACCTTGATCGAAGAGGTCGCCGGGTTGCCCTCGGCCTATCAGGACGACCCGCTTCCGGCGAAGCAGTTTGACCTCCTTGTGCTCAATGCGCAGCTTCTGCTTCTAGAGGGCGATGCTGGCTTCGAGAAACTACAGAAGCGGATGGTGAACGTAGCGTCTGCATTGGAAGCCCTGTCGAACGTTCCTCTTGTTGCCAAGCAGATGCCGATCATCCTCGACATGCAGACGGAGAAGTTCTGGGTCGATATAACCGTAAAGATTCTCGAAGATATCCGACGTCGACTCCGGGGCTTGGTGGAATTGATCAAGCCAACGGAGCGCAAGATCGTCATCACCGACTTCGAGGACGAAATCGGTGAAGGCGCAGGCATCGACCTGCCCAATGTTGGCTCGGGTGTGGACAAGGGGCGGTTCAAGATGAAGGTGCGCCGCTTCATCGAAGAGCACAGGGACCACATCACGCTGATCAAGCTGCGCAAGGCCGAGACGCTGACGGCGCAGGACTTGGAGGAACTGGAGCGCTTTTTCGTGGAGCAGGGCATCGCCGCCCCCGAGGATTTGGATGCCATCAAGGCCGAACAGGGGCTGGTCCGCTTCCTGCGATCCCTCACCGGGCTGGATCGTGCTGCTGCGAAAGATGCGTTCAGCGGTTTCATCGCCGACCGCCATCTAACCGCAGACCAGCTAGAGTTCCTCGACCGCATCATCGACGCCCTGACCGAGACAGGGTTCGTCGATCCCAAGAATTTCTACGAAAGCCCCTACACCGATATCGACAGTCAGGGCATAGTCGGCGTGTTCCCGAAGGAGCAGGCGAAGCAAATCATCGAGATCGTGAAGGGCCTGAACATGATCGAGGCGGCCTGATCGCGCCGCGCCCGGTATCTAGTAAGCTCACTCGCTAAACCCTTACCTCGGCGATCAGCGAACTTTCGATTTCTGTCCCTTCTTTCGAACGCCACTGGCATCGAAGTGCTTAGCTGTGGTCCCAGAAAATGTGCGCAATTGCAGTCACTTACAAGCTATTCACCATATCGGCGCAGTCATCAGGTCCGGAGAATTTCTGCACTGAGAGACCGCTTCCGGACCTGTTGGCGCCGAGGTCGGTGCTCAGCCGCTCCCGCATAACCCTCGAAAACAACGAGAAAATCCGGCCTCAGCCAGATCGGGAGAACGCTTTCGCGGGGGCAAGTGGCGGAGGGAACGGGACCCCCGTCGAACCTTCTCTGGTCATCAAGACACTGATTTCTATACGTATTTAGAAGGCCGCATCTTCGGCCAGTGCTTCTGTGTTCGAGATTGGCACATTCTGATCCCGTCAGATGAGAGCCGTAATCACACCACCATTAACAACGCGATGGCATTGGCCGGTCCGCCCGCAAACTGATTGCGTCCGTGGGAAATCTGCCCGCCTTGTTCGACTGTTTGGGTACGGAGCTTACCGCGCCACGTCGGCCAGCTCCGGTTTCGGATCATCGAACGGGGATTAATATGGTCAGCTATACGATCTTTCCGGTCCACATCAACGCCTCGGCAGGCGGTTTCGTGGCCTACATCGCTCCTTTGGATGGTGGTGTGGACGTTCTCGCCCGGTCTTATTGCCCCATGAGAGCACGCGACCTCGGGCATGCGGAACTGCGCCGTCGCGACCAAATCGTCAACGACCCGAGCACAAATCCCGGGGCTGCCTGCAAACTTGAGGTTTGAGCAACTCAAGCGCTGCTTTGTGACCCAACGCTGCACTTCGAATTGGATGGTGGATTCGACACCTGTCGCCTCATCAAGCCCACCGGAACCACACCCCCGTGGCGGCCGTGGAGCGCTACCCTTCCATAAAAGAGAATGTCGCCGCGTCAGCCAGACTCGAACAGGACTGCCTCCAGAAAATCGGGCGCGACGCGCGCCGATTGTGTGCTGCCCTGCCACAGGGCCCTATTCTGAAAAATCAATCCATACCGGGAAATCGCTCAAGTCTGCTCGACTGACCATGTGAAGGTCGAGGGCGATAACGGTGCCAGCGATCCGATGGTCGCCATGGCGCGGCCTTGCCGTTCGCCCGTCAGGGCGGACGGGGCTTCAAGCGAGAAACCGATAAGGGTTCCAGCAAAGAGAAAGGACCAGAACGATGACGAAGAAGACCAGCTACCACTCCACCAACGGCAACTTGACCGGAAAGACCGTCACCGAAAGCAGCGGCGGTCACACCAAGTCCACGAGCTATAAGGCCACCGGAAGCGGCCTTTCGCGGACGATCATGGGGCCGGGGTGGAAGGCGACCTCCACCACCAAGACGGACTCCAAGGGAAATACGCGCACGACCAAGTACTGACCTTGCAGACAACGTGACGTCGGGAGCCGCCGAGAGGCGGCTCCCTATTTGTTTCCGATGCCCCTAAAGACAGCTGAGGCCACCATCGATCCAGAAGACACTGGCAAAAATAGTAAGAAAACCAGTTCTCTCTCACTGTGAAGCTTACCCCTGAAGCCGGGAAATTGCTGCTCGTCTAACGACTGACCTGACGAAGGCATCAGCGAAAATCTTCTCGGAAGGGGGACTAGATGAAGGATATCTCGGAATTCGAACTGAACCAACCCAACGCTACCAGACGGAAACTGTTTCTCGGATCCCGCGTCGCCGCTTGGTTGACGGGGGCGAGCGTTGACGAACTCGCCCGCGCGCCTGACGACGAGCTCAAGACCGTGCGCCTCGCCGGCCTGACGCTGGTGTTGATCAGCGCGCTGGCGATGCTCGGCTGGTGGCTGGCCCTTGGCATCGCGCGGGGTGCCTATACGATGGAGAATCTGCCTTTCGCGTTCTTGGCCGGTGTGATCATCTTCGTCATTGATCGGGCCATGCTTCGGCGCCTCTGGATGCATGCTGGTCGGCGCGCGGCTGAACATCGTGGTTTCCGCGCAGAGGCTGGCGAAGGCTGGTCTGCCCGGCTGGTTCATCTGGCGCTTCGCCTCGCCGTTTCTCTCGTTGTATCCCTGACCACCGCCTCTTTCATCGAACTTGAGATCTTCAAGCAGGATACGCTAACCTACATTGCCGCGGAAAACCGGGCACAGAACCAGCCGCTTTTCGAAGCCGCAGTTGCCCGAATTGATGGAGCCATCGCCGAGCGGCGCGCCGAGATTGCAAGGCTCGACGACGAGGCCGAGGCCATCATCACCGAGGTTCGGCGCATCGACGCGGTTGCAGAGGGTGCGGCGGCGGCGCAGATCGAAGCGTTGATCGCAGAGCGCGCAAGCCTGCAGCAGCGCGTGATGGAGTTGACGCGGGATCTGGCCTGCCAGACGCAAAACCAAGTTGCCGAAGATACCGGCCAAATTCGGTGTGACGGTGTCGAAGCGGTGGCCGGAACTGGGGACCGGTACGACTTCGCCGTCGAAATGGCCGATTTTGCCCGTGCGGAGCGTACCGCTGCTGAAGCACGCTTAGGTCAGATAAACAACGCCTTGGCTCGCCTGCAGGACCGCGGGGCTCCCACCGGGATCCCGCCCGAGGCACGCGACATCTTGAACCAGATCGCCGTGCAGCGGGTGCAGGCGATGGCCGTTCTTGACCGCCTTCTGGATGATCGCGACGGCACGGTCCGCGATAGTGTGGAACAGGACGTCGGCTTCGTGCCGCTGCCTGATGGCCTGATCGTTCGGGGCGAGGCGATGGAAGCATTGGCAAGCGCCTCGCCATGGTTGCAGACGCGCATCATGCTCGTCTTCCTCACGTTGTTGGTGCTCGATCTTGGGGCGATTCTGGTGATGACGGTCATGCCCGCGCCGAGAATGGTCGTTTTGGGCGAGATCCTAACGGCAGAAGTCGCGATGCAGCGGGCGCTTGCTGAAGCCGAGCAGGCAATCTGCGAATCCAAACAGTCCATCCTTGATGCTCGCGAGACGATGACGAAGACCGAGAACGAGGTCGACCAGCGCATCACGTCTCATCGCCGGGCGATGAAGACCCGCAAGATGGTCAGTGATCGTATCGACGACGATCTTGATGCTCGCTTCGACCCTGTCGGCTGACCGCCTTACTGGCGTCGCGCAGGAGGTGGGCCGATCCCCGGACAAGAAAATGTGCGTATTCCACGGGTATGTGGCCATCGAATCCATGAACATGTGGCCACGGATTCCACGAGCATGTGGCCACCGGTTCCACGGCATGTGGCCACCCCTTTGAGATAGACCTGCGGGGCGATCT
>Ga0307936_1001649_pt1 | contig 10649 bp, 13 predicted proteins | sample OrgLakmetagenom1_FD_201839 | JGI IMG/M metagenome (GOLD analysis project Ga0307936, IMG submission 201839) | Saline water microbial communities from Organic Lake, Antarctica - #1 | ecosystem: Environmental > Aquatic > Non-marine Saline and Alkaline > Saline | place: Antarctica: Organic Lake... | reverse complement strand
CATCTAAAACTTTTGTTTTTGCTCTTTCCCCACCTCATATTGTTCGAGGCCTAGCGTTACCCCCACCCACCTAGGTGCCTGTCTAGGCGCACCACGAGCTCGATTGGAAGATAATGGAAGAGGCTAGCACGCTGGGCCACTTTCTTCTCTTTTGTGAATGTTACATTTAGCCGTGTAAGGCAGCGATCTGGCCTTTTTTTTTTTTAAGTCGTCGGAATGTTGCGACTTTCCTTTCTTAAAGTTAAAAGGGCCCATATTAGTTCGATAGGGCGATTATAGAAATTTTGGGCGTGCCTACCCACTAACCACAAAAAGATTAGAGGTACAGCGAAGAATTTGCTTCTCTACCTGCTGGCCTTCTTATTTCGGCCCTTCGTGACCTGTCTCAAAAATTCTTCTTCTGGTATGCTCATGGGTTTGAGCTACAGCTATTCAAAAATTGAAGGCATTTGCCTCTAGCCAGGTAAATAGCAATCAAGGAGATCTGTAAAACAAATCATTCCAATTAACTTATATTCTACAGTACCATTCCTATCTACGGGGTTGTTTTTATTGTTTTTGGGTCTGCAAAAACTCACTGGTCTATACTGTACGGTAGTACTACGGCACTGTATTTGTCGCCACGAGTATTCGATATAGTTGTTTGCTCTTTGAGCGTGTGCTCGCTTTGCTGCTTCGAGCGCCCCGCTAGTCACAGGTGCAGACTAATTTTGGGTTGACACTGTGCGCATGATTGAGTGCGTCCTTACTATCCGTTCTAGTCTGCACCGAGCGCGCAGTTGAAGGTGTTTATCTGTAGTCATAAGTGTTTCATTCCAGCGTTGTTGTTTTTTTCCCGGTAGCTTTTGGGTATGCGCCTTGGGATTCTTCTGGCCATTTTGGCTGCTAGCATCATGACACTTGCTGGGATTTTTTTTCGAGCGAACGGCACGTTGCTTCTTTCAATGCGGCTGTCTTCGCGCTCTGGTTCGAAGTATGGTGCCGTAATTGTAGCTCCGGACGGGACCCAGGAGGCAGAGCCCACCCAGTATCAACCGCATCAGACCTATTCCCAAAGCTTCATTCAAAGGAGCAAGGTATTTTCTTAGCTTATATTTTTGTACAGTCGCTAGCTTTTGTGCATTTCTAGAGTAAATGCTGTCTCGCCTTCCTGCCTGCCCAGCTACCATCGCCCATCAAGTTGTTACCGGAAATATTATTATCTATTTGCCTAACTGCGGAATATTCTAGGTAAACATGGAGTCTGTAATTCGTGCAACGTGCCGCTCATCCGGTGCACCTGCATCTACCATCGACATTGACGAAGACGAAGGCGATAGTGTGGCCTTCTGTATGAGTGCAACAACCCAGGTGTGGATTTTAATGTCGAGATTGCGTGCCTCCCTGGTGCTCTTGAGCTCTCAGTCCTCTTTATGTGGAACTGTTACGCTCGAGCGACTCTCAGCATTCTCAATACTAGGCTTGCTTATTGCTTTCTTGGCCGCCGTCATTTCTGTATTCATGTATTCGCATTACTATTTTTGGGTAACATCAGGCGGGTGAGGAACTCCAGGTCACTCTCTCGAGCTGCACACTGCATACGGCCGACGAGCTCCAGGGTACAGGCCACCACCGAGAGTTAGTAGGAGCTTATTGCCAAATTTGTGTGGATGGTGAAGGCCATGAAGTATCCGATAATGACAGTGAATTCCCTGAAGAAGACGAGAACGGCCACATGGTTGTCGATTCGTGCGTGTTCGACACGGCCCTCACTAGAGCTCGCGACTTTCTCTACACGCTTTTCTCGAGCTCTCCTGCATCGGTACGTTTGCGTTGGCTACACATATTTCGTTATTTCTTTTCCACTACTCACTCATACGGCTTTCATGATCATAACTTAGTTGATCAAATACTCTTTTTGAACAGGCACCTTCATCCGCATCATCAACGGCTTCTCCTTCCGTACAGCCTCCTGGTCAACGTCATGGCCCTCCACGCGAGGGCAATCAGTCATCCTCGTCCGCATCATCAACGGCTTCTCCTTCCGTACAGCCTCTTGGCCAACCTCATGTCCCCCCACGCGAGGGCAACCAGTCATCTTCGTCCGCATCATCAACGGCTTCTCCTTCCGTACAGCCTCTTGGTCAACCTCAAGGCTCTCCTCGCGAGGCATCATCAACGGCATCATCAACGGCGTCTTCTTCCGCGCAGCCTCTTGGTCAACCTCAAGGCTCTCCTCGCGAGGCATCCTCATCCGCATCATCAACAGCATCATCAACAGCGTCTCCTTCCGCGAAGCCTCCTGGCCAACCTCAACGGAGCCATCTCCCTTTTGACGGAGAGAACGACAGCGTCAAGCAAGCGCGCGTGGACCTATTTATCGTCAAAGGTGGACTCGGCAGTTGGCAAGTTCTCAGGGACTTGGTGGGCTCCAGAGTGTAAGTTTCACCACTGCACCTCGCTGGCCCTGTATAAGCATTGTTGCGTTTATTTGACTTGAGGTGCATTGCCTTTCATTTGCAGGTGTACTCTCGGGTACTGCAGATTCCAGATTAGTCATCGAGCACTAAAATCGCAGTGTCCAGGTGTGTCCTTCGATTTTCCACCTTCAAACGACTTGGCAAACCCCAAATACCGAGTTGTTTGCTTCTCGGGACCGGGGCCATTCGTGGCGACGATGAGTCGCGCGAACTGGTTGAAGTTTGTGGAATATGCGCCTCATTCCGAGCCTCCTGTGTGCATAATCCCGCCGAGGGAGGGCGCACCGCCGCTAGTAACTCATGGAGGCGTTAGCAACCCGAACATTCTGCTCGACTCGTTTATACAATCTTGTTGTAATGCCGGCGTAAGTCACGACGCCCTTGATTTGTCGATGGCGGGGCAAGGGGGTGGAGAAATTCCCCTCCAAAAAGCTCCCTACGACAACACTTGCCTCCTTGGGGCGTCTCGACTAGCTCTCGGTGATCTCGGAGCCATGCTCGAACACGACGTGCTCCGTGGTCTCAACTGGCTAATTGCGAACCCGGGTGAACGAAACAACATCATCATGATGGACGTCAAGTGAGTTTCATTCTTTTCGCTTTGTCTGCTGCATGTCTGCTCTAATCAATCTTAAGCTCATTCCTCTATCCTTCTTCTTGTCGTGTTGCAGGGTGGTTGGGGGGAAATCCAAAAACATATCCATCGTGGTCGGCAACAATGAACTCACAAATATCAAGGTGTTTCCTCAAGCAATTGCCCTTCAGGTATGTTGATTTGTATTTGTAGCAAATGTGTACGACTACTAACTTTCTTTCCTTCATTCATCTACATCTCAGAGTAGAAGTACATTGTTGTTGTCTTTGTGATGCTATGCCTCGTCACTGCATTTGCTCCTCACTTGTCTATTTAATTTTGGCAGGCAGCGAATGTGACTAAGGTATACCTGGAGAGAGGCGGAAGTGAACGTGATGCTCCTCAATTCCTGAGGAAAGAGCGCCTCGACAACTTTGGAGGAAGTGTGACCTACGGCAAGAAGGAGGTTGCCGATTATGCTGCTTTTGAAGCCGGCCTCCTTGATGGTGAACGACGTGCTGCGGCTTCCGTCGCAGCTGGAGGGTCAGGCGCCGACGTATCTCCAAAAGTTGAAGTTCCTCACATCCACATTTACAACTCACCTCTCAAAAGATTTTGGTTCAACGTGGTGGGCTTTGCATCGCAGTTGGTTGGGGGCGTCGGCAAGGTAACAGAAACACAGCGTTTTTCCATAATTCTTCTTCGTGGCCATATTACTTCTTCAAGCTTTGCACTTTTATTTCTAATTCCATTCTTTTTCTTGAATCGTTTCTTTCCTTGGTGCTGTTATCGTTAGAACCCAACGCACTACGGGGCATCCATGATCTATGAGAGAACCGAGTCACTCATCGACTACATCAGCAGCGAAGGAGGACGATTTGTTCATCTTGGAACACTTCATTGCGAGGGCTCGGGTGGATTCTTGGCACGCCGTTTTACGGACATCCGCGAGGCACTTTCTGAAATCCTTCGCGAGATGTCTGACCTGATGTTGGGCGATCAACCAATCTTTCGTGTGTGTGGATCGATTCCGCAGGCAATTCTCGTGATGGTGGCCCAGCTGTTCATCATGCACGCCTCTCCACTCGTCCAGAAGAGCAAGCGATCGCAAGTAGCATGTGAAGCGACGGCCAAGACTATCACCATTTTGGGCAATCTTCTTGGCGGGACGTATCCTCAAAACTGCCTATCGCGGCACCTGCGCGATCTTCTGAGCATGAAAAACGGAGAACTGGTCATGCCTTTCGTCGATGTGCTCGGCGGGTTATCCATTTCTCATGCAATGCAATCCCGGGTATGCGCCATCACAACCCAGAGTATTTGCTATTTAATTTTGATCTGCAAAGTTGAAGTTTGATCCCTTTGTGTTCACGCGATTGCCTGGGTTTGTTGCCTTCAGTCTTTGATATTACTCATTCCCTCTGTAATACCTAATTTACTTCTATTCCCATTCGCCACCTGTTCAATTTTGCTTAGGTCGGGCCCCTGAATGATGACGGAGGTGAACAAGATGGCGCTGATCCTGACGACGCACTTCCTGATGCTGTACGTGCTCATGCAATCTCGGAAGAAACTCCAGAGCGAGCACAAACTCTTCTCGAAAAAGCTCGAATGGTGGATGAGTCAGACATCGCTTTCGTCAGCAACAAGAAGGCCTTCATGAGCTTTAACCACAACAAGAGCAAACTTGTAGTGGACGGATTCCTCCTACCCCCAGTTCTTTGTCAAGGCACCGGAAGCAACGTTCCTCTTGGATTGAATGCTAACGGAAGCGGCGGCTTCGGGACAAAGCTTGAAGCGCACCAAGCAGCTTGTTTCTTGGCGTGCCACTCTCCTGTCCTCAACAGCGTCTTGGTTGCTGCTGCCAAGGCCTTCAATTCTGCGTCCTTTTTAACGCTTCGTGGTCCTGACGGGGAAAGACTGACTTCTCATCAAGAGCGTGCGTACGCAGATTACCTCTACAAGATCTTCGCCAAGTTCCTCGTCTACGATGCCAGGATTTGCGCGCTGCTTTTGCTTCTATTCCCCATCGCGTACCCGAATGGAAGCCCATTCCAAGTGCCGCCGCTCCGTGGCTGCATTGAGACCCCGGTTTACGGCGTAGCCAAGGAATTCGGACTTTACCTCGCCGTGATCACGGACACCTTTTTCGAAGAGCTCGAGGCGGCACAACCAGAAGACGCTGTTCGTCGAGTCCTTCGTAAGCACGAAGAAAGTATTCGTGCGGCAGAACAAGCGATTGTCAACGCGAATACCGCAGAAGCCCGACGCGCCGCCGACGTGGAGGCTGCCGGGCAAGAGGCTTCAGCTCGCGCCCAAGAGCGCCGTCACCGCCTAGAGGTTGCCAACCTGGAGAAGAAAGCCGCCCTCGCAGCTGGGGAAGCAGAGCGGAATGCAGCAAGGAATGCTAAAGAGAAGGCCAGGCTAGCTGCAATTCGAGGCCGCCCACTGTGAGTAGATCCTGCTTGCACTTGCCTTTTCACACTTGTGCCTTTACTTTTTTCATTCACTGCTCATTTTCCTTACCTCTACAGAAATCCGAATCAGTCCGAGCAGTGGAAGCAACTTACGGCAATTTGCCGCGGGCCGTTCGAGCTCAACGGCGTCTCGTACGTCTTCACTGGCAACGTTGTGTCTACGGGCTTGCATCATGGAATCGTGGCCAAACTTGATGAGCGTGGAGGGCAAGGCACCATTCAATGCTCGTTAGAGCAGCTCAAGGAGATGCGTGTGCCAAGAGCTCGTGCAAGCAGCGCCATCTTGCCTCTGAATACGGGGAACCAAGGTGGCTCAACGAATCGACCTGCCGGCCACGGTGCAGCCAGTGGGGGCAACAAGAGCTCAAGTAGTAGTAGTAGCTCATCAAGGAATGGAGGAGGTACCGCAAAGACTTCTCCTGCACGCCCAGCTACGCGAACGAGCCAAAGGAGCATCAATGCCCTCCGGAGCAGCAATGGAAGTGAAGATCGAGGTGATGAGGAAGAAGACCGTCCGGGCGGGGGCGGTGGTGGTCGTGGCGAAGGTGATGGTCCGCACGGATCTGGCAAGAAGAAGAAGAAGACATTATCAAAGGCGAAGCGGATTCGTGATGATGAAGATGCCGGCGACAACTCCGATGATGATGACGACGAGCCTACGACGAAGAAGTCACGTCCGAATTACGGCCTCGGTGTACCTCGCTCGGATCCACTCAAGACTCCTTCACCAAAGAAGCAGCCACCATCGGCAGTTGCACAGCAACGTCGCTCAAGCGTAGGCAGAGGTGGCAAGGATTCTCAAGTTGCCCAGAGTTCTAAAGGGGCCACAAAGGGTGGAGAAGCAGCCATTGCTCCCGAGAATGGAGGTAATGCTGAGGGGGATACACTGCTAGCCGCTGCAGCCGATGACTTCGAGGATACAGATAGCGATGGTTACGTCTCTGGAATTCTCAAGTCAACAAGGAAGTCTGCCCAAACGCCTGGACCTAAAGCTGCTCTCGAGGTGGGCACGGACGGCAAGAATGCAGTTGAAGAAAATGCTCGAAGTGCTGCTGCAACCGGAGGTGGAGGTGCTGATAGCACCCCCAACGAAGCCTTGACCCAACCAGTAACTCGGGGCAGTACAAGTAAGGATGGCTCCCTTGAAGAGCAGAAGGCCAAAGTCATCGCAGATGGCGAGGCTCGAATGCGGGTTATTCACCAGGACATGACGGATGCCGAAGACCGCAACGACGAAGGTGCGGCTGAAACCGCTCGAGTTGCCGGTCACGCTGAAGCTGAAAAGTTGAGGGCAATTAAAGCAATGACCTCGGCTGAGTTCAAAACGTATCAAGGGCAGTGCGGCAAAGGCTCCGAGCTAGAAGACCTTGAAGCCGAGATTGAAAGCTTGAAAAGCGAATTGCAGCTGAAGGTTCAAGAAGAATCTGACGACTTGTACAGGGGCTTCGACGCTGACCACCGGACCGAAGTTTTGAGGCTTAAAAAAGCCATTGGTGCGCTACAGGCCAAGATTGACGACGCCAACGCAGTGTCAGCAGCTACCGAATCGCAAGCCATTGCGTTGGTAGAGAATTCGGCCAGTGAATTGCAAGAGGAGGAAGATCTAACTGAAGTTTTGAACAATCTCAGGGCCGAATTCAGAAAAGCTAATGACAACCAGAATCGAAATGTTGAAAGAGCAATCCGAATGGTGGCAAATCAACAAGGGTATGTGAACGTCCTGTCGACGCTTCAACAGCAGATCAGCCAGCTTCAAGAGGAGGTCGGAAAGTTTGAAGGATGCCACAGCGAAGAGACAGCGAAGATAGAGCACTTCAAAGTCAGCAACGGTGAAGTCACTGCCGCCTTTCAGGACATGCGGAAAACGTTGGCGCGCATCACCCACCGAGATGACCTCACACTAGCTGAGGCGCAAGAGGAAGCTTCAAATGCCATCACGCATTACCACAGTGGTGAGAGTTCATGATAGATTTATACAGACTGATTCATTTCATAATTTTTCACATCTAACCCCGCATTTTATTTGATTTCAGTTTCAGCTCCCTTGGACGATTGGGGTTCGGGGTTCCCAGAATGGCACGACAGTTCCATGGGTTTTGGCGCAAATCATGATGAGGAGGCATTGGACGAGGACGAGGACTACAAGGACGACGAAGAAGAAAGCCGCTCTTATCACGATGACGATGAGAAAGAGGAGGACCTGGAGGAGGTCGAGGAAGAAGTCGGCTCTGAGTCGGAGGAGGAGGATGCTGACCAGAAAAGCAGCCGCAAGAAGTACCAGAAGGCTTCGGCGAGCCTTGAATTCAGCTCCGAGTGCGAGGAAGAGGATGAGGAGGGTGACGAAGAGTCCGATAATGAGGAGTCTGATGAGAATGAGGAGGAGGATGATGCCCAGAAAAGCAGCCGCAAGAAGGCCAAAAATGCTTCGACCAAGGTGCCAAATATTCCAAAAGGCACTAAGCATTCGCGCGTGAAACCGCCGAATGCCTCGAGCCTGTCAGCAGCGACCACGGTTTCCGCAGTGAACCAGCCGCGTGCCTCAAGCCTGTCAGCATCAACCACGGCCCTGTCAGCAGCGACCACGGTTTCCGCAGTGAACCAGCCGCGTGCCTCAAGCCTGTCAGCATCAACCACGGCTTCCGCAGTGAACCAGCCGCGTGCCTCAAGCCTGTCAGCAGCGACCACAGCTTCCGCAGGTATGGCTCTAATTTGATTCTGACTCTATATAAGTGCCAAAATCTCACTTTGATTTTTATTCTGCTTGCCGTGAAGGTGTTCGGCCCAATGATGCAGGAACGCTTGGTGTCGCAGCGAATGAGTTAGATGCTCCAGCGAGAACCAAAATTGCCTGGACTGAGGAAGAAGATGAAGTTCTGATTTTGATATTCATCCGTCAGCCTCAGGTAAAAGGCAGTGCATAAGTGGAGTAACAATATCATATTTGTTCTCGTAATCAATTACTAATTGTCGTCAATGTACTTTCCTGTTCTCGACAGCTGGAGAAGGGCCATTGGGTTCAGTTGAAGGAAAAATCCGGTGATAAATTACCCCGAAGGGATCCAGGTAACATCAAGGACAGGGTGCGCACGAAACCTTTCCAGAAGAAATTGCTCGCAGCGAAATTGGCAGCACAGTCATGTTCCCTATGATTCAGTGAGTCATGTAGGTAGCTGAGAGTCCTAAGCGATAGTGCGGATGATAATCAGGGGAAAAATGGAGCCGCAAGTCATCTTTCATGCGCTATAGTAAATGTGTCTTAATATGAGCATTTGGTCACCAAGCACTGCAGGGAGACTGCATAATAATAATTAATTGCTTCTTCAAGCATAATTCAAGCAGTAGAAAGCTACGGTGTGATTGAGTCCGGCAACTGACAAAGATAATACTCCGAGTAACTTTAGCATTAACTTTAGCATTACACTTAATTTTCTCCCGATAAAGGGAGCGAGTTAATTATGTATATAGACAGGGGCAGTGCTTCGGAAGCTCCCTTAAAAAGTTTCAGAGCCACACAGAGAGGGTTCCTGTTGCGGGCGATGGTATTCTATTACCTCTTAAGCGGTAATTGCTGAAGAAGGTTAAGCTTTATCCATGGAGAGCAAATAACTCACGCAAGCATCTCTCTGAATAATTGTCATTATACCCTCAACAGCTCGTATGATTTGTTTCATCTGACCGTACTCGTACTCGACCTGAATCACCATTACAAACGCAACCTCAAATGCAACCCCAAACCTGTACGACAAGTCTAAGTGAAATCTTAAACCTAAACCTAAACCTAAACCTAACCCTAAACCTAAACCTAAACCTAAACCTAAACCTAAACCTAAATGTATTTTTACCCAATCCTCTAGGTTTAGGTTTAGGTTTAGGTTTAGGTTTAGGTTTAGGTTTAGGTTTAGGTTTAGGTTTAGGTTTAGGTTTAGGTTTAGGTTTAGGTTTAGGTTTAGGTTTAGGTTTAGGTTTAGGGTTAGGGTTAGGGTTAGGGTTAGGGTTAGGGTTAGGGTTAGGGTTAGGGTTAGGGTTAGGGTTAGGGTTAGGGTTAGGGTTAGGGTTAGGGTTAGGGTTAGGGTTAGGGTTAGTAGTTGGGTTTAAGGTACAGTGTACCTTAAACCTAAATAATGTATTATCGATAACTCCCCTGTATTGTAGAATTTTACAGATCTGCTTGTAGAAATCAAGGTAGAATATACCCGGGGAATTCATTCTTGGCGTTACTTTTTATTTTCTATTCTAGTTTGGATGAATTATTGTATAAGTTGTGTAATAAAAGTCGAATTATTCTCGATGTACTGGTACTGTGGTATTGGGAATAACCATAACTCCTCTGCATAGTTGAATTTTACAGATCTGCTTGTAGAAATCAAGGTAGAATATACCCGGGGAATTCATTTTTGGCGTTACTTTTTATTTTCTATTCTAGTTTGGATGTATTATTGTATAAGTTGTGTAATGGAAGTCGAATTATTCTCGATTTACTGGTATTGTGGTATTGTAGAATTCAAGGTAGAAGGTAGTTGGTGGAGCCATTTCTGATGTACTAGTATAATTTATATAGTATTTTTTATGAAATATTGTATAAGTTGTGTAATGGAAGTCGAATTATTCTCGATTTACTGGTACTGTGGTTTTGGGAATAACCATAACTCCTCTGCATAGTTGAATTTTACAGATCAGATTGTAGAATTCAAGGTAGAAGGTAGTTGGTGGAGCCATTCCTGATGTACTAGTATAATTTCTATAGTATTTTATGTGAATTATTGTATAAGGTGTGTAATGGAAGTCGAATTATTCTCGATTTACTGTAATACGTACCTATTCATATTTGTACTTGGTATACTTGATAAACCAGATTTAGAGGGCGAGCAACATGAAGAAGGCATACGGGCAGGACAATATTTCAGAAATATTATCCTAGAGCCTATCAGCCTCGCTGACCCCCTTCCTGAGAATGTTCTCAAGAAGAGGATTTCCCAACCGCAGAGGTGGGGATCACCATGGACATTTTTTTTTTCTTTAAGCCCTTAGGCACTTGGCAGGGTGCCATTAAAGATCGGGTCTTCGCCGTGGTTTTTGAATGCGCGCCTTGCCATAGATCGCATGCGAAGGAAGCGAACGATTTCGGAACGAAAGCGATCG
>Ga0307936_1001640_pt1 | contig 10700 bp, 9 predicted proteins | sample OrgLakmetagenom1_FD_201839 | JGI IMG/M metagenome (GOLD analysis project Ga0307936, IMG submission 201839) | Saline water microbial communities from Organic Lake, Antarctica - #1 | ecosystem: Environmental > Aquatic > Non-marine Saline and Alkaline > Saline | place: Antarctica: Organic Lake... | reverse complement strand
CCATCGCGGGGGCTCATCTCCACCAGTCTTACACGCTTGGGAAAGGCCATTAGCCTGCCTCCTGTTGCTCGCTTTCAGTCTCTACTTGCACTGCAATCAATTCTGCGCCTTCGGCCACCTGGTCACCCTCGGCGTAAAAAATGTCGGTGACTACGCCATCGGCTGGTGCCTTGATGGCGTGCTCCATTTTCATGGCTTCTATAATCACCAGAGTTTGGCCGCTGACGACTTTATCGCCTACTTTGGCTTGAATCGCCACTACGGCGCCGTTCATGGGTGCGGCCAAGCTGCCTTCGCTGGCTATGTCTTCAAAGCTGTAGGTTTCACGATAGACCACGCACGGGAACGTCTGCCCCTGATGGAACAAGACCAGTTGATCGTTATACAGGTTGCCGTGCACGCTCAGACGGTGGCCGTTGACCACCGCTTGCAGGTGATCATCGTCGAGCCGGGCGTTCAGATGGTAAAGACTGCCGTTTGCCGTCACCTGATAGCCGTCGTCTTGCTCCAGTACTTTCAGTTCGTGGATGTCGCCGCCCACTTCGAACTGCAGCGGCTGGGCGTATTCCGAGTTCAGCCGCCAGCTGTTCTGGCGACCGAACGGCGACCAGGGATCCTGGGCGTTCGCTTCACCGGCTTTACGCTGCTCCAGTACGAAGCCGGCAGCCAGTACCAGGGCTTTTTGAGTGTCTAGCCGTGATTTTGGGAACAGCAACTCGTGGTGGTCGTCGATGAACCCGGTGGTCAGCTTGGCCTGGCGGAAAGGTTGGGCGTCGGCCAGAGCGTGCAAAAAGCGGATGTTGGTTTTCACCCCTGCGATGCGGTAGCTTTCCAGCGCCTGCACCATGCGGTTGATGGCCTGTTCCCGGGTTTCATCCCAGACAATCAGCTTGGCAATCATCGGGTCGTAATGAATGCTGATTTCGTCGCCTTCGGTCACGCCGGTGTCTACTCGTACGTGGGCGTTTTCATCAGGCGTAGTCAGGTAGCGCAGGGTGCCGGTAGCGGGCAGAAAGTCATGATCCGGGTCTTCGGCGTAAATCCGCGCTTCCAAAGCGTGGCCACGGGTCTTTACGTCGTCCTGCGCCAGTGGCAGTCGGTCGCCCCAGGCCACTTTCAATTGCCATTCCACCAGGTCCTGGCCGGTGACCATTTCGGTGACCGGGTGCTCTACTTGCAGCCGGGTGTTCATCTCCATAAAGAAGAACGAGCCGTCGACGTCGTAGAGGAACTCGACGGTGCCAGCGCCAACGTAATGTATGGCTTTGGCAGCGGTGACCGCGGCTTCGCCCATGGCCTTGCGGGTTTCATTACTCAAACCGGGTGCGGGAGCTTCTTCCAGCACTTTTTGGTGGCGCCGCTGTACCGAGCAGTCACGGTCGGCCAGGTACACGCCGTTGCCGTGCTGGTCGCAAAAAACCTGGATTTCCACGTGGCGGGGTTGGGTTAGATAGCGCTCGATCAGCATATCCGGGTTGCCGAACGCATTTTTAGATTCACGCTGGGCGGCGGCCAGGGCTTCATCAAACTCGCCTATGTACTCTACTACTCGCATGCCTTTGCCGCCGCCGCCGGCGACGGCTTTCAATAGCAGCGGAAAACCGCACTTTTCGGCTTCGGCGCGCAGGGTTGCCAGTGCCTGGTCGGCACCGTGGTAGCCGGGCACCAGCGGTACGCCGGCTTTGCCCATAATTTCCTTGGCGGCGGACTTGGAACCCATGGCAGCGATGGCCGAGGAAGGCGGACCAATAAACACCAGATTATTAGCCTCGCAGGACTCGGCAAAGCCGGTGTTTTCGGACAGAAATCCATAACCGGGGTGAATGGCCTGAGCGCCGCTTTTCAGTGCGACCTTAATAATGACATCACCGCGCAAATAGCTGTCAGAGCTGGCGGCAGGGCCTATACGAAAGGCCTCATCGGCCATGGCCACGTGGCGGGCGTTGGCGTCAGCGTCGGAATAGACGGCCACACAGCGGATACCCATGAAGTGTGCGGTGTCTATAATCCGGCAGGCGATTTCGCCGCGGTTGGCGATCAGTATTTTTGTAAACATCAGTGTTGGTCCTTTGGAACCCAGCTGGCGGCACGTTTTTCAAGGAAAGCGGCAAGGCCTTCCTGACCTTCTTGCCCCACGCGGATATCAGCAATGCGCCGGGCCGTGTCTTCAATCACATCTGCACTTAGTGGCTGTTGGCTGACGGCAAAAATAAGCGCTTTGGCGGCGCCCATCGCTTGTGGGCCACTGCCGGCAAGCTGCCGCAGCATGTGTTCGCAGCGGGTTTGCAGGTCGTCGTTGTCAGTGGCCACAATATGAACCAGCCCGAACTTGCAGGCCTGATGGGCGTCGAATACTTCCGCCGTCAGAAAATAGCGCCGCGCCTGGCGTTCGCCGATGGCACGCACCACGTAAGGGCTGATCACGGCTGGAATCAGTCCCAGCTTCACTTCGCTTAGGCAGAACGTGCTTTGTTCGGTCGCAATCACGATATCGCAGCAGGCTGCAAGGCCCACGGCACCGCCAAAAGCGGCACCTTGAACCAGCCCAATCACCGGCTGCGGCAGGCTGTTCAGCACCGACATCAGGCGCGCGAGGTGCCGTGAATCGTTTAGGTTTTCCTGTTGGCTGTTGTCGGCCATGCGCCGCATCCAGCCCAGATCGGCTCCAGCGGAAAAGTGCTTGCCTTCGGAGCGCAGCACCACTACGTGGGTGCTGCTGTCTTGTCCGATCTGTTCGAACGCGGCAATCAGCTGGCCGATGATCACGTCGTCAAAAGCGTTGCGTTTTTCAGGGCGGTTTAGCACCACCTCAGTCACGCCGGGGCTGCGGGTGTTGGTCACAACGGCCAGATTTTGGGCCGAGCTGGGGGCAGAATGTGGTTCGGTCATGGTCATTCCCCTGTTACATGCGGAACACGCCGAAGCGTGTTGGCTGGGCGGGGCGGTTAAGCGTGGCCGACAGGCTCAGTGCCACTACTTCGCGGGTTTGGGCTGGGTCTATCACGCCGTCGTCCCACAGGCGGGCACTGGCGAAGTAGGGGTGACCTTGGTGTTCGTAGGTGTCAATAATGGGTTGCTTAAAGGCGGCTTCGTCGTCTTGGCTCCAGGTTTCGCCATTGCGTTCCATACCGTCGCGGCGAACCTGTGCCAGTACACCGGCGGCCTGTTCGCCACCCATGACCGAAATGCGGGCGTTAGGCCACATCCATAGAAAATCAGGGCTGTAGGCGCGGCCGCACATGCCGTAATTGCCGGCGCCGAAGCTGCCACCGATCAGGACGGTAATTTTTGGCACGTTGGCGCAGGCGACGGCCATCACCATTTTGGCGCCGTGTTTGGCGATGCCTTCGGCTTCGTGCTTCTGGCCCACCATAAAACCGGTCACGTTTTGCAGGAACAGCAGCGGAATATTGCGCTGGCAACACAGCTCTATGAAGTGCGCGCCTTTTTGGGCGGATTCGCTGAACAGGACGCCGTTGTTGGCAATAATGCCCACCGGATAGCCGTGCACATGGGCAAAACCGGTAACCAGGGTCTGACCGTAATAGCGTTTGAACTCGTCGAATTCCGAACCGTCGACAACGCGGGCAATGACGTCGCGCACGTCAAACTGTTTGCGCAGGTCGGTGCCGACAACGCCGTAAATTTCGCCGGCGTCGAACAGGGGCGCCTTGGGTTTGCGAATTTGCACGTCTGCGGGTTTACGGCGGTTCAGGTTAGACACGCAGCGGCGCGCGATGTCCAGGGCGTGGGCGTCGTTTTCGGCGTAATGGTCAGCCACACCGGACACTTTGCAATGCACGTCGGCACCGCCCAGATCTTCGGCGCTGACCACTTCACCGGTGGCGGCTTTGACCAGCGGCGGACCGGCCAGGAAGATGGTGCCCTGATTGCGCACGATGATGGATTCATCGGCCATAGCCGGTACGTAGGCGCCGCCGGCGGTGCACAGGCCCATCACCACGGCAATCTGGGGGATGTCTTCGGCGGACATGCGGGCCTGGTTGTAGAAGATGCGGCCGAAGTGATCACGATCGGGAAACACTTCATCCTGGCGCGGCAGGTAGGCGCCGCCGGAGTCTACCAAGTAGATGCAGGGTAGGCGGTTGGCGAGGGCGATCTCCTGGGCCCGCAGGTGTTTTTTGACCGTGAGTGGGTAGTAGGTGCCGCCTTTTACGGTGGCGTCGTTCGCGATGATCATGCATTCGGTGCCGTTAACGCGGCCGATACCGGCGATCAGACCAGCGGCGGGTATGTTGTCTTCATAGACGTCATAGGCGGCGAGCTGGCCGATTTCGAGGAACGGCGAGCCGTCGTCCAGTAGGCGGTTAATGCGTTCCCGAGGCAGCAGTTTGCCACGGGCAATGTGGCGTTCCTGATAGCTGGGGCCGCCGCCCTGCTGGATGGTGGCAACTTTTTCCCGCAGGTCGGCTACGGCGTCGGCCATGGATTGGTGTTTGGCCTGAAATTCGTCAGATCTGGCGTTGATTTTGCTCTGAAGTATCGTCATTTTTCTTGGCCTCGGATTTCGGGGCGGCTGGGCTGGCGGGGTGTCTTCCCGGGAACCGCTACGGGCACATCCATGTGTGCGTCGCTGGCCACAGACATTCCCGGAAAGACACCCCACCAGCCCCTCGTCATAATTTGAGTGCGCGTTTGAAAGGGCGACAGATTTTAAATCTGTCGCCGGTGTTTCACTGGTTCAGAAACAGTTCCCGCCCAATCAACATGCGCCGTATTTCCGAGGTGCCAGCACCGATTTCATACAGCTTGGCGTCGCGCAGCAGGCGGCCGGTGGGGTAGTCGTTGACGTAGCCGTTGCCGCCCAGCAGCTGGATCGCGTCCAGGGCCAGTTTTGTCGCCATTTCGGCGGAGTAGAGGATTGCACCGGCGGCGTCTTTGCGGGTGGTTTCACCGCGGTCGGCGGACTGGGCAACCATGTAGACATAGGATTTGGCGGTGTTCATGTAGGTGTACATGTCGGCCACTTTGCCTTGTACCAGTTCGAATTCGCCGATCGCCTGGCCGAACTGTTTGCGTTCGCGGATGTAGGGCACAACCACGTCCATGGCGGCTTGCATAATGCCCAGCGGGCCACCTGCGAGCACCAGGCGTTCGTAGTCGAGGCCGCTCATCAGCACTCGGGCGCCGCCACCGAGTCGGCCGAGGATGTTTTCTTTGGGTACTTTGCAATCTTGAAACACCAGTTCGCAGGTGTTGGAACCGCGCATGCCCAGTTTGTCGAGTTTCTGGTGGCGACTGAAGCCAGGTGCGTCGCGCTCTACGATAAAGGCGGTGATGCCCTTCGAGCCGGCTTTTACGTCAGTTTTGGCGTAGATCACGTAAACGTGGGCGTCAGGGCCGTTGGTGATCCACATTTTGTTGCCGTTCAACACGTAGTGGTCACCGGCGTCTTTGGCGTTCAGTTTCATGGAAATGACGTCGGAACCGGCGTTGGGTTCAGACATCGCCAATGCGCCTATGTGTTCGCCGCTGAGCAGTTTGGGCAGATAGCGTTGTTTCTGCTCTTCGGTGCCGTTGCTGTGAATCTGGTTGACACACAAATTAGAATGGGCGCCGTAAGACAGGCCTACCGATGCGGAGGCGCGGCTGATTTCTTCCATCGCAATGACGTGGGCCAGGTAGCCCATGCCGGAACCGCCGTAGGCTTCGTCGACGGTGATGCCAAGCAGGCCCATGTCGCCAAACTTCTTCCACAAATCCATGGGGAATTCGTTGGACCGGTCAATGTCTGCCGCACGCGGTGCAATTTCGCGGGTGGCGAAACCGTTGATTTGCTCGCGCAGCATGTCCAGGGTTTCGCCAAGGCCGAAGTTCAGTTCCGAGTATTGCGATTTCATCATGGTCACCGTGTTGTTGGGTCGTCAGTGCTGTGTTGCCGTCTGTTTTTTCATTTGCAGTTCGCTCAATGCTTCGAGGCAGCGAGCCTCGGCGTTTTCCATTTCCATCTCAACGATCGCAATGTCTTCTTTCTGCTGAGCCAGCGCCTCACGGCGGCGTTTTATAGTCTGTAGCATCAGCAACAGCTGCTTTTCAGTGCCACTGGCGGTTTCGTCCCACAGGTCAAACAATTCTTTGGTCTCGGCCAGCGACAGTCCCATGCGTTTGCCGCGCAAGATCAGCTTCAGTCGCACCCGGTCTTTGGAGCTAAAGATGCGGGTTTGGCCTTTACGGCTGGGCTTTAGTAAGCCCTGATCTTCGTAAAAGCGAACGCTACGGGTCGTTACGTCAAACTCTTGAGCCAGTTCGCTGATGCTGTAGGTTTTTTTTGCGGCCATTGAGTGTTTCCTTTTTTTGTCAGGTTAGTTAAAGTTTACGTAAACGTAAAGCACTTGATGATATTGTTATCCACAGCAACGGGAGTATTCGATGGAATTTCAGAACGTAGCGGCCATTGTAACAGGCGGCGCATCTGGCCTTGGCGAAGGCGCAGCGCAGGCGCTGGCGGCAGCAGGTTGCAAGGTAGCGATCTTCGATTTGCAGAAAGAACGCGGTGAAGCCGTTGCAAAAGAGTTGGGGGGAATCTTTGTCGAGTGCGACGTCAGTTGCGCGGCAAGCGCGGAAGCGGCATTTGCCAAAGCCCGTGAGGCCCATGGGCTTTGTGGCGTTGCTGTAAACTGCGCAGGTGTCGCCACCGCAGGCAAAATTCTAGGGCGCGAGGGTGTGCTGCCGCTGGAAAATTTCAGTAAGGTGGTGCGCGTCAATCTGATTGGAACCTTTAATATACTGCGCCTGGCAGCGGCGGATATGGCCCAGCGTGAGCCCAATGCTGACGGTGAACGGGGCGTTATTATCAACACGGCGTCTATCGCGGCCTATGAAGGCCAGGTGGGTCAGGCGGCTTACAGCGCGTCGAAGGGCGGTGTCGTTGCGCTCACTCTGCAGGCCGCCCGTGAACTGGCGCGTGAGGGTATTCGGGTGAACACCATTGCCCCGGGGCTGTTTATGACGCCGATGATTGCCGGCATGCCGCAAAAAGTACAAGACAGCTTGGCAGCAACCTTGCTGTTTCCTAAGCGTCTGGGTAAGCCGGAAGAGTTTGGCATGATGGTGGACCAGATGGTACGTAACCCGGTGCTGAATGGCGAAGTCATTCGTCTTGATAGCGCTCTGCGTATGGCCCCGCGATAAGCGGTCTTTCAGTAACGTATCATAAGCAGGAGTCCGCATGACTGCGACTGTCGATCAAGAAGAATTGACGTTGTTCCGTGAGTCGGTAATCAAGGCGCTGGAAAAAGAAATCAAACCCCACTACGAGCATTGGGAAAAAGACGGCATTGCCCCGCGTAAGCTTTGGAACACCTTGGGCGACGCCGGCATGCTGTGCGTAGACGTGCCCGAGGGCTGTGGTGGCTGCGGCGCGCCGTTTCAGTATTCGGTGGTGGTGGGTGAAGAGCTGGCACGATTGGGTTTTGGTGCGCTGTCGACCAATGTGATGGTGCACTCCGATATTGTCGCGCCTTACCTGAGCCACTTGGGCAACGACGAGCAAAAACAGCAGTGGCTACCAAAAATGGTTTCCGGTGAAGCCGTGGGCGCCATCGCCATGACCGAACCCGGCGCTGGCAGTGATTTACAAGCCATGCGCACCAGTGCCGTAAAAGAGGGCGACGACTACATTCTGAACGGCTCCAAAACGTTCATTACCAATGGCCAGCATGCGGACATGGTGATCGTGGCTGCCAAAACCGATTCTTCTGCCGGTGCCAAGGGCGTCAGCCTGTTTCTGGTGGACACCGCGCTGGAGGGCTATGGCGTGGGTCGCAATCTGGACAAGATTGGCCAGCATGCCGGCGATACGTCCGAGTTGTTCTTTGCGGATATGCGGGTGCCAGCGTCGGCGTTGTTGGGCGAGGCCGGCAAAGGCTTTGCTTATTTGATGCAGGAACTGGCGCGTGAACGCCTGGTGATTGGTGCGTTGGGCGTTGCGGCTGCCCGCGGTGCTCTGGACCTGACGGTTGCTTACTGTCAGGAGAGGGTGTTGTTTGGCCAGAAGCTGGCGCAACTGCAGAACACTCGTTTCGAAATGGCCCGCATGGAAACCGAATACCGCATCAACAAGGCTTTTGTAGATCAGTGCATCAACGAATACGTCGCCGGCACTCTGGATGCGGCAACGGCCTCTATGGCCAAATACAGCGCGACTGAAATGCAGTGCCGGGTGACGGATGGTTGTCTGCAATTGTTTGGCGGTTACGGCTATACCAGCGAGTATCCGATTTCACGGGCCTTCGCGGATGCCCGCGTGCAGCGCATTTACGGCGGCACGTCGGAAATTATGAAGGAAATTATCGCTCGCTCAATTTTCGGGCGCGCCTGATTAACGATGGCCAATAACAACCAAGCCTTTCAATAAAACGGGGACAAGCAGCGATGATTGACACCGCTAATGATCATTTTGTAGTAATAGCCGGCGCCGCCCGCACACCCATGGGCGGCATGATGGGCTCGCTCAGCAGCGTACCTTCGCCGCAGTTGGGTGCCGCTGCCATTAAAGCCGCCATCGAGCGTTCGGGCCTGAAGCCTGCTGACATTGATGAAGTCATCATCGGTTGCGTACTACCGGCCGGATTGGGCCAGGCACCCGCGCGCCAGGCCTCCCGCGGTGCCGACATACCAGACAGCTCCGGCTGCACCACCGTTAACAAAATGTGCGGATCGGGCATGCAGGCGGTTATGCTCGCCCACGATCAGATCAAAGCCGGCACCAACAACATCATGATCGCCGGCGGCATGGAAAATATGAGCCAGGCGCCGTACATTTTGCCCAAAGCCCGCGGCGGAATGCGCATGGGCCATGGCCAGGTGCTGGACAGTATGTTCCTGGACGGTCTGGAAGACGCCTACGAAGGCAGTCTGATGGGCGTTTTTGCACAAAAAAGCGCCGATGACCACGAAATCACCCGCGAGCAAATGGACAACTTTGCCATTGAGTCCCTCAACCGTGCCAACGCCGCCATCGACAACGGCTGGTTCGCGCCCGAAATCTGCGCGGTCAGCGTCATCGGTCGTGGTGGCGAGACAGTGGTGGATACCGACGAACAGCCTGGCAATGCCCGCCCGGACAAGATCCCCACGCTGAAACCGGCGTTCAAAAAAGGCGGCTCCGTGACCGCTGCCAATGCCAGCTCCATCAGCGACGGCGCCTCAGCATTGGTACTGGCATCGGCAGAAGAAGCCAAGGCTCGCGGCTTGCACCCACAGGCAAAAATCATTGCCCACGCCACCCACGCTCAGCTACCCGCAGAGTTTACTCTGGCTCCCATCGGCGCCATCGACAAAGTCCTGAAAAAAGCCGGCTGGGGCAAAAACGACGTAGACCTTTACGAAATCAACGAAGCCTTCGCGGTGGTCGCCCTTTTGGCCATTAACGAACTGGGCCTGGACGCCAATAAAGTAAACGCTTATGGCGGCGCCTGTGCTCTTGGCCACCCCATCGGCTCCTCCGGCTCAAGAATTCTGGTGACCCTGATCAACGCATTGAAGCAAAAAGGCCTGAAACGCGGCGTTGCTGCACTGTGCATCGGTGGCGGAGAGGCGACGGCGGTCGCCATCGAACTGGTCTGATTCTAGCAGACACAAAAACCCTCCAAGTGTAATAAATGGAGGGCTTTTGTGTCTTGCAGGGTGATTTTCCGCTTAAAGCGCATGAAACAGCATGCGACCGGCGATGACCAGAAGGAAAGCGCCAAAGCCCTGCTTAAGGGTAACCGCTGGAATTTTATGGCTTAGCGATACGCCGACGGGAGCCATGATTACGGTAAATAAGGCGATGCAGGCGGCCGCCGGCAGATAAACATAACCCACCGACCATTCCGTAATGTCTGCACCCCAGCCTGATATTGCGTAACCAATGGTGCCAACCAGCGCCAAAGGAAAGCCCAATGTGCTTGAGGTAGCGACGGCCCGTTGCATAGGTACGTTAAAAAAGACCATTAGCGGAACCATCACGTTGCCGCCACCAATACCGGCCATCCCCGATACGGCTCCACTGAAAAGGCCCAGGCCAGAGGTTCCCGCTGTTCCCGGCATTTTGCGAGAGGGGTCAGGTGCCCAGCGGCTCAGCATGATCAGGGCTACGACGAACAGAAAGCCGGCAATGCCAATTTCGAGTGCCTCAGGTGGCACCCGGGCAGCGATGAATCCGGATAGAAAACTTCCCAGCACAACCGTCAGTGACCAACGTTTGAAAATGCCCCAATCCACTGCGGACCGTCGAATTTGAGCCCTGGCAGCGGAAATGGAAGTAAAGATGATGGTGCACAGCGATGTGGCGATCGCCGTTATAACAATGTATTCCGCTGGGAAACCTTGCAGGTCGAGAATAAAGATCAGCGCGGGAACGATGACAACCCCACCGCCAATACCCAGCATGCCCGCTAGAATGCCGGAAATTATGCCCAGTGCCGAAAAGGCGACAAGTATGTCCATGTAGGAATCCTGATTGATAAATTATAGAGTTTTAGGTGCTTGGAGCTGATTCCAGACCCAGCGCAATGCCTTCACCCCTGGGGTCGTGCATGGCTTCTTTCAGGCCATCGGCATGGACATGAAGAACGCCAGCCTGACCGGTAAGAGGGCTCAACTCCGGAACCCATTCGGTCAGGTGTCCGCGAGCGGCCAGCGTCCGCGCAACGGAATTCGGAACGGACCTTTCGAGCTTGAGACTTTCGCTTCCG
>Ga0307936_1001637_pt1 | contig 10718 bp, 9 predicted proteins | sample OrgLakmetagenom1_FD_201839 | JGI IMG/M metagenome (GOLD analysis project Ga0307936, IMG submission 201839) | Saline water microbial communities from Organic Lake, Antarctica - #1 | ecosystem: Environmental > Aquatic > Non-marine Saline and Alkaline > Saline | place: Antarctica: Organic Lake... | reverse complement strand
TGTTGTCAAATACTGGCATGTCAACGACTTCCAACATGCCAGTATCTGTATCCAAGGCAGCGATGCCCCCGGTAAAACCGGGATCCATGCCAAAGATAATCATCAGCCGAAGAGCTTCTTGGCTGGTGTCTTTCCACCTGGAGCACCTGGTTGACCAGTACCCGAAGATCCGTTGCCGCTGGCAGCACCACCTTTGGATTTGTTGCGGTCTTTGCCGTCGTTTTTGGCTTTCCAGGCTTCCATGAATTCACCAGGGTCGATCTCATGGCGGTACTCAGCCACAGTACGTCCTGATTCAGCGTGGAACGCTTTGTCGATGGCGTTTTCAGTGCGAGTTTCACCGGTGTTCTCATAAGCACCAGAGCTCTCGTTTTTCTTTTGCTTGTCGACGATCTGGCGCAGAACAGCGACTTTGATTTTCTGGCCAATCAAAGCTGTGAAAACCTGAACTTCTTGGTTTGTCTCTTTTTTGGCATCAGGGTCGTACAGCTTGATGGTCTTGGTTTCATCGACTTGCTCATTCAGACCATCTTGTGTTGTCAGCAAGCAGATGTCGTCGATCGCTGTCCATCCCGGCAAAGGATGCCTCTTTGTCTTGTCAGTCTTGTCTACGTAAAAGTTCTCATTGTTGCGATTGGTAACGTAAACTGTTTCGCGGAGCTCTTTGCCATCAAGGTCAAGATGCAGCGTGACGCTTTGTGCTTTGGCGTCGGCAACGCCACGGCCAATGGTTGTCCCGGAGTAGCGAACGGCCGCAATCTTGTCTCGTAGCTCATTCATGGCTCATCTCCTTCTCTTTTATATTCTAATTCTAAGATTCAGGGCTGAATTGGATAACCATTACAGTTGCTTAGGGCGCGAACTATGAGGTTTTCGGGGAGGGCCGCCAACTTATCCACAGGATATTGTGGATAAGTTCAGCAGGCTTATTCCCACAGGAATGGTCTCGGAAAGGCTCGTAGGGTTGAGGGAGGGCTTTGCCATTCCAGAGGCTTCGGAGGGTTTTAGGGTTTAGGTATAGAAAATAGGATTCGGACTCTATTCACTCGCTATTCACTCTTCGACCTGTCGATTATGGCCTGTTTTACAGCCATCCAAACCTAAAGGGAGCCTAAACACTGAGAGTGAATTCTGAGTGGATAGGAGTGAAATGGTGAGTGAAATAGTGTTCACTCGTGTTGACTAGTGAGCAGCAAAGTTGTTCACTAATGTTCACTAATGTTCACTAATGTTCACTAATGTCTTCCGGTGTTTGATGCTCCTATGTGTTCCATCCCGGCGCCCTCCGTGCCAATAAGAGTGAGACAAATGACTGGCTGAAGTTTACACTTGAGGGCGAAGGAGAACGAGCCCATGGTTATGCCTTCGAAGACCCCGCTTTCTGACGATATTGTGTCTGACGATACAGCACTCACGCTACCGCCAACCCGCATGGTGACAGCGCCAGTTCAACCCACATCCGAGCTGACAGCCATCCCTAAGCGGCGGACCTTCACAGCGAAGTTCAAACTGCGCATTCTGGATGAGACGGACCTAGCATTAGACACCAGTGGTGTTACAGCCATTTTACGGCGTGAAGGGCTGTATTCTTCTGCGCTAACGGATTGGCGTCGGGCGCGCGCTGCGGGCTCATTGGGAGCATTGCAGCCGCGCCAGCGTGCTGCGACAGGGAAACATGAGTTTGACACGCTGTGCACCGAACTTGGCATCGACCGCCGTTTGACACCACCATAATCGCCTCAAACCAACGGCATGGTTGAGCGGTTCAACGGGCGTATAGAGGATGTCCTTCAAAGTTATCACTTCCGATCGGGGGAAGACCTTAATGCGACGATGCACCGGAGTTATGACTGAATCTGGTGTTTGGGCGGTTTGAAGGTTGGCGGCGTATCTGGTTGAATTGTTGTTGGAAGACAGCAGCCCAACCAAAGGAGATACACCACCATGGAAACGACTAACATTGTAGATTTGTCACGTCGAGGCGGGTTAAGCGACGCGCTGACGGATTTATTGAGAACGGGAGCGCAGCAATTGATAGCGACCGCTGTTGAGGCCGAGTTTGCCGGATATCTGTCACAATTTGCTGACTTGCGCACTGAGGCGGGTCACGCGGCAGTTGTTCGTAATGGTCATCATCCGGCCCGGCCATTTCAAACCGGTATTGGCCCTGTGAGCGTGCAGATACCAAAAGTTCGATCCAAGGACGGCACTCCAGTGACATTCCGGTCTGCCCTGGTGCCGCCCTATGTGCGCAGAACCAAAACGTTGGAAGCGGCCTTGCCTTGGCTGTACCTCAAAGGCGTTTCCAGCGGGGAGATGGGCGCGGCCCTGAAGGTTCTTCTGGGGCCTGATGCGGCGGGATTGTCGGCAAATACTGTGTCGCGGCTCAAGCGCGATTGGGCCAAGGAGTACGATAGCTGGAGAGACGCTGCCTTCGATGACGAGCCAATCGTCTATATATGGGCTGACGGCGTCCATAGCGGCCTTCGGGGCGAGAATGACAAGCTGTGCGCCCTTGTGATCATTGGGGTAACGGCGCGCGGTAAGAAGCGGTTCTTGGCAATCGAGGATGGAGTGCGCGAGTCCACCCAGAGCTGGCGCGAGGTTCTGCTTAGCCTCAAAAGCCGAGGAATGGACGCGCCAAAACTGGCCATCGGAGACGGTGCCATGGGATTTTGGGCGGCGCTGGAGGAAGTGTATCCAGAGAGCCGCCAGCAGCGATGCTGGCAACACAAAACGATGAATGCTCTCAACTGTTTGCCCAAGCTTTCTCAGCCAAAGGCCAAGGCCGCGATCCACAATATCTGGCAGGCCGAGACCAAAGATGATGCGGAAAAGGCGTTTGATTTGTTCATCAAAATCTACGAACCAAAATATCCCAAAGCGGCGCTGTGCCTGCAAAAAGACCGCGAAGAACTCATGGCATTCTTCGACTTCCCCGCCCAACATTGGCAGAGCATCCGCACCAGCAATCCGATTGAATCAGCCTTCGCCACGATCCGCCACCGGACCAAGCGTTCAAAGGGCTGCCTGTCACGCGATGGCATGCTGCACATGATGTTCAAGCTGGGGCAATGCGCCGAGGAAAACTGGCGAAAGCTACGCGGCTTTGATTACCTCGCCAAAGTCATCACCGGCGTCACGTTCAAAGACGGAATTGAAGCCACAAACCCAGACCAGATCGCCGCATGACCGACAACCCTCAAACACCAGATTTGACAATAACTCGATGCACCGTTATGTCTTGCTCTATAATCAACAACTCCCGCAGTCTGTTCTAAAGAGCAGAACGCCCTTGCAGGCGATGAAAGACTGGCACAAACTCAAACCAGAGTTGTTTAAGAAAAATGCTTACTACTTTACGGGGTGTGACGTCTAAGCACTTACCCAAACCTTGTTCAAAAAAGTACCTTGTAATCTATTGTGCAAACAATATGAGTGCTTCTCAATCTGAAACTGATGCTGGCCCCATAAAGATTACAACGTCGCGGCTATAGACGGATTCTATATATTTTAGGGTTTTGGGCTGGTTTTTAACAAATAGGAAACATAATGAAATCGAAAATTATTCTTGCGTTTGCCGCAGGGTCACTGATTATTTTTAATGCAACAGCCTCTCACTCTCAGGCCGCCGATGCTACAACCCAAATGCAGGTTGGCGCTACAGTCAGCACTACATGTACAATTAGTGCTTCGATCCTCGATTTTGGCGAGTTGAGCACCGAGACAGACACCACAGCTTCTTCAACTATTACCGCCTCCTGCACCAGGGACGCGGCAATCCCGAGCTTTACGGTTGGCTCTGGTGAAAATCCAGGTGGAGATTCTGTGCGACAAATGAAGTCTGATACTAATTTGATACCATACAAATTAACCATAACAGCAGGGGGTTCGACTAGCATCGCGAACAACGGAGTGATCGAACTGGTCTCGGAAGAGGCAACGATTTACGGTCAAGTTGCGCCTAACGATACCTATATCGACGGGAATTATACGGACTCCGTGCTGCTGACGGCGAACTATACCTTCTGACCTGCCGGTCTAAAAAATATGTAAATACTATCGTTTTGTGACGCCCTGTCGGCACGAAGACAAAGAGGTTTAGGAAATGGAGGAAAACCGACAGGTTTTTTCCATTTTGCCCAATTGATGCTCAGGCTGAGTATCTAACCCAATTAGAGGTTTATAAAATGCCCACGCTTGCACGCGCGATCATCTCGGCGGTCATCTTGGTCGCCGGAATGGCCTTTTCGGGGGCAGCCTTTGCCGACGGTTTCTCGGTATCACCCACTGCCTTAAGTGTACCAGCCGGGGTGCAGTCGACAACGCTAACCGTAAAGATGAGTGGCCCGGGAGAAGCTCTTGGTCAGGTGCGCGTAATGCGATGGCTTCGGGATAATGGTCAGAATACACTGGTTGCGACGCGAGATGTGGTGGCTAGCCCGCCAGCCCTGCGTATGAAGCCGAACCAGGAAATCACCATCCGATTGATCCGCACCCTCACGAAACCGGTGCAGGGTCAGGAATGTTACCGCGTCCTGGTCGACCAGTTGCCGGGGGCCACACAGCAGAACGAGATCGTGAAATTTACGATCCGGCATTCGGTGCCGCTGTGTTTTGGCACATAGAATTTTATTCACTTGGGGTAACTACGAGAGTTTTCGCGGTTACCCCAAGTGAAAGTTAAAAGAGAGCACAGTTGGAGATGTATCTCAGCATTTGGGAGCATCTTTTGCGCTGCTGGATTGGCATCTGTCTCTGTCCTACGGGCACAGACAATGGAAGAACCGGCTCGGGCCTTGGCTGTTCCAGCCACACTTGATGTCGCATCAGACTACAATCCAGACACTGACGAAACCTTGTTTCTTCTGGTTTCTATTAACGGGCGCGAACATGGCCTTATCGCAGAGCTGAAATTGTCCCAGCAATCAAACCGGATGTCAGCTCAGCGGGGTGAGCTTGAACGCATCGGGGTCGATGCCCCCCGCAGTACGAGCAAGACAGTGTTTCTGGATCAAATCCCGGGCCTTTCCTACGTCTATGACGCACCGGCACAAACCCTGCTCCTTGTGGTAGATGCCGCAGCGCTGATTCCTGTAGAAATTTCCGCCGCCCCGCAGCGCGATCTGCCCCAGACGCAGACGGGATTTGGTCTGATCCTAAACTACCGGGCGACGACCAACTTCGGCGATAATATCTTTAGCGACGGCTTTAAGCCTGCCGATGCGTTCGCTGGGCTTGAACTGCGAGCTTACACACCGCTAGGCGTCCTGACCAACACAGGATCGGTCAGCACCGCGCTGAACACTTCCAGAAAGCCTGATGTAAGGCGCTATAATACCTTTTTCACGGTATCCAGCCCCAGCCGACTGATGACCATGACAGCCGGGGACTTTACGACCGCTGGTCTGGCATGGACGCGTCCCGTTCGTTTGGGTGGACTACAGATCCGCCGTGATTTTTCGCTGCGAAACGACGTGGTGACCAGCCCGCTGCTATCCTATACTGGAACCGCTGCGGTTCCTTCCACAATTGATGTGTACGTTGACAACGTGCGCGCCTATTCCGGTGCTATCGCGGCCGGGCCATTCAACCTGACGGATGTGCCGATGATCACCAGCGGTGGTGAGGCCGTTTTTGTGTTGCGCGACGCGGGTGGCAATGAGCAGGTAGCGACAGTCCCGTTTTTTGCAACGCAGAACCTGCTTCCAAAAGGCACGCTTGATTACTCCTTTAATCTGGGACTGGTACGCGAAACCTATGATAATCGCTATGGCGACAGCACAGCCGGGACGGCAAGCCTGCGCTACGGCGTCTCAGATCGTCTTACGTTTGAGGCGCATGCCGAGACGCTAGATGATTTGAAGGTGCTCGGGTTCGGCTTTGGCACGACGTTGTTTAACCGCGCCGAGTTTACACTGGCCGCAGGTCAAAGCGTGAACGGTGCAGCTACCGGCAGCTTTGGGTTTGCGACCTTGCGCACGGAACTAGCCGGAGTCGATGTGAATTTCAGCACAAGGCGGGTTTTTGGAGACTATCAAGATCTGGCGTCAATGACGGCGATTGAATCTATTGGCACATCTCAAGGTTCCATCAAGAGCCTTGATGCGTTGTCGCTTACCTTCCCCATCTTTGCCAGTGATGACAGTTTCGCGATCAGACTTATCAATTCAGAGCGCAGCGATATGACGAACACCATCCTGTCTGCTTCCTATTCTAGGCAACTTCGCGGACGGGCAGCCACGGTACGGGTTAACGCGTTCAAGGATGTCACGGGTGATGGCGGACATGGCGTTTCAATCAGCGCTTCAATCCCGCTGGGGGCCTCTACCTATGCCAGCGCAGGACTGCAACGCGACAGACATGGTGATGTTGGCGCTGTCACTAGCTTATCGCGATCTGCCGATCGCACGGCAGGTAGCTTTGGCTACAGCATTAACTTAGCACAGAATACAAGATCCCTCAGGACGACGTATCAAACCCGCTACGGTCGTGGAGGCATGGCGCTGCGTGACAGCGGCAATGGAGCCAGCGCCAGCGCCACATTCGATGGAGCACTCGTCGTCGCAGGGGGTGGGCTCTTTGCCGGCAACGCCGTTTCCGATGGATTCGCCGTCGTGAACGTGGGTGTACCAAATGTGCCGGTGATGCTGAACAACCGCGCAATTACCCAAACAGGAATGTTCGGAAGGGCGATGGTGTCCGATTTGCGGTCTTTTCGTTTGAATCGGATTTCGATCGATCCAGAGGATGTTCCTCTGGATGCTAATCTGGTGGCTACGGCACAGGATGTGGTTCCAGCGCGGGGGGCGGGAGTTTTGGTGGATTTCCAAGGTAGCGCAGACACCTCAGCCATAGTGGTTTTGCGGGACACAACCGGAGCCTTCGTGGAATCCGGTGCCACGGTACGGCTTCAAGGGGGTTCCGATGAGTTCTTCGTCGGCTATGACGGTGAAGTCTGGATCACGGATCTTGGCGCGCATAATCGGATCACGGTAGTGACCGCCAGCGGGTTATGTGCGGCGGAGTTTTCCTATGCTAAAACACCTGGCGCGCAGGTCTATATTGATGGAGTAGAGTGTCTGTAATGCTACGTTTTTTTGTCTTAATTGTTATCCTTTCCGTCGGCGCCCTCCTGCCCGTATCGGCTCGCGCAGGGTTGGTCTGCGAAGCGAATATTGCCTCCTCCCTCAACTTCGGAAACATCTCTGTTCGGGACGGGCGACGCGAGCAGACCAGCGGCCCTGTCACCATTTCCTGCTTTGGCGGCACGCCAGGAACGGTAGTACAGGCCTGTGTGACAATCGGAGCAGGCAGCGGCGGTGCCGGGCCGGGACAATCGCCCCGCTATATGATCAGCGATGGCACAGCGTCACTTCAGTATCAACTTACTGCCCAAAACGGCGCCTCCAGCGGCGGAGTTACGTGGGATATGGTGGAGCATACTATTACGCTCAATGCTGATGGCAGCGCTATGATTGCGCCAACGCTTTATGCGGAGGTGACGTCGATCGGGGCGCTGGCAACCGCGGGGACCTATAGTTCCCGTTTTGAGGCGGGATCTGACGTTCAATTTTCCTATGGCGAAAACGGTTGCGACCATTCAGGTGGCGCAAGCGCGTTCACGGTTGGGGCGGTTGTCACTACAAGCTGCGCGGTCGACGTATCGAGCATGGATTTCGGCGTTATAGATACAGCCATCGCCGACCCCGTTCACAACACAGCCAGCATCAACGTGTCCTGCACCAATGGATCTGCATACAATATCGGTATTGGCTCCGGGCTCCAACCCGCAAATGCAGGACCAACGGGTCGGCGCATGGCGAACGGCGCCAATCTGCTTGCCTACGGGCTTTACCATGACCGGTCGCGGACGTCCGACTGGGGCGACAGCCCAGCAACAATTGCTGCTGGAACAGGCACAGGCGGAGATCAGACGCTGACTGTGTTCGGCAGCATCTTTGGCAATCAGAGCGCGTCCATCGGTACATATTCTGATACAGTCGTGGTTACCGTCAGTTATTAAACTCGTACCCAAATGTCCGCCATTGGTCCGAGGACAATGGCGAGTGCAGCATGAGCCGCGATCAACTCAAACGGCTGAAGGAGCTTGAGACTGAAAACCAGCGCCTCAAGCGCGTCGTGGCGGATCTGTCCTTGAACAAGATAATCCTCACCGAGGCCACTGAGTATTCCACGGCACTTGGCCACCTGTTCCACGCGCATGTGGCCAGTCATTCCATGACATGTGGCCACCCCCGTGAGGTGATCTGCGAGGCGACGTATTCATGACGTGCTTTGACCGCTTGGGTCAATAGCGACGGTTGGGCTGGCTTTGTCCATGGGGGACCATGCACTGACATTCAAACTGGACCACCGACGGGGGTACACCAACATCTTTCGATAGCGCTAGCCGTGCTCTGCCAACCACGCCTCCAACGCATCCATCAATGCATCAGTCATGCCCGTACCTCTCAGGACCAGCTTTCCCTTGGTCCGTGTAATCCGAATGCCCACCTCGGGCACTGGTTTGTCAGTAGCTGGCCTGACCGAGGTAGGCTTGGCAGTGGCGGGAGCGGTTTGCGGCCCAGTCTCAGGTTTTAGCATATCAGCCAGAAAATCTTGTTCTGTGACTGCATCTGGCGCAGGGGAGTTTTTCAGCCCTGCCCTGATCCTGTCCGCCAATCCTGCGTCAGCCTCCAGCGCCTTGGACAATTGCAATCCCATCCGCTCCGACAAAACCGCTGGAAACGATAATACACCGTCGAGCGCGCCATAGATGCCAAGGAATGACGCGATTTTGGATCGCTTGGAGGCACTGGCATTAGCGAATAGAATTTTCACCGCATGACGTGCCGTGGGATAGGCACCTTGTTCTGCAGCCCGCGCCGCGATGCGAGCGCGCTCATAGAAACTCAAACCAGCGCGGATCTCATTTTCCTCAACCATGGCTAGATAAGCATCCGATGCGGTCTTCGGTGCACGCACGACACATAAAGCTGTGGTGAAATCACTATCTTGCGGCTCACCTTGCGTCTCGGCCCGCAGCCGCTGCAGCGCAACCAACCGCCGCCAGCCCGAAATCAGCCCGAAGCGCCCTTTCTCTAGTGCCACAACCTCGATCGGAGTTTGCTGACCGCGAGCGCGCAAGCTTTGCTTAAGAGTTGCCATTTCATCTTCATCCACGAAGCTCCGGTCGCGCACTAAGTAGGTCTGATCTATGGCATCAAGATCGATACGCTGAAGTAGACGCCCCTCGCGGCAGGCATTAGCCATTTCGTGCGCAACCTCTTCCAGCGCAGCCTGCGCGGCTGATCCGCCTGCGACGTCAGCAATAGGAGCCTGCCGTGTACGCAGGCCAACCGAACTATTTGCCAGCGCTGAGGTTTCTGGCCCGCGTAAAGGCTGTACCTCAGACACGACAGGGGCGGTTGGGTTTGGAATTAAACGTTTGCGTTTGGCCATCATAAGTCTCCTGGCAGAGCAAGGGGCAGAGTGCAGCCTAATGGTATTTTTCTTGTGACGTCAGTGCTAGCGCCAACTTGAGATTAACAATATTAAATAAAAACAATTACTTAATGTGATAATGTTTCGCGTGCGAAAGTTTTTATTCAGAGGTGTTCTCTTGCGCGGCCAATTCCTCACGGCGCCAGATTCCCAACAACAGCGTTTTGAAAGCGGCATAGGTTTCATCGAAGGTTGCACGCCCGCGTGTATAGGTGTCGCGGTTGAAATCACGGTAATCGGCCTCGTAAATGCTATTCACACTTTCACCCGCCTGACCAATCAAAGCGGTGAAGTCCTGGCGATAGGGCGACAACGTGCGGCCCAAATAGGCTTGCATCAAACCTGCCATCTCCGCCTGTTGTGTCCCGTCATAGCGAGTGACAACTGCCCGCACAGCGTCCCATTCAAACCGCATCTCTTCGCGCCCCAAAGCACGGGCAGCAATGTTTTCGCCTTCCTCGATGGAGTGAAACGTCGCATGCAACATGTCAAAAAACCGCCCCGTAGAGTCGAACTCCAAGAAGGACGCTCCCACCGGCACAAGTAGGATATCCGCAGCAGAGAGTCCGTTAATGGTGAGGTAGCCAAGTGCGGGTGGAGTGTCGAGGAATACCAGATCATAGTCGTCCAGCACCCCGTCCTCGGCCAGCACATCACTTAGGCCATCCCAGAGCTTCCATCCCCGTGCGGCCATGCGCCAGACAGGAATCTGGAATTCAGACCAGTAGAGATTGAGCTGTGCGCCGATGATATCAATGTTGGGCCAGTGTGTCTTCTGGACGATGTCTTGGGTTGAGATTTTCAGAGCATCACTAAGCGTGTCGTCCAAAGGCTGCGGGGCCTCGCCCCGATCTTGCCTACGCTGATTGTCTCGGCGCAGGTGGGTGGCATAATGGCGCGCAAGTAACGGAAACACTGTCGCCCATTCATCGGCCACCTGCGCCCCGAAGATCGAGGTCATCGATCCTTGGCTATCAAGATCAATCACCAGCACCTTGTAGCCATCGAGGGCCGCTGACATCGCCAGATGCGCACAGGTTGAAGTCTTACCCACACCGCCCTTGAAGTTTGCAACTGCGACTATCTTGGCAGGCAGCCCCTTGGGGCGGTAGGGGATGTATTCTTTAGCCTTGGATCCTTCGGTTCCAAAATGGGCACGTAGGCGCAAGACTTCGTCAAGTGCGAACCAACGTGCACCGCCATCGGTTTCC
>Ga0307936_1001635_pt1 | contig 10729 bp, 8 predicted proteins | sample OrgLakmetagenom1_FD_201839 | JGI IMG/M metagenome (GOLD analysis project Ga0307936, IMG submission 201839) | Saline water microbial communities from Organic Lake, Antarctica - #1 | ecosystem: Environmental > Aquatic > Non-marine Saline and Alkaline > Saline | place: Antarctica: Organic Lake... | reverse complement strand
TGCGTATTCCGGTGATTCCGATCACCCGTACTGGTTTTATCCGATCACCTGTTCAACCTAACGCGCCGATGGTCATCCTATCACTCGGAGTGATCGGATTGCCCCATTTTACTCATGGCTTTTCTCATGGACTCTCCTTTGAGATTCAGCTTGTGACTGTTGTGCAGAAGGCGGTCGAGAATGGCGTCCGCCAGGGTCGCATCGCCGATGGCTTTGTGCCATTGACTGATCGGCAGTTGGCTGGTGATCAAGGTGGAGCGCAAGCCATGGCGGTCTTCCATGATTTCCAGTAAATCGTTGCGCTGACTCAAGGTCATTTTCTCCAGCCCCCAGTCGTCCAGCACCAGTAAATCCGTCTTGGCCAACTGCTGAGTCAGTTTGGCGAAGCGCCCATCGCCATGAGCAATGCTGAGCGATTCCAGCAGTCGAGAGGTCCGGAAGTAGCGCACGGATAAGCCGTGCCGGCAGGCCTGATTCGCCAGGGCACATCCCAGATAAGTCTTACCACAGCCCGTGGGGCCAGTGATGAGGACGTTGTGGTGCTGGTGGATCCAGCGACTGCTTAGCAGGTCTGCGAATTGACTTCGATGCAGGCCGCGGGGGTGCTGGTAATCGATCTCTTCGGGATGGGCCTGTAGTTTCAGGCGGGCGGCCTTGAGCAGACGGGTCACCTTGTTATTGTTTCGGTGCGTGGTTTCCCGGTCGACCATCAGGGCAAGACGTTCCTCAAAGCCCAGTTCAGCATGGGTGGAAGGTTGCGCCAGTTGTTGCTCCAGACCTTCGGCCATGCCGGTAAGCTTCAGGCTGCGTAGGGTGTTCAACGTTTGGTTAGTAAACATTGCGATCTCTCTCTGAGGCCGGTTAGTGGTAGTAATCTTCACCGCGCAGATTCTCGTGGTGATCCAGGAACAACTCGTCCTGATTGGGCACCGCCTCCGCTTTCAGGGGCAGATGATCCAGCCCCTGTTTGAGGATGGACTCTACGCTGCTGCGTGTCGGCGAGTTGATGGCCAGCGCCCGGGCACAGGCTTTGTTGAGCCGGTCACGACCGTATTTCTTCGCGTTGGCCAACAAGGCCAGAATGCGGCGGAAGCTCTGTTCCTGGTGGCGTTTTTCTTTCAGCAAATGACTCACCACCTCGCGGGTGGCTTCACCGATCTCGCCAGCCCAACTGAGGAAGCGCTCCGGTGACCAGTCGTGGATGGCTTTGTGGGAGGGCGGCATGTGTTCCGGGCAGGTGCTGTGGGCGCCTTGGCGGTAACTGCGCGGATGGCTGGCCAGTCGCTTGCCCTGGCTGTAGATGGCCACGACACGGCTGCTGCCCTGGACCTCAACCGCCTGCTTTACCAGATGGTGGGGAACCGAGTAGTAGTGCTTGTCATACTCGATGTGGTAATCGATATGGACGCGGACCTGCTTGATTTCGGCGTACTCATAAGGCTGGGCGGGCAGTGAACGCAGGGCCGGCTTGTCCAGCTGTTCGAACTGGCTGGCGCGGGAGCCGGGCAGCTTTTTAAAGGCACGCTGGTTGAGATCCTCCAACAGGAAGCGGATAGCCTGGTTGAGCGAGAAGAGGGTAAAAAACGACTGGTGACGTAGCCTGGCCATGATCCAGCGCTCGACGATCTGGACCGCCACCTCGGCCTTGGCTTTGTCCTTGGGCTTGTAAGGGCGAGCCGGCACGATGGCCGTGTGGTAGTGCGCAGCCAGTTGCTGATAGCTGGGATTGATCACCGGCTCGTAACGGTGGGATTTGCGGACAGCACTTTTCAGCTGGTCTGGAACGACCAGCTCCGGAACGCCGCCAAAAAACTCAAAGGCTTTTACATGGGCGTCCAGCCAGTCCGCCTGGCCCTGGCTCCAGTGGGCGCAGGCGAAGGTGTAATTGGACGCTCCCAGCACCGCCACAAAGATCTGAGCGGTACGGGCTTCGCCCGTATCCGGGTTCACGACGGTCAGGGTGGGGCCGCAATAGTCAACGAAGAGCTTCTCCCCGGCCCGGTGTGACTGGCGCATGCTGCGTTGCTGACGCCCGAGCCATTCGTTGTAGCGATGACAGAACTGGGCATAGCTGTAGCCGTCTTCGGGATGCTGCTGGCGATATTCCTGCCATAGCAACTGCTTGGTTATGGTCTTGTTTTTGAGTTCCAGGTGGATGGCCGGGAAGTCCGGCTCAGAGAAGCGTCGCTGGCCGGTCACCGGCTGGGTTGGGAAGAGGAGCCGCCCAAGATCACGCTCACAAAGTTCTTCGGGTATGGGCCAACTGAGCCCCGCCTGCCTGGCTCGGGTGAGGTAATCCACCACGGTGCCATAGCCGATATTGAGCGACTGGGCGATGCCTCGGTAGCTCAGCCCTGCTTCATGTCGAAGACGCAGAATGTCTTTAATTTTGCGCATTGATAGTCTCATCTTGGCCACCGCTCACACTCCTTGCCTTGGGGAAGGCTGGAAGGTTAGCAGTGTTCTATCAAAATCAATGCGTTAGATTGGTTTTTGGAGGCTGTTGATCTGTGGTTCTGGATTCCGATCACCGATTCTGGAAAAACCGGCAAAAGTGATCGGATAAAACCAGAATCAGTGATCGCAAAGTTCCAGAATGGGTGATCGGATTAAACCGGAATCAGTGATCGGAATGGGCCAGAATATGCAGCGGTAAAGCACGCCCTCAATCTCAAGGCTAGAGATGTTCTCTCCGCCGGATATGATGACATCCTTGGCCCGGTCCCGAATCTCGACGTAGTGGTCAAGGTGCATAACCGCCAGATCGCCCCCATGGTTTGGCTATCAGCGGGCACGGCTTCACCACTAACAACGTCGAGAACAGCAATCTCATCCAGCCCATGTGTGGAGACGCCCTGACGGGACATTTTCAATGCTCTTTGCTCCAGCCAAAGGGCCTGCCACTGGGGCTGAGGCACGCACAATGCGGATGAACCAAAGGTCTCGGCTAAACCGTAGAAGTGAGTAATGTGAAAACCGATTTCTTCCGATTTTTGAATCACACTGCTCGGGGGGTGCGGCTCCACCCAAAGCGAACTAGGTCGAACGGGACAGCTGCAGCTCTTCTCGCCATGCTCTAAGGTAGAGGAGAGCGTTGCGGCATCCAGGCGAATATTAATCGTGTTGATGACGGCGCCTGCCATCGGCACAGAGTAGTGAGACTCAAGCATCTCGTGGCTATTCGGGCACAATATGGCGACCGCATCTCCAGGATTAACACCTCTGTGTCTCAGCGCGTTACTCATCAGGCAGCAGCGTCGGTATAAATCAGATTAGATTTTGCCCGTCAGTTTCATGAACTCGTGTAGAATCGGGCCAATTTTTCCTGAATATTCCGGGTCACGCTTAGAGAGTTCGTCGACTACTGTTAGCGACTTTGAGCGAAGTAATTCAACTGAATCATTGTCCATGTGAACAATTTCGCCGTTATATTCAGATTGAAAATCTTTCATTCGCTGAAAATCGCGCATCATGAACATGCCAGCTGCTTCAAGGTGCGTGGCCAAGACTGCATCTTCGATCACGCGTTTGAAATCGTCTCCCAACTTATTCCAAGCTTCTAAAGAGAAAAACACCTCACTATTTTGATGCGCCGCCAGGTTGGGTTGAATAATATACTTGCTTACTTCTTGTAAGTTCATTCCCCAACCAGCGGAAACGCCGCCCCAGTGAGCGCCGTCTACAACACCTGTTTGAAGGGCCTGATAAAGCTCACCGCCACTAATAGATACAGGAGCTGCACCCATTTTTTCAAAAACTTGCGCAGAACTGCCGTTAGAACGCACTTTGAAGCCTTCGAAATCTTTTGGAGTTTCGAGACGTTTGTTACTGTAAATTGCGGTGCCACCGTTGGAGATTGGCCCTACCTGGTAGATACCTCTACTTGCGTAAGCCTCACGGATAATTTTAAGAGCCCCCATGTCATGCAAGAAGAATTGCATCTCCTCCATAGAATCCCAAGTGCCGAAATTACCGTTTAGATGACCTGCCGCCGGTATATCTCCAACCCAATAAGCGGGATAAATCATCGCACCTTCCAGCGTTCCCCGGCGAACGCCGCGCAGTACATCTCCGGTGGAAACGATGGAGTTTGGTTGATGTGTTTCAATTTCAAGCTCACCATTAGTCGCTTCTTTAATACGGCGGGCGAACCCCTCAAAAATAGGATCGTAATACCAGTTTCCAGCAGGCCAGTGAGTTTGCATTCTCCATTTGATCTTCTGTTTTGGGGAAGCGATGACAGCCGGTGCTGAAAGACCCGTTACGACAACAGCGGCGGTAGCCGTTGCGCCAGTGGTCAGAAACGATCGACGGTTTATGGTTTTTGTATTTTTCATGGCAACCTCTTTTCAGTGCTTGCATTGATTTTAGGACTACGTGAGTATTTTAACGCCTTCAGTGATAATGCTCGGAAACGCTAATAAGAAAACGCCAAACAAAATCATTATCACAACAAAAGGAAGCACGCTCTTATAGAGCTCTAGAATGGGAGTTTTTGGACTTAACGTTTTCAGATAAAATATGTTGTACCCAAATGGCGGAGAAATATATCCTACACACAAGTTAAGCTGAAAGATAACAGCAAACCAAATCGGGTCAAAGCCTAATTCAATGACAACTGGCATGAATATAGGCATGACCAAAAGTATAATACCGATAGGGTCAAGGAACATCCCTAAAATAAATCCAGCTGCTTGCATTATCACAATCAAAAGCCAAGGAGACAACTCAAGCGACAACAGGAAAGACTGTACAAAGTCTATCCCGTTGGCTGCTGAGTAAACTGATACAAATGCGCTTGCACCAAAAATAATCCAGATAACCATACCACTCATGGTAGCCGTTGAATAACTGACGTCTTTAATGAAACTCCAGCTGAACTCCCCGCGAATGGCGATGGCAATTAATACGGCAGCTGCACCAACCGCGGCAGCCTCTGTTGGTGTGGCCACACCAAGAAAAATGGAAAGCAGTACAATAGCTACAATTGTAATTGGCAGGACAATGGAGCGCAAAGAGCGAATTTTGTCTCTAAATGGGATACTTTCTGCCGATGCGGGAGCTTTCTCTGGCTGGAGATTGGCTATCAAAATGACATAAGCCAGAATAACGAGCAACATACCCACCCCGGCAATCAGTCCCCCCATAAACAATTTTCCGATCGAAAGCCCCGTACTCATACCAATCACAATCAATGTAATTGACGGTGGAATAAGTATTCCCAATGTGCCTGCCGCTCCAATAGTGCCTAGCACAAGCCTTTTATCGTAATTATGGCGTTCCATTGCTGGCATACCCACCATGCCTGTGGTCAATGTAGAAGCTGCACAGCTACCAGTCATAGCAGAAAGAAGAGAAGCAAACCCGGTTGTGCCTATCAGTAGTCCCCCGTTAAGCTTGCCAGACCAGAGATAAAAGGCTCTGTAAAGATCAGACGCGATCTTGGATTTTCCCAGCGAGACCCCCATCATCACAAATAGCGGGATAGCGGCTAAAGAAATTGACCACATACTTCCAAACGTAGCGGATAAAATAGGGAAAAGTCCGCTTGTTCCATTCATGATGACCGTAAAAATGACTGCAACCGAACCTAAAGCAAATGCGAGTGACACACCTGCAAGAATGAGAACTAGCAACAGGCCAAACATGCCAGCGGTTAATAATTCTGGTGACATGAGCTTACCCTTCGCTTTGTTTTTTTGGGTTTATGAATTGTAGGCTGGACGTGAAGATTCCGCTTAATCCCTGAATCAGGATCAACGCTGATCCAACTAATAGCGTCAAGTTAACCGGCCACATGGGGTGACGTAAGGCGCTAGCGTCCAGTTCATTGAAAATCCAGGCGTCTTGAAAATAAAACCAGGCTTCGTAGGTTAAAGCCATTGTCCAGATCACAAGTGCAATATAATTAACAATGTCAGCAAAGGCATTCCATCGAAGTGACCGAGTGTTTAATAAAATGTCGACCCGCACATGCCCCCCTTTTATGAGGGTATAGGCTCCGATTAAAATAAAGTAACCAGCGAATACGCGTTGTGTATAGCCTGGCGCCCACACAGAAGGCGCGTTAAAAACGTATCTTGCTATTACTTCGTAAACAACGATCGCCATGCCAATGAAGACAAAAAGGCTGAATAGTTTTCCGACCGCTAGATTTATTGCTTCGATGACTTTTATGGGGTTCATATTTTGCTCTATTATTTTTTTGTGGCCCATTCATGTCGGCTGTTGCTAGGCACTAGCTCCACTGGTAATGATTGAAATCCTCTCTCAACATTTTTTTGCTTACCTTTCCGGTGGCTGTATGAGGCAATGTTTCAACAAATTCACACGCGTTTGGAATCCACCACTTTGGAATTTTGCCTTCCAGATAACGGAGCAGTTCACCGGGTGTTAATGCTGAATCGTTGTCATTTGGGACTACAATCAAGAGGGGACGTTCACTCCAGTGCTGGTGGGCTATTCCAATCACAACCGCTTCGCGCACCCCGGGATGCGACATAACTACGTTTTCTACTTCGATAGAACTAATCCATTCACCGCCCGACTTGATCACATCTTTCACTCGATCGGTTATGCGCATGTAGCCGCTAGAATCGACGGTGGCGACGTCACCGGTGTTGAACCAGTCGTGTTCCTGGGTTTTTCCGTAATAGACGCTGCATGTCCATGGGCCACGAATTTCAAGTACGCCCGTTGTATGGCCGTCATGAGGTAAGCTGTTGCCGTCTTCATCAACGATGCGCATTTGAACGCCAAACATAGGCCGCCCAGACTTGAGGCGCTGTTCTATCCAAGCGTCGTCTTGCAGCAGGCGGTGCCAGGATAATTGTCGATTGTAGCTGCCGATAGGGCTGAGCTCCGTCATTCCCCAGCCATTCTCCAGCGTGACGCCGTGGTTATCCATTTCTTCATACAGCTTGAGTGAGCCTGCTGCACCACCGATGACCCCTCTAACAAGGCTAGGGGTACTAACGCCTGAGCTCTTCAAATATTCGTTTATGCCACTCCATAAAGTTGGCACAGCGAGTGAGAACGTAACTTGCTCTTGATTGATAAAATCAACCATTGCGGAAGCATCAGACACATTCGGGCCCGGAAGAACCAGTGCAGCGCCGGCCATCGGCGCGCTATATGGCATGCACCACGCATTAACATGGAACATTGGCACCATCGGCATTACTGCATCTTCGGACGTAAGGCCCAGATTGCCGGCCATATTTTGAGACATGCATTGCAAAACGATGCTGCGATGACTGCCGAGAACCCCCTTAGGATTACCCGTGGTGCCCGAGGTATAGCAAAGATTGCTGGCTCTATTTTCGTCTAAAAGTGGCCAGTCATAGATGCTTTTTTCGCACGCAAGAAGGCTTTCATAAGACGTCAGATTTGGTAATTTACTGATAGGTAGACTGTCAGCAGAACAAAGCGCTATCCAGTGCTTAACAGATGGAAGCTGATCCATCATATCTTCGATTACGGGAATAAATTGAGGATCGATGAAGAGCGCTTCGTCCTCTGCATCGTTAATTATAAACTTGATTTGCTCAGAGAATAATTTCGGATTGATCGTATGGCAGATACGGCCGCTACACGGAACAGCATAATGCAGTTCAAAATGCCGATTGTCGTTCCAGGCTAAGGTGCCCACTCTCGCATCAGCGTCCAGATTTAGGCAATCCAACGCGTTTGCCAGTTTTGCGATTCTTGCAAAAGCCTGATGATAGGTCAGCCTACAGACACCGCCGTCTGCCCGACGGGAAACAAGCTTGGTATTCGCTGCGGTCGTTTGCGCATGACACATTATTGTTGTGATGCTCAGCGGAGCATCCATCATTAAGCCTCGCAAGATAGGCCTCCGATTATAAATTTTGTTGGGCAACCGTATGTCACCACGGAACGATGGATAAAGTGATGTAGTGAAAATGATTGAGCAGGATGCATGCCAGCTTGCCTCTGTTGACTCTAACAGAGGCTTTGGGAGGGGTTTTGGAGGCCGAAGTTGGTGTGGGCTCGAACTCCAGCTGTTTCATATTTGAAACTTGTGTCTCATCGGCTGGACGTGTGTTTCACGACGTTGCCGTGTTTCTACATGTTATCGACGAAGTCTGCGCCAGAGTGTCGAGCGGCTAATACCCAGTGCTTTTGCCGTTTTGGTCATATCACCGTTATGCGAGTCGAGAACCTCCTGGATGTGCACAATCTCGGCCGCCTTGCCGTGGGCTTGTAAACTTTCTTTTGGTTTTTTTAGACTGACAGGTTGATTAAATGAGTCTGAAAATAACTCAGGGAAAAGAGCTTCTGCTGAGTGGTGCTGATTTGGAAACTGACTCATTAGATGAGCTCGTTCGACGAGGTTTTCCAGTTCGCGAATATTCCCTTTCCAAGGATGTCGAACCAGCCGGGGTGTAAGGGCTCTTAAAACCTGATTCGTTGCCTTCTCTTGGTCAACGTTGCCTTGGGCGAGGTTTTTCGATATTTGCATCATAAGAGAATGGATGTCGGACGTTCGCTCGCGTAGGGGTGGAACGGAGACTCTGAGAATATTCAGTCGATAATACAGATCTTCCCGAAAACGCTTATTTGAGATCTGTTGCTGGAGATCCTGGTGTGTAGCAGCAATAACCCGAATGTTGAGGGGCGTCGGTTCGGATGCCCCCAATCTAAGTACCTCTCGCTCCTGCAGCACTCGAAGTAACCGAGTTTGGAGGTGAGTTGGCATGTCACCTATTTCATCGAGAAAAATCGTGCCGTTGTGCGCGGCTTCAAACAAGCCCGGCTTGCCTCCCTTTCGGGTTCCGGTAAACGCTCCATCTTCGTAACCAAAGAGTTCGCTTTCCAGCAGCGTTTCAGGGAAGGCGGCACAATTGATGGCAACAAAAGGCATCTTTTGCCTGTAACTGGCGTTGTGAATACTTTGTGCAAACAACTCTTTGCCTGTTCCGCTTTCGCCTGTAATCAAAACGGTGGAGTCTGAATGAGCGTAAAGCCTTGCCAGCTGAACGGCTCTTTTGAAGTGGCTATCTTGTCCTAATATTAGGTCAAAGTGATACTTTGCTATGAAATGGCTGGGTCGGCTTTGAGAGCGTAACCTCCTTTCTGCGCGTTGAATTTCATTAATTTCCTGGCACGTCAGAATCGCTCCGTCAACCAACCCTTCTTCCAGGATTGGAATAACGCTGATCGCTAGCCGTTGGCTTCCCCGAATGCTCAAGCGATTTTCAATGGCGGTTCCAGTGCTCAGCACCTTACTTATATCGACATCCGGGAAATGCTCTGCAGCGTTTTCGCCAATGGAGATCGACCGAATAGGTTTTAGCAAATTGTTCATGCTTGTATTCACCGAGAACACTTTCCCCAATGCGTCCAGCGCGATGACGCCCTCATTCAGGTGCTTCAATACGGAGTGAATACGCTGGTGCTTCCATGTTTCTTGTGACCTGCTGTGGCAAATGGCAAGAGCCTCATCCAGCGTACGCCGCACAGCGTCCGCGTTAATTGCAAACACGCCCTCTGCCCCTGCAGCTTCTGCCAGGTCGACAACCGTTGGCGAGCCAATAATCACTCGATAGCCTTGCTCAACAAAAGTTTGAACTTTCTGGCGTGCATCTTCTAAGGATGTGTAAACAGCCTGTGATACCTCGACAGTGAATAAGCTGGACAGCTCATCCAGATCTTTCAATGTGTGCTGGTAGGTCAGAATACCCGCCTTAGTGCCGCGCTCCTTAGCCAGGTTAAGGGCTCGAATCAAATCGTATTCACCCATTCTGAAAGACAAGGTGGTTGTTGAGATTTTCTTGCGCACAAATTCCGCGGATGCGCCGGAACAAAGCAGAATATCCGTTTCCTGCTCATACTCTAAGGCTCTGGCCGTCTCTAACAATTTATCAACCGATGTTTCTACAATGCGTATTTCCGCATGCTGTTCATAGCGAGGCATTATTTCCTGAAGGATTCGCGTCAGCTTGCTGGGATTGCCATCGAATGTGAGATGGCTGATAAGGGTAACGATCCTTGGTTTGCGTTTTGCAAAGGCCATTTTGATTCTTTTGATCGTGGATTTGAGCTCCATCCTAGCTGCAATGCGAGTATTTCAAAAGTGACCTGGAACGTTTCATTGATGAACCATGAATATTTAAACTGACGGCTCTATTCTTTTAACCGACTTCAGAAGCTTGAATTTAAACAAAAAATAGTAATCTTGGCGACTGGCATCGTACTTGCTACACAACACGGCATGGAAACACGATGTCTAAGAGAGTAGCCAATGAACATGTCGCAGAATAGCTTAGCGTCACACCAGGATATTCCGGAGGCGCTGCAGGGTTGGCAGCGAAGCCTGGAACGATATTTCTCAAATGTCGTTTTGAATGGCAAAGCCACGATCAATGCTATGAAACGTCTTTCTGGCGGCGCCATTCAAGAAAACTGGCTGTTAAGTGTTCTTGTGCAAGGCGGCGATTTCGCTGGCGAGAATAAGTGGGTGTTACGTACGGATTCCTCGTCTGTTGTACAGGTGAGTATGTCTCGCGGGCATGAGTACGCTGTGCTCAAAGCCGTATACGAAGCCGGTGTTCAGGTGCCTGCGCCGTTGTGGCTCTGCAATGATCTGGATGTTATTGGGCGTGAATTTTTTGTGATGCAGGCGGTGAGTGGTACCGCCGCTGGTCACCGTTTAGTAAAAGACGATTCACTGGTACCGGATCGCTCCGCTCTCTGCCGTGAGCTA
>Ga0307936_1001623_pt1 | contig 10775 bp, 14 predicted proteins | sample OrgLakmetagenom1_FD_201839 | JGI IMG/M metagenome (GOLD analysis project Ga0307936, IMG submission 201839) | Saline water microbial communities from Organic Lake, Antarctica - #1 | ecosystem: Environmental > Aquatic > Non-marine Saline and Alkaline > Saline | place: Antarctica: Organic Lake... | reverse complement strand
GTAGGCAGGTTTTCGGTATGGGTGAAGGCCACGCGCTCGGACGTGTCGGCCTGCTTGTCATGCAGATAATAGGCCGCCGCGCCCTTGAAGCTGGTGCCCTTGGCTGTGACCTTGGGGATCATGGCGCAGGATCATCGGGGGCAACCTCGCGGGCAAGGATGGCTTCAAGCTGTTCACACAGATGCGCAAGGGCAGGGGGCACGCGCGGATCTCCAGCGTTTAGGCGGTGGGCAATCTGGTTCAGATTGGTGCCGATGCGGACAAGCTGGGTGAACAGTTCGGGCGAAAGGGTCTTGCCCGCCCGAACAGTGATGCGCCCGTTCAAGGCTTGCATACGGGCGTATTCACTTGGCGCAAAACCGGCCTTGGCAGCGGCGATGTCGAGCGCGATGCGCTCTGCCGGTGTCAGGCGTAAATTCAGGCGAACGTCTCGGCGTTCAAGGCTGGATTTGGTCGGGCGCGCCACAAGCCTGTCCTCCATCAAAAAGTGATACTCACTGCCGGTGGACGGGCAAGGAGAGGTTTGGAGAGGGAACGTCTCCATGCGCTGCATATGTGCAGTGCTGCTCCGCAGGACAAGAGTTTTTGGGAACCAAAAACATATCTTGCTACCCCTCTTCTACCGACATTTCCCATAATCTCACATGGGGATTAGGATTTCGTTAAGGTTTGCCCCATGCGCCTTACTAAGCTCACCACTTCCACAGCGGTCGAAGTGAAGGCGATATCGGTGATGCGCACTTTGAACGATGCTAACCGGTGGCGATGCTCTCTCGGATCATCTCAAGCCGTCCCCATGCTTTTTCCCGTAGCAGGTCGATCAGCACAGGGTCATCGCGCTCGTATTCATCAGGGATGAACAGCGTGAGGATGCGGTTGTCGGCGGGGCGAGCTTTTTTGAACTTCTTGCGGATATGCTCGCGGTGATGGCTTTCCATCGTCACGATCACATCTGCCCATGCGATAAGATCGGCGGTCAAAGGATTGGGGCATGATTGATCCGTGCCCGCAGACCGCACCTCGATCCCGTCCATATCTCTGAACAGGTCTTCGGCGGTCGGGCTTCGCAGCTTGTTGGCGGTGCAGACAAACAGGACTTTCATGACGGCATTCTAGCCTGATCCATAGGGCTTGTGAATCCGGTTCGTTGCACGCAGGATCATCGGCTAAAACAGCGCAAGCTGCGCGCCGTTCCAGCCGGTCTTTTTGGCCTCGTGTTCAAGCCATGCCTGCACAAAGGCGGCGGCGTTTTTGTAGCCAGAAGCGGCCACGCTGCCCATAGGCACAAAGTGACTGCGATAACCGGTCTCGGTGATTGGCAAGGGTATGCTGTCTTTGGTCTTGATCTCGATCCATTCGATTGTGCTGTGCCACGCTGGAACGTGCAACACATGGACGCTAATCCCGCGCCATGTAAATTCATGTTCGCTCGCGGCTGGTGCTTCGGTTGTGTGGGGCTGATCGGTCATGGTCTGGTCTCCTTTTCTTTTATGTTGATCCCCGGCAAGGCAGGGACGAAAAAGAGCCAAGGGCAGGCCGGACAAGACGGGGCTGCAAGGGGTAACACGGCCTGTGCGCAGCGCAGGGTGGTGCGGGCATCCCCTTGCGGGAACGGCGCGGCCTGCAACGGTGATCGTCCCTTGATTGCTCCTGTGGGATTAACCCTCAAAACGGGCGGGGTAGGATAATCGGGCGGTACTCCAAACAGGGCAAAGGCGGATGCGCAGGACAGGCAAAGCCGCGCTGTTTTTGATCCGGCGGCTTCTCATGCGGTATAATGAAAGAATGGACACGCCTTCAAAATCGCCGCCTTCAAAGCAGTCCGTGCTGTCACCGGCACGGGCTGCACCAAGCGGCAAGAGCTGGGGCAAAGATGGCACGAATGCACCAAGCAAAAGCCTCAAGGTGAAGCTGCGCGGTCGGGACGGCGCGCCCCTGCGGGCAAGCGAGCTGCAACAGGGCTTTTACGAACTCGGCCGCAAGCTGGCTGATTATGGCGATGTGCGGTTCAAGTGGGCAACGGTGTATCTCACGGCCATAGATGAGAACGGGCAGGAAATCAGGCTCGACAAGTCCGGCGAATGGACCCTGCACCCCTATGTGTCGGCGGCGGATGAAAGTGGGCTATAACCCACAATCCATTTCGGTCTTTGTGGTAAAATTTCAAAAATTGGTTATTTAGTTGGGATGAGCAAAGCACCATCCCAAAACGGCAACCCTGCCGATCTGTTTTACAAGCTCTCGCGCGGTGTGCCGGGGCGGGCTGCGCGTGATATGTTGCCGCCTGAAATGTCCTTCGCTGATCCAGCAGCGGTCATGGGCGCGGACGCGCTCGCCTATGAGGCAGGCAAAATCTTCCTCGGCGTGGTGGGCGGTGATGTTCACAGCGGCACGGCGCGTTGGGGCGGAACTGAACGCTATATCACTGGCGGCGCGGCTATCGGCGTTCTTGATGATCGTCACATGCTCACAGTCGCTGGAACGCGGGCGGGCAAGGGTCGGTCGGCCATTATACCGAACATGCTGCGCTATCCCGGCTCGGTGCTGGCGATTGATCCCAAAGGTGAGCTGGCCAGCATCACGGCACATGTCCGCGCCAAGATGGACGGCCACAAAGTCTATGTCCTCGATCCGTTCGGGGAAACCATCCCGCCCGCCAGTGAGGATGATACGCTCGCGCCCTATCGCTGCGGCTTCAATCCGATGGAAGCGGTGCGCGCCACAAACCTTGTTGAAGATGCCTCGCTGATCGCGGATGCGCTTGTCGTCTCGGATCGCTCGAATGACCCGCACTGGACGGAAAGCGCGCGCACCCTGATTGAAGGCGTAATCATGCTGGTGGCCACGCATCCTGTCTTTAAGGGCAAGCGTGATCTGACAACCGTTTATCGGCTGATCGGCAAGGGATTGGATATGCCCGCGCCGGAAGGTGAGAAAAAGCGCGATGGCATGGAGCTGCTCAAGCAGGCCATGCTGACCGCACCGCAAGAGGCAATCCAGCTTGCAGGGGCGGATTTTTTCGACCGGCCTGACCGTGAACGCGGGTCAGTGCTTTCGACTGCGCGGCGGCAACTTCGCCCGATGGCCTTTGATGAAATCGCCGCAAGCCTGTCTGCGGGCGGCCTTGATCTGGCTGACCTCAAGCGCGAGTCCGTGACAATCTATCTGTGCATCCCTGCCCGTCACCTCGGCACATGCGGGCGGTGGCTGCGCCTGTTCGTCAATATCGCCTTGCAGGCGATGGAGCGCGTCAAAACCGCGCCGAAAGTCCCTGTCCTGTTTCTGCTCGATGAATTTGCCGCGCTCGGCCCGATGCGCCAGATTGAGGATGCGGCGGGGCAGATCGCCGGATATGGCGTGAAGCTGTGGCCAATTTTGCAGGATTTGGGGCAGCTCAAAGCCCTCTATAAAGATCGCTGGGAAACCTTCATGGGCAATGCGGGGGTGCTGCAATTCTTCGGCAACTCTGACCTGACCACGCTTGAGTGGATTAGCAAGCGGCTCGGCAAGACCGCCGTTGAAGTGCGCGGGCAAAGCATGATCGCGCCCGGAAGCCGTGAAAGTGGCGCAACGGGTGAGAGCTTTTCAATGCAGCTTTTCAGCCTTTTGGAGCCAGAGGCGGTGGCGCTATTCTTTGGCCGCGCCGATCCGGCCTTGCGGCAACTGATTATCAGACCGGGGCTGCAACCGATGATCTTGCAGCGTGCCTATTATGATAAACACGATGCTTTTGCAGGACTGACGCCATGATTTTTAATCACGACAAACAACTGGTTCCAGAATTCCAGTATCCGCTTGTCTATGTGAAAATGTATGATGGAATGCCCCTCTACAGCTTCAAGACGCCCATGGCAGGCCGCGGTTCAACGATCCTTCAACTATTGATGACTGTCGTTGCGATGTATGTTTTCCACTTGGCGATGGAAAACACACATGGCTGGCTCGATGAGGGCTGGCGGGGTGGTCTGGTGCTTGGTTCTTTAGGGTTCGGAACTTTTATGCTCATGAAAGCATTGAAACCAAAATGCGCGCGCATTGTGATCGACAGCCGTGATCTGACCTTAAAATTCGACGGCAAACGCCATGATCTCACGACTTTTGAGGCGTTTGAGGTCGCGCCGCACCCGTTGTCACAGAATCCGAGGCGGCAAAGCTATCGGAGCTGGAAGGGCGTGTTTGGCCGCTATGGGCCAATGGGTAGTCACAAGATGATACTGGCTGAATTGAGGGACGGCGATGAACACGGCGAAGCCGGGTTGATCCGCGCCGCCTTTCAATGGTGCGGGGAAAAGGCATGGGAAGCGCATCGACAAGCGGACCCTGTACCCGCGCAAGAGGTAGGGCCGGAACAAGAACCAAAACCGGCCACACGGGCCGATGAGTGGCCGCTCGATGGCTAAGGAACGGATCACGTCATGACAAAAACCACGCTAACGCTCGATTTAGGGGCTGACTGGATGAAGCGGCTAGAGACGCTGGCGGCGCAAGCCGCGCATGAAGACGATATCGCAGAATTTGCCCGCATAATCCTGACCGGTAACATTCAAGCGATGGAAGCACGTGAAAAGGCGGAAATCGAGGCGATTATAAAAGACTACGAGTCTGATCCCGACAGCTTTGGAAGCGGTCTCAAGGATGATGGAAAACCGCTCAATCTCGACTTGAAAGACGGGATTCCATTGTAAATTTGCGGTATAGAAAGGGGTGCGGCCTAAGCCGCTCCCCCTTCCTTTTCCAGAAGCCATGCTGCGGCCTGTGATGCCTTGGCGGCGGCGGTGAAGACCGCTTTGCGGTCGCCCTTCATGACCTCAAGCCAGTTGCGAATATAGGCCGCATGATCGCTGCGCGGCTCTGGCGTGATGCCCAGATCGGCACACAGGAATGCTGCACCAAGCTCGGCAATCAATTCTTCCATCGCATAAGCATCATCGCCAAAGCGGCCTGACAAGTCGCGGTCAAGGCGTGCCTTCGTACCTGACCAATGAACCAACTCGTGACACAGGGTAGAATAGAACCCTTCGGCGGGGGTGGTTGTGTCCGTGCCAGTGAAGCGGCGGCGTTCGGGCATGGTGATCTGATCGGCCACAGGGCTGAAAAAAGCTCTGTCGCCCTGCTCGGTGATGTTCGCGCCGGTCGCGGCGGCAAAGCCTTCGGCGCGCTTGATCGGATCAAAAGCCGGTTCTTCTGGCAATTCCTGCACCTCGATCTCGAAACCATCCACTTGGGCGGCGTTGAACACGCGGCTCGCACGGGCAATCATGCGCTCACCCTTCTCGGCCTCGCCGGTCTGCTCATTCTGGCCCTCGATTTCAAAGGTCTTGTAGAAGATGACCAGTGAGGACTTTTCCCCTTTGCGGACTTGGCACCCGCGTTCCTGCCACTGGCGATATGTGCCCCAGATGTTGGACGGAAATTCGCAGGCCAGGGCGGACACCCACAAGCTGACGACATTGATCCCGTTGTAGGGGTTTTTGGATGCGATATTCACGGGACGGGCAAAGTTGCCGCCGGTATTCTTGATCCACGGAAGGTGAAAATCTCCTGCTGTTTCAAGTGCGTCAATGATGCGGTTTGTAACCTCTTGGTGGACATCGAATTTGGTCTGATTGCGCGACATGGCGTTTCTCCTTTTGCTGTTTGCAAGCCGCGTCCATCGCGGCCTGATGGCGACCGGAGGGACAGGAAGAAACAGCCCTTGCACCCCAACCGAAGGGCGGGGCGGGCAAAGCGGAAAGACGGCGTATGCCGTTGCAAGGGCAGGAGATTCCTGTGAGGAAAGCCACAAAGAAGGCCGCTATGGTGGCGGTTGCTCTTTAATCGGCAAAAGGTCTGAAACGCCGCGCGCGATGTGCGCAGGCCATAGGTGTTCGCCTGCTTACAAAGCGCGGATCGCTACTTGATGCGGGAGATTGTCGAGCGGGATACCCCAAGAATACGAGCGATGGCGGCATTGTCTTCGCCCTGTGCCCGCATATCCAAAACCGCCTGCCGCTGGTAGGTTGTCAGTTTGAAGGGTCGCCCTAGCCGTTTTCCGGCCTTTCTGGCACGGTCGCGGCCTTCTGCGGTGCGGTCGGCAATTAAAGTCCTCTCGAACTCTGCAAGACCGCCTAGAACGGTCAGAATGAGCTTGCCGGTGGGGGTGGTGGTGTCTGCCCATGACTCCGTGAGGGCTTTCAAGGTTGCCCCCTTGGTTTCGATAGTATGCACGATATCCAGAAGATCCCGCGTTGATCTGGCAAGCCGGTCAAGCCGCGTGATGATGAGAGTATCACCTTCCTCAAGGGCTTTTAGAGCTGCTGTAAGCTGTGGCCGGTCGGATCGTGCCCCGCTCATGGTTTCGCGGAACACACGGACGCACCCTGCCCCGCCAAGCTGTTCTAGCTGTGCGTCAAGGGTCTGGCCGGAAGTGGAAACACGCGCATAACCGATTACTGTCATGGCCGTTACACCGCGCTTAGGTCGTCATAATAGATCAGGGCGGGCATGTGCCGTGCCTGATGCACGATCCGCAATATGACCGGCGCGCCATCTGCGGCCTCAAGTGGCTTGTAGAAAATGACGTGCTTTTCGCAGTTGATCGACCGCATTCCGGTGGCAAACAGGCTACGGTCTTTGCCGGATTGGGGGTCTTGGGCGATGCGCTCGAACGCGCGGACGATTTGGCGGTAATAGGTCAGCCATTGATCGCGCCCCCACGTCTCAACGGTATAGGCGCGGATATCCTCAAGGTCAGAGCGGGCGAGATGTGAAAGCTGGAACTGCATCCGCGCCGCTAGTCTTTGCCGGAATCTTGAAAGGCGTCAGGCTCGAACGCATTGGCATCAAACGTCTCAAAGCCGCCTGCTTCGGCCTCGGCTGTGGCGTGTTCAAGATCAGCCTTGAGTGCATAGAACTGGCGCGCGCCGTCCTTCTCCATGAGAAGGCGGATTCCGGCACGAACAACCTCGCTCAAGTTGGCGTAGGAACCTGATTTGATTTGTCCCTGCACATATTTCTGCATGGGGTCTGTCAAGTGAACATTGGGCATAGGCGTATCCTCCATATGTCAAATAGTATCAGTTTCTGACATACTTGGTCAAGAATGATGCCCAAACAGATCAACAATTATGCACGGGATTTATGCACGACTTAAGGGGTTGATTTTGCTTGTGCAAATTACCCGTGCATAAGTCTTGAGGGCCGAGTGCCAAAGGGGAAATACAAAACCCATTGTCGTTCGCTACGCGCTGCATGACTGGTAAGATGCGGAACGAATCTTGTAACAGGAGCCGACTATCCGAATGAACGACGATCTCTTCAAGAAGTGGCGGCTTCAGGAGACGGCCCTGCAACGCGCAGTACGAGAACTGCAGCCCCTACAAAGTATCTTCGCGGATCAAGAGAGGCTCGCCCGGATCGTTGATCCTTATCGAGGGGTGCTTGAAGAGGCCACTCGCACCAGCCGTCTGATTGATCAGGCGTTCGTTCCGAATGGCATCGACGATCTCATCGCTCGGACTTCTGTGGCCAGTGCTGTATTTCCGGACATCGCCGAACGATTTCGGCTCCCGGAAATGGAGGCTCTTGCAGGACTGCAGAACAGCCTGACGCAACCCGGTATTGCGGAAGCGATCAGCCGTTATGGTCTGGAGATGGATATCGTCAGCCGGGCGATGGCTGACATGAAATCGCCCTGGCTGGACTTTCAGAACCAGCTCGGATCGATCTCCGCCCTCACCGAGCTGCACGGCATCGGCCATGTCCTGGCAACGATGCCAAGCTTCGACGATCATGTGACCGCCGCGCTGCGATTGGACCTCGGCGACTGGCGGGGGCCTCTCGCGCTTGATCCCTCTGCTCTGCTCGATCAGGTCGCGCGGTCGGAATTCTACGTCGCACGCGGGTTCGATCCGGAATTGACCGCGTTCCCGGTTCCGGCCTTCCGGGACGGACTGGCATCAGCCGGTCTCTACGACGCGGAAATGCAAGCCGATAACAGAATAGACGAAGAAGATGCTGAAGCCGCGTTCATGCGAACCAACGAAGCCCATGACCGGCTGATGCGCTTCGAGTACCGACTTCGCGTGTTTATCGACGAGGCGATGACAATCGCCGTCGGCCCGGACTGGATCAGACATCGGGTTCCCGAGCCGATGCGCACGGCTTGGACGGGCAAGAAAAATCGCGGCCTTGCCGCTGGTGAGGCCGAACAGCCCCTGATCGCGTATGCGGATTTCACGGATTACGTGGCCATCATTATCCGTAAGGATAATTGGCGGGACGTCTTCGGTGCGATGTTCCAGCACAAGCCATCGGTCGAAGAATCATTCCGACGGCTCTATCCGGTGCGCATCTGCACGATGCACGCCCGTCCGATTACCCAAGACGATGCGCTTTTCCTGTTGGTCGAGATCAAGCGACTGAGCAGGACCATGGGACTCTTTTGAATCCTTCGCTGCACTTTGCTTGAACGGAAGCTCGTGGCAGGCGTGCAAAAATCACGAATTATGCACGCCTCGCGAGTCTCTTTGGTATCAGACACTTACCGCGTGCATAAGTTGCGTGCAAAATTAGAAACATCGCGACGCAGGAAACACCAGTGAAGATCGAGCTTCACTTGAGGGATATCCAAAAGCAACCATCCGTATCCTTCGCAGCGAATTGGCGGCACGCTCCCAATTTTACAGATGCTCTGCCCTGCCCCAATGTCCTCTCTTCTAGACTTGGCCAAGAACATGACAAGATCAAACCAAGCTTAAGCATGGGCTTGTGGCAGCAGATTTTTCCGAGATTTCGGTTGAGCCAACTGTTGTTCCAAAAACGTCAAACTTGACTATTGATGCAAGGCAAACCAACATCAGCCTACTGCACCCATGCTGATGTGGATATACGTTTTGGAGAAAAAATGACTTGTTTTCGAGTTCTATTTTTGGCAATCACTTCAGTGCTTTACTCTGTTCTGCCTGCAAGTGCTGACAATCGTGAAGCACAACTTATACAATACATCAATCAAAGCTCACCGACATATTTCTCCCTCGACAGAAGCTCCTTCAAATTTAAGGACTTTCCAGGAACGAACGGCGGCCGCCTTAGCGTAGCTGGAACCTTTACTTTAACGACAGACTTCGTGGAAACGAACGATGGCTTTTCTAATCTGTCTCAGGCGTTGCAGGCCAAGGGCTATACCGTTGCAGAGGCCAGAGAAGCATTCAAAGCCTTAAATATTTTCGGTTCTCTTGGTACTGTTCGTCTCGTCGAACTTCAGGTGATTCATAGACGTGGGGACGTCTTTGCCTTTTCTGGTGAACTTCCATATTTGGAAACAGTGTCAGGCATAGACATATCTGGTAGAATTAGTAGTTCAAGACCTAGCGGTAGGGCACTAAATGGCATTCAGGGAAATTTTTATGTCGTCGGAAGACCTAGCTTTAACGAGCAATTAAATCGGGTCGCAATAGTTATTGACGGTATGCGATCACAAGAATCCGGATTCGTTGCAGAGCTTCGGAAAGCTTTAGATGACAATATGTGGTTTTACGACTATGAGAACACCGGAGGAGATCGCCGTGCGCGAGAAATCTTAGATGTTACCTTTAACTTCGATGACAAAAACTTTACTTACTCGTCTTGGTCTCCAGTTTCAATCTTCAAGAGGTGCTTCGGCTGTGCAGCGACCCCACAGGGCAACGGGACGGTCATAATTGGAAAAGCTAAGGCTACTTCACAGTATAAGCTTGGATCAGGATTTACGATTGAGCCAGGAGCTGAATACCCAGTTGACCTGACAATTGGAATACCTATTGGATCAGACTCCGTTGAAGACGTGGTAGCAATACTAGGCCTTAAAGCAGGAAGCGACTGGCATCAGATTGGGCGGCTTAGACGTGTTCCCGCAAGAGGCGCAACTGACGCTTATTTCGAGACAACTTTTCCAAACAACGGCCAAGCTCTCTTGAAAGAAGATGACTTCCAGCCATCAGCGATGCGATGCTCGGGGACAGGTGCTTCACTGAACACATGCGAGAGAGTACTTTTAAAGTGGTGGTCACTATATGAACGTTCGTGGCCGGATTACGCTGCCTGCATTGTCTGGGATACTCTTGGTGATTCATATGCCACCCCATTAGTCCGAAACAATGACAATAATCGCACCTGGGAGCTATGGTCAAACGGCTTGAGTGGCGGCGTGTATGGAAAAATTGTTGAACTAAGTGTCATAAAAAAGGGCGAAACATTAAATAGGTACACCTGTTAGGATGGCAGCAGGAAGGCTTTGTAAAGACGGCACATGCTGCTTCGTCCAAGTCGCGTATTGTGCGAGTTCATGTGCCACGCAGGGAAAGTCCGCAGGCGTGCAAAATTCTTGATTTATGCACGGGTGATCCAGATAGGATACGTTTGGTTCTGTGTCGGCAAACGAAAAAGGAGCTGCGCTAACGCAGCTCCTTCCGGTTTTTATGTCTGCGGATTACTTACCGTCAGATTTACTGGTCGAAACAATCCGACCAGAAGAAACGACAGTACCCTGTTCCCGAGTCACCGACTTAGAAGACCCATCACTGCGCTGCGTGTGGGTGGTGACTGTGGTTGGCTTGCCGTCAGAACGATTCGTTGTTGTGGTAACCTTGGTCATTGCTCTACTTCCTTCTTGATTGCATCAACTGGCTCAGAACCTGCTGACTATGATTTATATCTACCATGCCATACCGGTGTTTGTCAAAGGAGTTGTCCGTCGATTTCATGCGGCGTCTCTGATTTCAGGGGCGCTGGTTTCGGTTTCGGGGTTCAGCCATACT
>Ga0307936_1001605_pt1 | contig 10847 bp, 12 predicted proteins | sample OrgLakmetagenom1_FD_201839 | JGI IMG/M metagenome (GOLD analysis project Ga0307936, IMG submission 201839) | Saline water microbial communities from Organic Lake, Antarctica - #1 | ecosystem: Environmental > Aquatic > Non-marine Saline and Alkaline > Saline | place: Antarctica: Organic Lake... | reverse complement strand
TAATTCTGGCTGTGCGTTTCCCGACGCTGAAACCCCTTTAACGAGGGGTTTCTTTTTTTGGTAAACTTTCAACACCGTATATAATTCAGTTGTGAAAAACAACCGAAATCATATACAAACCGTTAGCATTAATAAAAAGAGTATTCCACGCTCATTTGACATCTATCCGTTTCAAACAATATGGGATTGTCTTTTTTTACAAATGTTACTATGCGCTTACCTTGCTCGCTGCCATCATTAAAATAAATTGTTTCTTCACTCCCTTTGTATTCAATTGCAAGGCGTTTAAATCTTCGCCTTGCTTCGGCTTTTATGTCTAAGTCAATGCCAACAATTTCTTTCAATCGCTCGGTAATTACTTTGTTTCTTTTCTCGTGTATGTCGCTAATTAGCTTCGATGTTGCTTCCTGCATTAAATTACTAATGCTAACATCGGCTAATAAATCATTGCCTAAATCATCAGGTAATTGAATCGGTACTGCTTTTAATTCCATTTTGTTTTAATTTGAAAGTGAGAAGCGTTTTAGTCGGCAACGCTTCATAGCCGAATCCCGTTGTAAATATTTAATTATTAGTATTCATTTCTTTTTCAAGTTTTAACACTCTTTTTTCTAAATCTGATTCTTTTCCCATCCATTGAAATGCAATTCCATAATAAGCGTCAATACTCCATAATCGATTAGGGTATTTCCATTCTGAATGAACTTTTAACCTATCAATTAAGGCGTAAAAACTATCACTAGCTCCATATATACCGAATTGACTAGCGTGTGCTGTTTGTATTTTGCTCATATTAAAAATAATTTATAATTTTTAGTAAAATCACTATATCTTTTCTCTTGTAAGTTAAAGTATTCAAGCTCTATTTCACTTGCTATAAATTCTAATACATAATCATGAAATGCAATTCTATCACTTCCAGAGCCGTTATGACCGCAATATATTTTTTTACCTTTAAATTCAAAATCTAAGGCTATTTTTTTATATAGTAATATAGGTTTATGACAAGGGTGTATTCTTTTTTCATTTAGTTTTTTATTACCTTGTTGTGTCATTGGGTTTCTTAAATCCGCAGCTTGGCGCATTCCATGCCAAAGCAAATTTATTTCGTGAGTATGGCTTATGATAGAACAATAAGCCATTTCATAATTTTTAAAGCTTAATTCTTTAGGTATTCCCTTATTCCATTTTATTCTTCCATTACCCAACCCTTCCCAATCTACGTACTCTACACCAAATATTATTTGATTTTTAGAGATACGAACCATTTCATCAAAGTAATCTTGTTTAGGTGCTTCTAAATCCCAATCTTTTTTGCTGTAAACTTTTTTGTTATTATTTCCGTTTAACTTTGTTCCGTTTTTTTGCTTAACAGTAGTTTTAGTTTCGTTTAAATAAGCCATTTTACCAACGCCAATACCATAAGGCACATCATCTACAACCCAATCAAAATACTTATCTGGAATGTTTGCAGTTGTTATACGCCAATCTTCATTGTAAACTTTGCTAATCATTTAGTCTTTTTATTAAAGTACCTTCTAATCAAAAAATTTCTAATAAATGAAGCGATAAAAAAGACTATTGTTATTATAATGTTCTCAAAAATAGTGACAGGAATACCCATAATAGGGTACAAAATAACTTGTACAATAAATGATATTCCTAGCCCAATCACCGTATTGATGATACTTTCAAATGAACTTTGTTTTTTAGTTTGTTTCATGCTTTAAATAACAATATATTATTAATTCCTTTTCTAATTTTAAATGCTTTTTTATCGTTCAAGTCATTAAGGGAATCTCGTATGTCGAGAAAGGTTACACCCAGCTTACTTGCAATTTCAATAGACTTTATTCCGCATTTACCGTTTGTTTTATTGTGGGTTTCGTTTATGGCTTCTAAGATTTTATCTTCGTAGTTGTTTTCCATTTGTAAAAATATATTTTATTTATCTGATATTTAGAGCAAAATAATACTTTAAATCTATTATTTTTGTGTTATCTATAAATTTTACTTATACAAAGATGATTGATCGTATAAAAAAAAAGGTAGAGTTTTTCATTAATACCGAAATGAGAGGAAACTTTACACCAGGAAAATTTGAATTAGCTTTACACGATGCGATACAAGGTCGTAATGAAGAATACTTCTATGACCTAAACAAGCTTATAGTTCGCGAAAACAGAGGTATGATTAGTGGAGGACTAAGCAATATACCTGATAAGTTTAGCTCAAAAATACTTCACTACCTAGTAGAATCACCTCCACTTACGATTACCAATGATAGAATTGGCTTACCAAGCGATTGGAGATACCTAGACGAAGGCGAATTAGTAGACGGAAATGCAGTAGAGTATTGCAAAAACAAGCGCGAATTTAATATCTTAAAAAGCCAAGCAACTACTCAATATCCTATTTACACAATCATAGGAGACTTACTTCTTTTTGCACCAACATCAGCAACACCATACCAAACTACGATAAGCTACATACGACAAATCAAATATCCTAAGTGGACTTATACAGCTGTAGACGGAGCAGAATTATTCAATCCCGATGCAGTAGATTTTCAAGATGCAGATATTCATTCAAGCGAAGAAAATGAAATAGTGCGTAGAGTGCTAATGTCGTTTGGAGTAAACCTAAAAGAAGAAGACTTGCAGCGTTTTACAATGCAAGAAGAAAATACAGATTTTAACCAAAATAACGCAACTTAATTATGGCACAGTTACCTTCGGATTATTTTGCAGACGACCAAAGTTGGGGTAGTTATCAGTTCATTACTTTAAAAGAGCTTGTGGACGATATGCTTGCCGATACAGTTGATTCAGATAGTTACTTAACCAATACGCGTAGAAGTCAAATTGTTCGTAAATTAAAAGAAGGAATAAGAGTAGTAAATCGTAGCTCTCAAAAAATGTTTCATGTTGCTCAGCTAACAGTTGGTCCAACTTTATATTTTGCATTACCTCAAAACTTTGTAGACTGGATTCGTGTTTCAGTAATAGATAAAAACGACAGGCTTCAAATTCTAAATGTAAATCGAAACATTAACACCGCAGACGGTTACTTGCAAAATAACCAATACGAAATATTATTTAACATAGACGGTGAATTACTTACTACAGATTTAGCTAATGCATATCAAAATCCATTTATACAGCATACTTTTGAAAGCACTTCAGATACTTCTTTAATTTCAAAACACGGAGATTTTAAAGTAAATGAAGACAGAGGAACAATTCATTTTAGTAGCAACATAGAAGATAAAGATGTTGTAATTGAATATATGTCTGATGGGCTTGATTTGCAAAACTTAAAAGAAGAAGAAATTAAAATCCATAAACACATGCAAGATGCAGTTAAATGGTTTTGTATTTCTGAAATTTTAAGCACCAGAAAAAGTGTTTCTCTAGGCGATAAAAGAACTGCTAGGAATAGGTTTTTAAAAGAAAATCATGTTTCAAAAATATTAAGTTTAAAATTTGATTTCTTAACAATAGGTCGTGAAATTAATTCTATGCCAACATGATACTAAACCAAAACTTCATTAAAGGTCGTCAAAACAAAGACGCTGATATTAGACTTCTTCCAAAAGGGGAGTATAGAGAAGCGTATGGACTTGAGATAATTAACAGCGAAGGTTCAGACGTTGGCGCAATTGAACCAATGTACTCTAATAAGCAATTGACCAATTATGGCTTAGGAGCAAACCCTGTTGACATGGGTAGCTTTGCAGATAAATTTAGAAAGAAATTATATTGGCTAGTGCTTTCTGATAATGGTAGTTTTTTGTTTGAGTGGGATGCAATTAACGAAACGCAATCTATTGTTTTGGCAGACACAAGGGCGGAAAATGAACGTGTATTTGCATTAAGTGAAAATCATTTTGTAACAGGTATTCAAAAAGTAATAAGTCAAGACGTAGAAGGCGATTTGCTGTTAATTACAGATGATAATATGCAACCGCTTTGCATAAACATTGAACGCGCAAAAACCTATGGCATAAATGGCTTTGAAGAAGAAGATATATTCCTTATTAAAAAACCACCTCGTTTTGCTCCGCAAATAACTCCAACATACACCAATGACGGAAGCAATAACATGGAAGAAAAGTTTTCTTTGTTTGCTTACAGGTATAGATACCTTGACGGAGAATATAGTGCGCCTTCTGATTTTAGCAACTACAGCTTTACGCCAAGACCGTTTGACTTAGATTATTTTACACTAGATAATCTAGGCATGATAAATACTTTTAATGCCGTAAAAATTGACTTTAACACAGGAGAAAAGCAAGTTACCGACATACAAGTATTAGTGAAAGATTCGCTTAGCAATTCACTTCGGATAATAGAAACATTCAATAAGGAGAAGAATGGTTGGGGTGATAACTTAACTAGAAGCTTAATTTTTTCAAATAGTAAAACGATAATTCCATTACCAGAAGACCAGTTATTTAGGTCATTTGATAACGTGCCAAGGTTAGCGAAAGCATTATCTTTAACAGAAAACATTCCTGTTTTTAGTAACTATGTAGAGGGTTATGACATCAAAGACACTTCGGGAAATCCTATAAATATTAATTATGATGTTTTATTAAAAAACAACTTAATTGTAAGCACAGAAGAATACGTTGTTAGTGTTCTTAACCCCACTACATTAAGTGTTCTTAACCCTGTAACATTTAATTTACGACAAGGAAACGTAATTAGCATCACGCTTGTAACAGAAATAGACGGAATTACAGGATATAAAAAGACATTTTTTTACATATTAGAACAAGACTACTTTGACCTTACAGATGCTTTTAATACTGACAGCTTTCAAGTTTTACTTGAAGTAATAAATAGCGACTTTTCTCAAAATTTTAATCAAGCAGGAGACTATACTGTTCCTGCATCCTATACTTTGCTTACAGACCCGGTTATTACATATAACACAAGTTTAGGACTTCCTAATTTTGTAGCTAGTCCTGTAGTTTTTACAGATGGAGATAACGCAGATGCAGAAGTCGATGTTCCAATAACTTTTACATTAGAATCTAGCGTAGTAGTTCAAGAAAGTTTAGATTCAAGCAGTTGTAAGACCAATAGAAATTACGAAGTAGGTGTTGTTTATATGGATAAGTACGGGCGTAGAAGTACTGTATTGACTTCTGAAAGCAATACAATATTCGTACCTCAACAATATTCTACTTTCCAAAACAAATTAGTAGCTACAATTAACCACGTTGCTCCATATTGGGCTGACAGATATAAGTTAGTTGTAAAATCAAACCCGTTAGCTTATCAAACAATTTATGTAAATGAATTTTTTACAGAAGACTTTTTTACATGGTGTAGGCTTGAAGGAAATAATAAAGACAAAGTTGCAGCAGGTGATTTTTTAATAGTTAAAAAAGCAGGGAGTAATATTATTTCAGAGCCAATTAAGGTTAAAGTATTAGAAGCAAAGGTTCAAGAAAAAAATTTTATAACAGGGAATACAAGTGATTCTGAAACTGAAATAATAGAAAGGGCAGGTTTTTACATAAAGATAAAGCCTATTAGATTTTCTATGGATAGGGATGATTTTCAAGTTTTCCCTAGCGAGATAGATGTATCAAGCGAAGTAACACCTATTGCTAACTTAGACTTATTCACAACGATAAACGACACACCGCCTGTAAGTGAATTGGCTATTCCAGAAGGAGCTTCAATAAACCTATACATACGCTCTTCAAGACAATATGATGCGGGAGAAGCAAATGTATATTATGAACGTGAATTTTTCGCTCAAGTTGATTACGCAAGTTTAGAAGATTGGTTTACTGATGTAATTTTTTCAAGAAACTCATTACTTGCTACTGAAATTACAGGGCCAGAAAACAGAACAGAAGATTCATACGATTTACTCCCTAGACTTTCATTAGAAAGGGATGCAGATGATTTATTATCTTTAAGGATTGTAGGTATTTTCACAGGGAACAATCCAATTTTTTCAAGCAACCAAAGGCTAGGACGTGTTGAAGCAAACATCACAGTAAGTATTGGGAATGGCGTATATGTTTTTGAAACATTTCCAAAGCAAGCAGACACAGACATATTCTACGAAATAGAACAGTCTTTTGAAATTGTAAACGGAAACCACAAGGGAACAGTTGACCAAGATAATGCAAATGGTACGCCTGCGACAGTAGAAATGGACTTCTTTAATTGCTACACACAAGGCAATGGAATCGAAAGCTATCGCGTGCGTGATGACTTTAATAGCAACTATCTTACAGTAGACACAAGACCTTCTGCAACAAGTGTAGAAGAATACAGGGAAATCCGAAGATTTGCAGACCAGACTTATGGAAAGGCTTTTATTGAAAGCACAAACATCAATGGCTTAAATGAATTTAATTTAAGCAATGCCAACTTTAAAGAATTAGACAAGCAATATGGTAGTGTTCAAATTACAGTTGCAAGAGAAGGAAACGTACTTGTATTGCAAGAAGAAAAAGCAGGCTATGTTTTATTTGGCAAAGACTTAATTGTTACTGCAAATGGGGAGGGAGTAATTTCTAAGGTGCCTGAAATATTAGGACAATATGTGCCATACGCAGGACGTAATGGTATTGGTAGAAACCCCGAAAGCCTTGCCTTAGACGGAAATAGAGTTTATTGGGTTAATTCGCGCGGAGGAAGCCCCGTGCGTTTATCCATAGACGGAACAACCGAAATAAACTACGGCATGGTTTCAGAATTTAGAAGCTTGTTTATCGACAACCCAACTTCTAAAAAGCTTGGAGCATTCGACCCATACACTAAAAAATATACGCTTAATGTACAAGATGAAATAGCAAAAACTTTAAATGCGTTTTGTGGTAATATTATTCAGAAAACAATAACAAGACCATTTACTTACATCTTAAACATTAATACATTACTTGGAGAAACTGTTTTAAACTTTACAGTAACAGAAGGCAGCGTAAATGTATCAGCAACTTATGAAGACTTAGCTTACCCTCTCGCATCAGTTACGGGTTCAGCTTCAATCATAATACCTAGAACAGATTTAACCGAAACACAAATACAAATAACAGTTACTCCAAATACAGATAGCGCAACATTTCAATTTACGAATGTTTGCCCTGTGGGAATACCTTTAAAAGTAATAAGCATTGTTTTGGCAGATGAAAATGATTTAGGAACTACTATTACAAACAGATATAGATGGGGTGCTAGTTCATTTTACAGCGAAGAACATTTGTTTGGTAGTTCAGAAATAAGTCAATTCACTCTTGAAGACGGATTAGAAGGAACAAGTAAGTTTCCAGAGAGAGGAACAAACGTCAATATTCAATCTTATAAATCATCTACAAATACAGGTGAATTTGATTCTGATTTAAACAATAAACTAGGCTACTTAATAAGCACCGCTGATTATGATGAAGATGATATAGCTACAATATTATCTAATGCAACATTCCCAACAATAACAAGTACTCAACTATCACTAAACACCGCCTTAGATCAAGCAACATTTGCTTTTAGTAGAGCTACAGGAGTTGAGAACTTATATTTAATTTGGGATTATAGAAATTAATAATAATAAAAACAAGTTGTTACAATGCCAAAAACACTAACTTTTTCAGAAAAAAACAATGGTTGGACAGGGGAATCCCCTTTTCATCCAGGAGACATGACAAGTTTAGATAATCGCTTTTATAGCTTTAAAGGCGGGCAACTGTATCTTCATAACGACAAAGCCAATCCTGTTCGTTGTAATTTTTATGGAACCCAATATTATCCGCGCGTCAAAACTGTTTTTAACGATGCTCCCGATACAGACAAGATATTTAAAACACTTACTACCGAAGGTAATGCAAAATGGAGTGTAATAGTCGAAACTAATTTTGTAACAAGTACAGTAAAGACAAATGAATTTGTAACCAAAGAAAGTCGTGAGTTTGCGTATTTAAGACAAGACGAAGACGAAACAAGTACACAGGGTGGAGCAGTTCAAGGCGTAGGTAATTTAATTGAAGCAGTTGCTCTTGTAATGAGCGTAGCGAGTATTCCAGATAACATCAATATCGGAGACGCATTGTTTCAAATGAACGGAGCGGAACAAGAATTGATTGGAATAATTACAGATTACACACCTACTTCAATAACAGTAGATGCAATTAACGAAACACCAATTGAAGATACATTTTGTTTTATCCGGAAGATAAACAGAATAGAAGGAGCAGAAATGCGTGGTTATTATATGGAAGTAACTTTAGAGCTAGAAAGCACTTCATCTGCAGAATTATTTGCTATATCTACCAATGCAGTAAAAAGTGGGATATGATAAAAGCTAGGCTACTTGTAAATGATGATTATATGACACTTGTAAAATGGTGGTCCGCAAACCGATTTCCTGCTGTAAATTTTGATTGGTTGCCACAGGTGGACGGAGTATTACAAGGCATAATGATTTACAATGATGAAGTAGAAATATGCGCAGGATTTATTATAAACACCACAGTACCAAAAGGTGCAATGGTAGAATATATCGTAGCTAACTTTAATGTAAAAGATAGGGCGTTGCGAAAGGAATCATTGCAATTATTAATAAACACAATATCGGAAGTTTGTAAGGGCATGGGTAAATCTTTTGTATTCACAAGTCTTAAAAACGAAGGTTTAAAATCTAGTTTTGAAGACTGTGGTTTTGTAATAGGCAGCACAAATACTTGCGAAATGATAAAGAATTTATAAAACGGAGCGTAAAACCCATTGATGCCGAAGGCTCGGTGGGATGTAAGCGACACTCATTTTCTGACTTACATTTTGTTTCAATATTTTTTATATATTTGTATTTGACAATGGAAGCGTAGGGACACGCTCCGAACATAAAGAGTTCCTGTACATTGGTCTGTCAGCCGATAATGTGCCGAAAGATGTTAACTTAATTGTTTTCATAGGTCGTTCTTAAAAGCCCAATCATCGCCTTTGGCGTGGGTGGGTAGTTCACTGTAAATTTGTAATATAATGGTAATTAAAATATAAAAAAATGGCAGCAGCAACATCTATTCTAATGGGAGGTGCAGCTTTAGCAGGTTCAGGCTTGCAAATAGCTCAAGGATTAAAGCAAACTAAAGAAGGAGAAGCAGCGTTAAATGATTTTGAAAGACAAGAGCTTCAAAACATATTCGAGGACATGCCTATTTCTTTGTTAGGGTCAAACATTCGCAGAGAAGACACTTCTCAAATGAATGCAAACCTTACTGATGCAGCTAGAAACTCAGGCATACGAGGTGTATTTGGGGCATTACCTAGAATACAGGCAATGGGTAATCAAGCAGCTAGACAAAATCAACTTGATGTAGATAATCAAGTAATGAAGCGTAATTACGCAATAGCAGGAGACGAAGGAAGAATACAAGGAATGCAAGAAAACAGGGATAATCAAGACTTGGCAGGAATAGGTCAGCAAATTTCAGTAGGTCAGCAAAACACAATGAGTGGAATAGGTAGCGCGTTTAATAGCTTAGGTTTTATTTCTGGAATGATGGGTAATTCAGAAGAAGAAACAGATGAACCTACTGAAAACAATCAAGGTTTTTTACCTGTTCAATTTAGAAGTAATTACAGAGGAATGGATAACCCAATACCAACAGGCTCACCTACACCTGGAATAGGACAGTCGAGTGATTGGGATAAATACTTAGAAATGGAAGAGGGCAGAAGATGGCTTAACGAAGTTGACCAAAAAAACTTTGGAAGATTTTAGTAAAGCTTACTATTTTTCTATGAATCTTTGTTTCTCTATTTCAGACATTTGAAATAGAGACTTCACAACAATATGTTGTCCGTCAGAAAACAATCCGTCTCTCTTTTTTAAATCCCTTAAAATCCTTGTAAAATTAACTCTTTCGTGAAACGAGTTTGATGTTTGGTATTTTTCTTTCCAATTTATTTTTTTAAGACATTGATAAGATTCTCTCACTTCAATATCATACCACACGCCTTCAAATTCTTTTCTAACAATAGTTTTGTAGCCTATCATATCGTCTAATTCTAAGGTTTTGATTTCAGGATAGTAAACTTTTTTTAGTTCGCTAAATTTTTTGTCGAATTCTAATATATTTTCCATGTTTCCCCTTGTTTTTTAGTTAGTCAGCTAAAATATAATTTAATTAGTTTAATAAAAACCCTTTATGATACTATTTTTCTATTAAATTTGTAAACATTATAGATTTTCATTATACACAATGGCAAAGCGAGGAAATTTTACGGCATTTCAGAGATTACAGCCTACGCAGGGTATTTCAAGAGATATTCAGTTCTGGAATAACGATGCTGCATATCGTAGACAAGAAGAACGTGTTGACGAAAACACTAAGTATACTCGTGAAACTGCTGAAAAACAAAGAAAAAGAGACTATTACGACAAAAACATTAAGCCTTTAAATAATTATGACACTGGTTCTGCTTCTTTAAATGAAGCGCAAGCAAGACTATTAACGGCTGCGCGAAAAGAATATTTACCTCTTTTACAAACTCTTGAAAATTCAGACCCTTCTAGCGATGAATACATAAAAGCCAAAATAGGATTGACAAACCTCCAACAACTTCCTGAAAAATTGCTTTTTTTTACAAAAGCAGGAACTCAAGAGTATAACGCATATTTAAAAGCTGTTCAAGAAAAAGACGTTTATAGAGATGCAGAACATGAGAAACGTTTTCAAAATGGATGGAAAGGTATTCAGCTAGGATATGACGAGAATTTTAATCCAAACGGTGCTTTTACCGATATTGATGATGATGGTTTTTTAGACGTTGTTTCTTTTGACCAATACCAAAGCGGTCAACCTAGTTTTACGCCTGTAA
>Ga0307936_1001601_pt1 | contig 10878 bp, 9 predicted proteins | sample OrgLakmetagenom1_FD_201839 | JGI IMG/M metagenome (GOLD analysis project Ga0307936, IMG submission 201839) | Saline water microbial communities from Organic Lake, Antarctica - #1 | ecosystem: Environmental > Aquatic > Non-marine Saline and Alkaline > Saline | place: Antarctica: Organic Lake... | reverse complement strand
TCAGCCAGATCGCGGTTACGGCTGTGACCACAGAGACCAGAATGTCGCCCAGGGCGCCCTGAAGAATCAGCGACGGGTTAAGCACGAACAGGAACGGCAGGATGAACAGAATGCCCCCAAGCCGCATCGCGTACAGCCCGGTTTTGCTGGCGTTAGCACCGGCAACGCCGGCAGCGGTGATTGCCGCCAGGGCCACCGGCGGCGTGATGTACGACATCATGCCCCAGTACAGTATGAACAGATGGCTTGCCAGCGGATTCAGACCGGCATTGACCAGCGCGGGCGCCAATAAAATGGAGAGAAAGATGTAGCACGCACTGACGGTCATTCCCATGCCCAGCACAAAACTGGTCACTGCACCGGCCGCCAGCATCAGCGGGATGCTGCCGTCGGCGTAGAGGAGCAACTCGCGGGAGAAGGCACCGGCCACTCCCGTGTAGGACAAGCCACCCACTACCAGGCCAATGCCTGCCAGAATAGCCACCAGATTTGAAACACTGGTGGTCAGATCCAGAATAAATGCCAGCGCGCGTTTAAGATTGAGCCGGTGCCGACGCTTGAACATTGAGATGCCTAGCAGCACCACCGTGGCGTAGTAAGGCGCATAGGCCTCCAGCCGCATGAACAGCAACATGTAGATCAGCATGGCCAGGCTGAACAGGTACGGCCAACCGTCTTTCAGGGTCTCTTTCATGCTCGGTATGTCCTCTTCCGGCATGCCCTTGAGACCTCGTTTGGCGGCGTAGATATCCACCTGGAAAATCAACGCCAGATAGAACAGCAACGCCGGTAGGAAAGCGGCAATGATGATCTCCGAGTACGGCACCCCCAGAAACGACGCCATAATAAAAGCCACTGCTCCCATAATCGGTGGCATCAGCGTGCCACCGGTAGAGGCACAAGCTTCGATCGCGGCCGCGTAATGGGCGGGGTAGCCGGTTTTCTTCATAGTGGGAATGGTAATCGGGCCGGTGGTCAGGATGTTAGAGATTACGCTTCCTGACAGGCTGCCAAGAATGCCACTGGACAACACGGACACTTTGGCCGGGCCACCGCGACTGCGGCCCATGAGAGCCGTGGAAAAGCGCATGAAAAACTCGCCCCCGCCGGTAACCGTCAACGCAGCGCCAAACACCACAAAGCCGATGACCAGTTGCGCCACCACCTGCATTGGAATACCAATAATGCTCTCGACACCCATAACGTGCGCACGAACGGTCTCGGCCAGGCCATATTCATTGCCCCACAGAAAACCGGGCATGGAGCCCGCGTACAGTGGGTAGGTGCCGAACAGTAACGCCACCGCAAGCAACGGCCAGCCACCGCAACGACGAACACCTTCCAGCACCAGTACCAGCAACACCGCAGAAGCGGCAGTCGCCTCGATGGGCGCCATATAATCCCAGCCCAGCTGGATCATGATCAAACCGTGGTAGCCCAGATAACCACAGGCACCCAGAGCCGCCAGCGCCAGTGGCCAGTCGTACCAAGGAACCCGATGACGGGCTCCCGGCCAGGCCGGAAAACAGAGAAAGGCAGCGGCAAGAAAAACGCCGATCAAATAGTAGAGGTAGGCGTTGCCCAGAGGCTGGAAGCCCAGAATTTTCAGGTTAAACGTTTGGTTAATTGCCATCAGCAAACCCAGCGTACCCAGACCCATAGCGCACCAGTAGGCGAAGCCTTGGAGACGGCTAGAAGGAGATTCAGGCGTATTGGCAGGTTCGGCAGGGATGTCCGATGAGGCTTTCATATAGAGAATACTCTGGTAAATGTGGCCAAACCGGAAGGCTGTGGAGCACTTCCGGTTGGCGCTTGCTCAGTTAAAAATCACAGGGAACTTAAGGTTTCCAGACGATGCTTTTCCCAGATAGTTGCGAACTCTTCGTCGCTTTTGCCTTCCGCTTCGGCCAGGGCCTCGGGCCAGGCATTTCGCAGTGCGTTCAAACGTTCAGTACGCTGACTGTTCCAGGCTTGGTGCTCCTCGGTCCAGATACCCTTTTCTTTCAGGTAACGGATGGCGCCGGCGTGGAAAGGTACATCGATAGCCGGGGTGCCGGCTTCGGACAAGCGCCAGCGGGGCATAACCGCAGTGGCGTCTTTGTACATGTCGTAGGTCTCATCCAGCGCCTTGATAAATGTGTAGACAAGCTCAGGATCAGTGTCCGCACGAACGGTCAGCACCGGGTAACGGTAAGCCAGAACCTCTACCGGGTTTTCTTCGCTGATGCCTGCACCAACGGTCTCGGTGTAGGGCTGAAAGAACGGCGCTACTGCTTTCAGACGCGCCCAGCCTTCGGTGTCTTCAGCCGGCACTTCCAGCCAGCGAATGCCACGGGGCGATTCGGCCAGTTCGTAGACATGACTTGGCGTGGTGGTGGTGCAGGAAGCATCTGCTTCATTGCGGGCCAGTGCGCTCATGGTATTGCCGTAAGTGGGAAACATGATGGCTTCCACATCGTCCCGAGTCAGACCGGCAAAGGCCAGGAATGCATCGCACTTAACGTTGATCGACGGGTTGCCGGCAACGTAGGCAAAGCGCTTACCTTTTAGGTCTTTCAAGGTCTTAATATTGGCGTCGGCGGCGGTAAAGATACCGAATGACGACGGTCGACCAGCAACAGCACGAAGATCCTGAGGGCCCCAGCGGCGGGTGGAGAAGTCGTGGATACCTTCAGCCGCAAAAAACGTTTCGGTGGCCAGGAAGCTGAAGTCGGCACGTTCGCTGATCAATGGCTGCAGGCGACCAATGGCAGAACCTGATGGCTGAATGCGTATACGGGTGCCGTATTTTTTACCAAACGCATCGGCGATGGCGGAGGCTTCGGCGTAACCTGCCGATCCAACGTCATACGACGACCAGGTCATGGTATCAGGCAGCGCGGTTTCGGCGCTGACCGCGGTCGCGCCGAGGGTCATCATGGTGGTGAGTACAGTCGCGGCGGTTGCTGTCAGCAACGAGCGGCGCAGAGCAAGGGAATGAATCATTGAAGGTTCCTACATTATTGTTTTATAGCCGTGAATTCTTGCTGCCAGCCCGACATTGGATGCAATATCACAGCAAAAAAGCGGTGAGGCAGGCAGTTCAAAGCTGAAAGTAGACCGTAGCACTGACCCCAGTCAATAATTTTCTTAAATTGATGAATTATTTTATCGTATATTGAGAAAATAATTTTTTGGAAACAGGTTAATCTACAAGAAATTATTTAAATAATTCTATTTTTTTAATAAAAAACAATGATTTATATGATTCTTAAAGACAGTGTTCGGTGAAACCAAGAACTACGAAGCAAATCTCTAGTTTGCAGAGCGAAATATAGGGCTTACTCAAGCGAATGGTGGACACCGCCCCCAACACAACTTTCTTTAAATGTTCGATGATCCACCGTTTGCGAGACCCACTGACGAATCTCATCTCGAATGACGTCGATAACGAGTTGCCGGCGCTCGACGTGCATACGAGACACCACGGATGCCACACTGATGGCGACACGATGCTCGCTACCAGGCACTTTGAAAGCCACCCCAAGTGCCGCGACTTCCGGCACGATACGCCCGCTGTTAAACGCAAAGCCCAGTCGGCGGCATTCGCTCAGGCCGTACCCCACCTCGGCCGGGGTAATACCGGAGTAGCGTTCATAGCGTTCTTGGTTCTTTGTCACCATCTGGTTGCCTTCCTTCTGAGGCAAAGCGGCCAGCAGCGCCATCGCGCCAGCACCGATGCCCAGAGGCCTTCGTGCACCCGCCACCAGGGTATTGGCGCTGATGGGATACGTGCCTTCGGCGAGGTCAATGCACACGGAATCACGATTGGCAAGTATGGAAAGGTAAGTGGATTCTTCGGTGCGCCACGCAATGCTGGCCAGCATCGGTCGCAGGTGGTGACGTAACTTTAAATCCGGTGCCACCGCCTGTGCTGACTCGGCAATTTGCAGCAGCTCAAAGCCGACATGATAGGTTTTGGCGTAAGGATCAAAGTTGAGTAACCCTTCATGAGCCAGCGCTGTCAGTAGACGGTGCGCCGTGGCCGTGTTCATTCTCACCTCCCGGGCAATGCGGGACAACGTGCCTCCGGTCGGGAAGATTCTCGCGACCGTGCGCAAGAGCAGGGAGGCTTTCGCCAACGTTGTGCTGGACGTGAACGGCCGGGTCTTAGTTTGAGTGTCTTCGGTGGTCATAATCAATCGGGCCAGTAGCGTCATTTGTTTTACTGGGCGGACATTCGCCCACAGCTCATGTTTACCACATGTTGATAAAATTATCTCAGTTAAGAAGACAGCATCGGAATGACTGGGGAATCTGACATGAACAAGTCAAAAAACCGAAGTAGGCGCAGAAACAGAAAACGAAGTGGTTAAAAACGACGACACCAAACCTTGAGTAATTTTTGCAAGCAGCAGATGGAGCAAAGCCTGGACAAGTTTGGAGGCCCCGGCGGTGCAGCGCGCCGTTTTGGCAGTGGCTTTCAGCCGCCGTCTGCTGCAGACGTGGCGGGCACTGTACTAAGCTTATTCAACTGCGGCTGGGACAGGAAGCAGCGGCCGGAGCTGACCCTGAACGCCTTGGACAAACTCGCCGAGCGCTTTTTGGGCCAGCCGGCACCTGCTGGCGGCCAGGCTAATTTCAACTCAGCCCGCCAGGTGCTGAGCCAGAAACACCAGCGTGCGGCCGCGGGCCAACGCCGCCGCACGCTGGTTGTAAGCCGGTCGCCCCCAACAGTTGAAGCCGTGATCCACTCCCTCGTAGCTGTGAATGCTGGCGTGTTTCTGGCCTTCAAAAGCCGTGCGCACCTGATCGACGGTGCTGGCCGGTATTAAGCCGTCCAGCCCGGCGTAATGGAACAATATGGGTTGGCTTATCTGCCCGGCCAGGTCCAGATGGTTTTGAATTCCGCCACCGTAATAGCTGACAGCGGCGTCTGGCTTGCCGCTGGCGGCGGCCCGATAGGCCAACTGCCCGCCCATGCAGAAACCAAGCACGCCGACCTTGCCAGACACTTGCGCCAATCCCCGTAGATGTTCAATAGCAGTCACAACGTCTTCTGTCGCCTGTCTGAAATCGGTGCTTTTCATCAGCTCAAACGCTTTGGCGGTGCCCGCTTCGGTATAGCTCAGATTGGTTCTGGTTTGTTGGCGCCAGAACACGTCCGGTGCCAGCACCACAAAGCCGTCCAGCGCATACTGCTCGGCCACGGCACGAATGTGATCGTTTACGCCCCATATTTCCTGAATCAGCACCAGGCCAGGGCCTGTCCCAGCCGGTGGCAATGCCAGGTAGCCGGAAAACGTGTTTTTATCGGCGGGTGAAATCGTCATCCATTTTTCTGATGTCATTTCGATGCCTTTTAATAGCTGCCGGTTAATATTAGGCGCCTGTAAACAGATACCGGTGAAATATGGCGAAATGTGGCGTTCGAGTGAATTATTCTGCGAATACGTTGGTCACCATGGCTAGATTCGTATCGCCGGGTTTGAACAAATGCAGGAAGGCGCAATCGCCAACAAAGACGTCAATCTGACGCTTTCGCTGCGTGGAAAAAGCATGGATTACGACATCCTTATGCAAGTCGTCAAATTTGCCAGCGGCAACATTGCTGTAAGCACAGGGCAACCGCTACTCGTTAAGGCCGAAGACTTTGGCTTGGTCGGTGATATAGAGGCTCTGCGTGAAATAGCGGGTCTATCCTCTATAGCCACTGCCGTGCCGGTAACGGCGAATTTGGTGTTTCGGGTTAATAAATAGCATCAATGTTCATGGATTAGCGGGCGAAAGAAAATCAAAGGAGAGCAGTAATCGGTGCTCTTCGGGATTCATAGAAGACGAACGATGAACCATACCCGCGCCTTCGTTACCTTCCCACAGTTCGCCTTTTAACAATGCGACATCTCCAGGCAGCAGCGTTTCGACATTATTTTCTGAAGGATACAGGCCGCTTTCTTCATCGCTGAGTCCGCCGTTGCCGGCGCCAAGCTTGCTGCGATTAACACTTTGGTGGGGCAGCCAGTCAGTGCCTGTGCCCAGATAGGTGGTAATCAGGCGACAAGGTATTCGGTCAACATGGAACCTCGGGCACATGGCTCGGGTAGGCGTCGCAATGCGAAGGCCAATCGTGTTGAACTCAAACAAGCAGCCAAAGATATCAACCAAAAAGCCGATATCTTTTTGCAGGTGAGGATAGGGCGCCAGACTGGGCAGGGCTTCTTCAACATTGGGCGGGTTTGCCGCGGATATTATGGTTCGATGACTGCTGATGCCTTTGCCGTCATACCTCGGCCTCCCAGATTGGAAACGGATCGGCCAGGTGTTGCCATTGAGTTGGCCCGGCCAGCAGTTCATCGTCGGTCAGCAAGCAGTCGTCGAGCGCTTGGGTAAATTGTGACTGATCGAGATTTTGGCCTATAAACACCAATTCTTGTCGCATATCGCCGAAGGGGTCTTGCCAGTTCTTCTGAATCTCGTTGAGGGAGTCTTCATCTTCCGGCCATTGGTCTTTTGGCACTGCCTTCCAGAACATACCGGCAAAACCATGGCGAGCCATGCCGCCTGCCTGGCTCCAGTGGCCAGCGAAGTCGAGCCGACTGGCGAGCCAAAAGTAGCCTTTGGAGCGAATCAGTTTGCCTTCGATACTGCTACCGTGCAGAAAGTCGTAAAACTTCTGGGGATGGAAGGGTCGGCGTGCGGTGTAAGTAAAGCTGCCGATGCCGTATTCTTCGGTTTCCGGTGCGTGCTCGCCACGCATCTCTTTTAGCCACCCAGGGGCCTGCTGCGCGCGCTCGAAACTGAATTTTCCTGTGCCCAACACTTGGTCGACACTCACCTGTCCTTTCTGGATAGGCACAATTTCCGCTTCGGTATTCAACGCTTTCAGTACGGCGATCAATCGTTTCAGTGTGCCTTCGTCAACCAGATCGGTTTTGCTGATCAGGATAACGTCGGCAAATTCCACCTGCTCCACCAGTAAATCTGCAACGCTGCGCTCATCCTCTTCGCCCAGGTGTTCAGTGGTTTCCTGCAAGTCTTTGGCTTCGTCATAATCCGCTAAGAAATTCAAGGCATCTACGACCGTCACCATAGTGTCCAGCTGGGCGATATCAGACAAGCTATTGCCGTTTTCATCGGCAAAGGTGAAGGTTTCCGCCACAGGCAAAGGTTCGGAGATGCCGGTAGACTCAATCAATAAATAATCAAAGCGGCCTTCATCAGCCAGCTTGCGTACCTCCAGCAACAAGTCTTCACGTAAGGTGCAACAGATGCAGCCGTTGCTCATTTCAACGAGCTTTTCTTCGCTACGGTTTAATTGCACCTCGTTTTTCACGGCACTGGCGTCAATGTTGATTTCGCTCATGTCGTTGACGATCACGGCCACTCGACGGCCTTCCCGATTATTCAGAAAGTGGTTTAAAACCGTGGTTTTGCCGGCACCAAGAAAGCCCGATAAAACAGTGACGGGCAGTTTTTTGCCAGTATTTTTCATAAATCCCCATTGCTTTTGATAATAATTTAAAATGTTATAACATATCATAATTTAGAACCAGGCATAGGGCAACGGTCGCATCGACGATACTTTTGACGGGGCACGAAGCTTCGCCTACCGAGTCGGTAGGCGAATTCGCACGTTTACGTTTATTTATAAAAGTGCGGCATGTGGGCGTGACCCGGGTGAGGTGATTGTTCTGTACATCGCTTCATAGCAAGACTGAAAAGCCACCCGGGATCAAATGCTGTTCCAGTATTATTGGTATGCAGGTGCCGTTTCAACGGCTTCGGCCAGCATCTCGGCGGTAATGGGTGATAGCGTCCAACCCAGGTGGCCATGACCAGTATTGTAGAACACCGTGGGCAGGCGACCCGGGCCGACTCGCGGCATCATGGTAGGAAGCATGGGGCGCAGTCCTGCCCAGGGCACGACGCGCCGGGTACAGACCCCGGGGAAACATTGCTCAACCCAACGGGTGAGGGGGCGAATGCGGTCATCCCGAATATTGCGGTTGTAGCCGTTGAATTCTGCTGTGCCCGCAATGCGGAAACGATCATCGCCCAACCGGCTGGTGACCAGCTTGGTGGCATCGTCCAGAAGGCTAACGGTCGGCGCCGCTTGTCGGGAAGCCTCGTCGTTCAGCTCAACCGTGATGGAGTAGCCTTTCACCGGATAAATGTTAACGCGGTCGCCCAGTTTCGCAGCCAGCACCCTGCTGCCGACGCCGGCACACACCACGACACCATCGAAGGTGTTACGAATCTGTTGCTCACCGTCAAAAGCTGTTACCCAGGCATGGGATTGATCCGCACTCAGTTCGGTAACCGTGTGGCCGTAACACGTTTTAACGCCGCGGCGTTGAACGGCATCGGCCAGACCGCTGGTGAACTTGTGAATATCACCGGTGGAATCGCTCTCGGTGAAAAAGCCACCGTAGTAGGTGCCAGCCAGGGTGGGCTCGATGGCCTTCATTTCATCGGGCGTGACGGCCCGGCGCTCCAGGCCGCCGGCTGCCAGCAATTTCGAGACGTTTGCCGCGTGGTCGAAACCGGCTTTGTCGCGATAGATGTGGAGGATGCCCTGTTCCTTCAGGTCGAAGTCGATACCTTCTTCTTTTGCCCACGAAAACAGATGCTCACGGGCAGCGATCGCCAGGCGAGCGGTCTCGGTGGTGTTTTTCTCATACTGGGGAATGGCCGCCATGAACTCGGCAAACCAGCTCATTTTGTGCCAGGAGGGCTTGGGATTGACCAGCAGCGGGGCATCGCTGTGGAACATCCATTTCATGCCTTTGATCACGGTTTGCCAGTTGTTCCAGACCTCGGCATTGGACGCCGACAATTGGCCGCCATTTGCGAAAGACGTTTCCATAGCCGCATAACGATGCTTTTCATAAACGGTGACGTCGAAGCCGCGCTTAGCCAAGGAGTAAGCGGTGGTAATGCCGGTGATGCCACCGCCAATAACTGCAATATGTTTCATAATAAATTCCAGAGAGCGCCCAAGGGTGGCTAGCTACCCAAAATGGTAGAAGCACCCCTTCCGTCTCTGGACCTGAGAGATTCACGAACCGTTGCAGTGGCACCGGCCGCTTGCTCCTTCGGTGTGCCGAGTGACGCAGTCATCGGCAGCTCTTCGGAAAGTTATCGTGTTAGCGGTCCCTTTTGCCTGAGAGTTTCCGGGGCAGTTGCTCCTTCGGCGCCGGCCACACAGCTGTGTGGCACAGTCTCTCCCGCTAACACCTCTGGTTTGCAGTTTACGTCAGTTCGATGCGCAATAAAAAGAACAGGTTTGCTTTGCGCATGGGTTAAAGCGACAGACGATGTTGCTTCAGGATTCTATTTATTACAAGCCCGATGTGTGTTTGTTAGTCGATGGCGTCAATTAGCTTGGCCGGTTGGTTGAACCGCCTTGACGAATAGAAATGCGTCATAGGTATAAAAGTGGAGAGTTACGAGGAAATTAGATTTCGGACATGAGAAGCTGCTGAAGGGATGGGGGGACTGAAGCCCCGTCGTCCGCCTGCTATTTTCCGCCCGAGACGACATCGTTTTTGGTGTTATCAAAAAAGCTCGAAGTCCTGTATATCGAGGATCTGGGCGGTGGCGAGGACAGCTAACGCCTCTGAACGAACGTGCAAGTCTTCTGGAGTTGTTTGACGAAACCGTTGTCGGTGCGCAGCCCGCTACGAGGTTGCAAACTCATGGCTGTCGGCAAGCGAACAATGAAACGCTGGGGCCCCATAAACGGTGCCGTAGTCAAAGACCGTCGCTCTGAGGCTGAGCAAGTGAAACAACCTCATAAGCTTACAAAAGCGAAAGAAGTCGCCATTCTGATCGCCTGTAATCTGCCAGAATAACGGAGTTTGCCACCGCTTCAGATCGTGTCTTTGCTGGCCGATAAGAGTATTTTTCCAGCCTCAGAATCTTCGGTTTATCGAGTATTGAAAAAGCACCCACAACAGAGCTATTAAAGGCGCATGAAGCCGCGTCGCAAGGTAACCGAGCCCGCCAGCTTTACTGCCACAGGCCCAAATCAGGTGTTGAACTGGGACATAAGCTACCAATAACCGAAGCTGGGCAGTCACCGGACGGGTATCGCTCAATCCTAGAAAACTGCAGGAAAATTGCCTTGCAAAAGTGCATGAAAATTTAATTTTGGATCTGCTCTTGTGCTTGCCTATCCAGCCGGAATGAGCAGTTTAATGATTTCAGATACCAATCAAGGTGCTGATGTTGCGCATTAAGTGAGCTGTAGGTCTCCAACTCCACAACTCCACAACGACTTCATCCATAAAGTGCCTCCCAGTGTATATGCTGCTCAGTGGGTGTTTTTAAGTTAAGCATTCGCTCTATGTGGTCGAGGTGTTGAAGAACCATTTCTATAGCTTGCGCTTCATTCCCCTGTGCAATGGCCTCAACAATCAGGATATGTTCATCCTTGCGACAAGCTGGTGCTTGAGGGCCGTCGAAAAGCGCGATGATAAGGCAGGTTAACGGACAGAGTTCGGCCATTAGCTTTTCAATAAAGCTGTTGCCGCTGATGCGGGCGAGTAGCATGTGGAATTGCCCGGACAGCCGGATAATTCGCCTGCGGTCTCCTTGGTGCCGCGCTTCCGTTTCCTTCGCAAGGTGAGCTTTCAGCCTATCAAGGTGTTCAGGGCAGGCGCGTTCGATGACATTCCGAATGATTTCTGGCTCTACCAGTCTTCGTGTGGCAAATAGATCTTTTGCCTCTGTTGTGCTCGGGCAAGCCACGAACGCACCCCGATTGTGGTGCATCGTCACTAATCCTTCTTGGGCAAGCATGGTCAACGCTTGACGGATCTTGGTTCGACTGACCCCGAAGGCATTCGCTAATTTCTCTTCAACTAGTTTTATGCCAGGCGGTAGACGATTTTCCAT
>Ga0307936_1001586_pt1 | contig 10950 bp, 11 predicted proteins | sample OrgLakmetagenom1_FD_201839 | JGI IMG/M metagenome (GOLD analysis project Ga0307936, IMG submission 201839) | Saline water microbial communities from Organic Lake, Antarctica - #1 | ecosystem: Environmental > Aquatic > Non-marine Saline and Alkaline > Saline | place: Antarctica: Organic Lake... | reverse complement strand
TTGCCAGATCGACCCCGATCATCATATCCTTCATCTCGCCGTCCTCCTGTTCGCGTGGCTTTCAACACCACGACCTTGGCACATTGTGATGCCGTCAGGGAGGGCGGCAACCACTCCATCTATCTGCCAGCGTATTCGCCCGATCTCAATCCGATCGAGCAGGCGTTCTCAAAGCTCAAGGCCTATCTGCGAAAGATCGGCGAACGAAACTTCACCGACCTTTTCGAGGCACTCGGCGACATCTGCCACATATTCACGCCAGAAGAGTGTTGGAATTACTTCCAAGCGGCTGGGTATGTATCAGGTTAAAGCCGAAATGATTAGCCAGACTGTGTGGCGGTGATGTAGGGTGCAAGAGCGCTCTCGACATTGGCCATCAGGAGATCTTTTGCGCGCGGGGCAAGCGTACCGGCACGGACCTTGGAATAGAGTTGTCCCAGATACTGGCTGATCAGCGGTTCCGGCATTTCAGCTTCGCCGAGCAGTTCGAGAAGATCGGCCACCGCAGCCTCGGCCTCCGGGTGTGGCCACAGGTAGCGGATGCGGTCGCTCAGAGAAAAGTGACGGTGCAGGTGCTGATCCTGCAAGGTGCCCAAATAGTATTTCTGCCAATGTTCGGGGTGATCCAGCAGGATCTTCTCCATGGTTGCGCGCAGGGTGAAAGCGCGCGCCTCGGGGTGCATCTCTCGAGCGATCTGGTCAAGACCATACAGCGCTTCGCGCAGGGCGAAGGTCAGGCCCGGCCCGACCTTGAGAATGGCGAAGCCGTCGCGCACAAGGGCCTTGAGGGCTGCGGGAGTCTGATAATCGGTTGAATGGGCCTCGAACACCATCCCCGGAAGTTCGGTGAGAACCGCGCTCAGATCACCGGCCAAGGTGGGATCATAGTCGATGACGTTCTGGTTGCCGAATTCGACGCCGGGTTGGACCACGAGACCGATGACCCGGTTCAGAAGAGCGGCGTGGCCCGCTTCGGCGAACACCTTCCGGTGAATGCTGACGGTAGCAAGGGCGGCTTGAGGAGACGTGATTTCGAGTGGACCCAGTTCTTCCATAGCTCCGCCGGGGACTGGGACTTCTGTGCCGATCACATAGACGGGTGGTTGCAAGGGCGTCTCATGACCTGAAAATTGCGGCCGGGCTGCCTCGGCAGCGGCGGCAAGGCCCGCTGCGCGGACAGCGGTTACTTGATCGTTCAGCGCCGCCGGTTCGCCCGCGCAACCCATGGAGCAATCAAGGTGCAGCTTGGTGAAACCGGCGCGGACATATGCGGCGATCATGGCTTCGGCCTTCGGCATGGCCTCGTCGGCGGGCATCGTCTTCCACGGATTTGGGCCCAGATGGTCACCACCCAAGATCAGTCGTTCGTTCGGAAAGCCGAGGCGCTTTGCGACCTCATCGACCAAGTCACGAAAGTCTTGTGGCGTCATGCCGGTATAGCCACCATCCTGATTGACCTGATTGCACGTGGCTTCGATCAGAAGCGGAAGGGACGTCGGCAGAATGGCGCGCATCGCCGCTTCCAGAACCACCGGATGCGCCGAACATACCGACGGGATACCGGTCGGTCCGCTCTTTTGCGACCACCTGGCGATATCGGCAAGCGGATGGGTCATCATGAGGAGACCTCCCGATCCTTGAGGAAAGCATCAAGGTCGGTCCGCGTCGACGTGCCCTCCATGGGCCCTTGCCGGGTCACTGCAAAGGCACCGGCTGCATTGGCCATTCGCAAGGCTTCGGCTGGCGGTAGCCCGGCAAGGCGCAAGGCGACAAATGCGCCGCCGAAACAATCACCTGCGCCGGTGGGGTCGATCTCGGTGACAGGGATTGTCCCGACATCGTGGCGGCCGTTGGCGCTGAAGTGGCTGGCGCCTTGCACGCCGCGTTTCAGCGCAATCTCGCGGATGCCGCGCGAAAGGAGATTATCAATAGTGTCTGCTTCGTTCTTGCCCTCCGAAAAAAGGTAAAGCTCGTCTCCGGAAGGAAGGAAGATATCGGTCTGTGTCAGCACCCATTGTAGGCGGTCGCGCATCCCTGCTGTGTTCAGAATTTCGTCGCGGATATTGGGATCGAAACTCAATGTGCCACCGCGCTCTTTGATGCGACTGAGGGCTTCGAGCGCGACGTCAGCCATACCGGGGGTGGATAGGGCGGTGCCCATGATGTGCAGATGGTCGCAACTCTCCATAAGCGCCGCACCACGCGGCGTGATCGAGAGGGTCGCGGTGGCGCTCTGGGCCATTGTAAAGAGGAAGGCGCGGGTGCCGTCCTCGCGGTAGCGGACAAAGGCACAGGCCGTGACCTCGCCGGGCGCCACTTCAATACCCGAAACATCCACGCCATCGTGGTCAAGGCGCGCGATATTCAGATGGCCGAAATCATCGTCGCCTACGCGGCCTATAATCGCTGCCGCGTGCCCCAGTTTTCCGGCCTGATCCACAAAGATCGCAGGAGCGCCGGACGGAAAGGGACCGATGAGCGGCTGTGCGCAACGAAACCCCTCTCCTTTGGTGGTCGCGACCAGTTCCACGAGAATCTCGCCTACAGTCAGGATTTTTGGCATTGCGACGTCCCCGACGGATTTGTTGGATCCGCATCCGAAGTGGCCGGGCCATTCGGATGCGCTGGGTCGGACTTAGAGGGTGGCACCCATCATCATCCGAACGATTTCTTCGTCATTGGTTTCATCCGGACGACGCTCTCCTGCCACGACACCCCTGGCGAGGACGATGATCCGGTCAGCGGCAGCGAAAATATCGGGCAGATTGTGGGAGATCAGGATGATCCCCACGCCTTTCTTCTTCATGCGCTCGATAAGGGCCATGACCTCGCGCTGTTCGGGCACGCCGAGCGCTGCCGTTGGCTCGTCCATGATCACGATCCCCGCCTGCCAGTGGATCGCTCGGGCAATCGCAATGGCCTGTCGCTGGCCGCCTGACATATCACGTACCGGGGCAGCCGGGTCCGGCACCACGATGCCAAGACTGCGCATCACTTCCACCGCATCGTCCCGCATCTTCTTGCGGTCGAGGAAGGGAAGCCCGAATATCCGACGGGTCGCTTCGCGTCCAAGGTACAGGTTAAGTCCTGGGTCGAGGTTGTCGGCCAGCGCGAGATCTTGGTAGATCGTCTCGATCCCCGCCGCGCGCACGGCTTCGGGGGCTTTGCCCGTCAACAGTTCACCGTCCTTGTAGACCTTGCCCTCAGTCGGCTGGAACACGCCGGAAATCATCTTGATGACGGTTGATTTACCAGCCCCGTTGTCACCCGCAAGGACCACACATTCACCAGGATGGACCTCGAAGCTGACGTTCTCGACCGCGACGTTGCCGCCAAACCGCTTCTTCAGGCCGTCGATCTTGAGAATGGCACTCATGATTTTCCTCCCACGATCCGGTCTTTCGACTGATCGACCAGAACGGCGATGATGATCACGAGGCCTACGGCTACGAACTGCCAGTATGGCGGCAGCCCGCTGAAGACGAGACCGAACTGAATCACGGCGATGATGAACGCGCCGATTACAGTGCCACTGATGGTTCCCTGACCACCGGTGAGTGATGCGCCTCCGATGAAGACAGCGGCAACCGCATAGAGCAGGATCGGTTCCCCCGCATTGGCAGCACCGGCAGAAAAACGACTGGTATAGATCAGCCCCCCAATGCCGGCGGTAATGGCAGAGAGGACGAACAACTTGATGAGGTGCTTCTTCACGTCTACGCCGGCGCGCTCAACCGCGGCACGGTTCGCGCCAAGTGCATAGGTATGAACGCCGAAACGTGTGTAAGAAAGCAGGTAGTGACAGGCAATCGCCAGCACCGCGGCTGTCACCAGCGGAATGGGAATGCCCATGATGTCACCGTTCCCAAAATTACGGGCATTGTCGTTGCTGATCGACACCGTCGCGCCACCCGCCACGATGAGTGCGACGCCACGGGCGATACCGTATGTGCCGAGCGTCCCGATGAAGCTCGGTACATTTAACTTGGCAACGAGCCAACCGTTTACCAGCCCCACCACGGCGGCAGAGCCAACGCCTGCCAGCATTGCGAGGATCACCATGCCCCAACCGGCGTCGGTACCGGCAGACCGGAGAACCAGCGCCATGACGACCGCGGCCAGCCCCGTACTGAAAGCAATGGAAAGATCTATCTGGGCTGCGACGATCACGAGGGTCAAACCAAGGCCGAGCAGCAGGATTTGTGACGCCGCGACCGAGATGGACTGCAAATTATGGATCCGGAACAGGAAAGTATTTCCTGTCTCTGCACGGGCGTAGATTTCGAAAAAGCCGAGGATGAGTATCAGGAACAACCACGACCAGGCGTTGAGGAGAGACCTCAGAAATGAGGCCTCTCCGGGTTTACTTTTGGCGTCAACCCCGTTCACTTCGCTACCCGTCATTCTGAGTAGATGAACCTTGCGATGTCTTCGTCTTCGACATTATCGGCGTCGATAACGGTGAAACCCGTGCCGATGACGGTCGGGACGGACTGACCGGTGAGCACGGCATACGCGGTCATGACGCCGTAGTAGCCGATCTCGGCGGGGTGCTGAGCAATGGCTGCGTCAACAAGACCAGACTGAATGTTGTTGACGATTGACTGCGGCGCATCGAAAGCGATCACAGTCACATCGTCGGACAGGTTTGCGCTTTCCACGCCATTGGCGGCGCCAATTGCGGAAAACAAGTTCGCGCCGAAGACGCCGGAAAGGTCAGGATTACGGGCATAAACTGCTTGGAATTGCGACGTTGCCAGCGAAGCATCGTTCTCGTTGTACTGCGTTTGCAGCACCTCGATATCAGGCTGGTTCTCGGCCATCTCCGCCTTGAAGCCTTCCTCACGCTGGTCGGTGGTCGAAATACCCGGCCGGACGTTCGATACGTAGACTTGGCCCTCGCCACCCATCGCTTCGGCCATGTAGCGGGCCGCCATGCGACCGCCGGCAATGTTGTCCGAGGCAATGTATGACAGCGGGAAATCCGCATCGCCCGAGCCGGATTGATATTCACCGCTGCCGATGAAGGTATCCACAGTAATCACTGGGATTCCAGCTTCCGAAGCGCGGCGCAGCGGCTCGATCATCTGATTGCTGTCTGTCGGCGCTATCAGGATCGCATCCGGTCCCCGGCCGATCACTGCGTCCAGAACAGGCGTCTGCAAAACCGGGTCAAACTCCTCGGCCCCCTGAAAATCAACGGTAATGCCAAGGGCTTCCGCGGCAGCCTGCGCACCACGGTTCATCGTGATGTAAAAGGCATCTGTGGTAAGACCTGGTATCAGTGTAATGGTGAAATCTTCTTGCGCCTGGGCAATACTCGCCGTGCCCATCGCCGCGGCGAAGACGGCAGATTTGATAGCTTTTCTCATATAGTTTCCTCCCATGATAATGCGGCTATCCGGTCCGGATTTTGCACTCGCCCCTTCCTCTCCAGGACGAATCAAAGACCGAAATTCCGCAAGTTTTAGCTTGCCGGAGTTCTCTATGCCTCGCAAGACGGAAATATCAGAAATAATTTTCTGAACGGTTGCTGTTTTGTCGACGCCCCGACACTCAAGGCTTCGCCAACTGAACGGGCCTCGTGAGCGGACAGCTTGACAGACCGTCGGTTGAGGGGCGGGTGGTATCTTGAACAGACCGCGCATTTGGGACGACGGACACGTTTCTCCAAGCATGACGCGTGTCTTGAAACGCATTGCATTTTGACAACATCTCGTGCAGGGAATTTATACTTGAAACAAATTTCTCAAGAGCGAATGGTCAAGCGCGCGAAACTCGGGAAGCTGCTCAATCGGCGTATGATGCATACGGCCGCCAAAATGCATTACTTGCAGGGACTGTCGCAGGTTGAAGTCTCGCGCCGCATGGAAGTTTCGACTGCCACGACATCGCGTTTGCTTAGCCTTGCGCGTGAAGAAGGCATCGTGCGTATCCGGGTGCTCGACCTCGACGAAGTTGACGGTCTGGGAGACAAGCTTGCCTCATCACTCGGCCTGACTTCAGTGCGCGTCACCGAAAGCGGCAAGGCGGCGGCGCTCAGCACACAAGTGGGAATGCTGCTCGACGACGCAAACCTTGCCCCCGGAGCCGTCGTGGCCATCGGATGGGGGCGTACTATACAGAGCATCATTTCGGCGGGGCTGCCCGAAATGCCGGAAGTGTTGTTCGTGCCGATGACCGGGGGAATGCATGAGGCTGCTTCTCATTTCCAGATCAACGAGTTCGTTCGCTTGGCCGCAGAGCAGACGGGTGGTGAGGCGCGGTTCCTCTATGCGCCGTCTAATGTGTCGCCAGAGCTGCACTCGGTCTTGATCCGCGATCCAAAGACCGCCCGGGTGATCGAACTATGGGCGCGTGTCGACGCGGCGATCGTCGGTATAGGTGCCTTTGCGCGCGATGGAGCGAACACCGGAGCCAGCTTCGGCGCGGATGAGGCAGCCCGAATCACGGGTGATGTCGTTCGGCACTATTTTGACAGCACTGGTAGCGGAATTCGCTGGCCGGGTCAGGAACATCAGATGTCGATAGCGCGTAAGCAGCTCGAACGGATTCCACTGTCAATTGGCGTCGCCATGGGGCGCGAGAAGGCAAGGTCGATCATTGGGGCGGCGCGTTCCGGAATGATCAATGCGCTGGTGACCGACACGGCAACGGCGAATGAAATAATCGACCTGCTCGCCAGTGCAGAAAATTCATGACTTCGCGTATAGAAACATATTACTGAAAATAGTTGTTGAGCTGGGAGTGGCGGAGCGTTAGATCTGGCCCCTGTCAGAAGCGACGTGTTTGCTGAAGCGAATCGCAGCAACGGTGCCGGCGGTTGAAGGAACATTTCGTCAAAGCTGCGCAATCGTGCAGCTGGAATCGTTGGTCGCTCCTGAACCGAAGGCATAACACTCATGCACCCGATGATGGGATCAAGTCAGACAAGGATCAGACCGAATGACCGAACCGATGACGACAGCCGAACGCCGCGGCTATCAGCAGATCTGTGGCGACAACGGCTTTATGATGGTCGTGGCCTGCGATCAGCGCGGCGGGATGCGCAAGGTGCTGGCCGATACCGCCGAGGCTCAGTCAGCGATCGACGAAGCGGCACTTGGCGTCGTAAAGTCAGGCGTCGTCCGTCACTTGGCCAACAAGGCGTCATGCGTATTGCTCGACGCTGTCTGTGCTGTGCCCGATGTTGTAAATCATGGCACGCTGGCGCGCGATACCGGACTGTTGATCGGCCTCGACGCTTCGGGATGGGATACCGATTCCAAGGGTTTTCGGATTTCTAAACTCGTGCCGGGGATCACCGCGCGCCGGGTGCGCGAACTTGGCGGAACCGGTGCAAAACTGATGGTGTATCTGAGACCTGACCAGACCGATGCCAACGAAGTGAACATCGGCATCATCAGGGACTGTATCACGGATTTTGCGGCGGAGGATCTGCTGCTCGTGGTCGAGATATTGACCTACCAGCTCGATGACGAGAGCGACGCGGCCTACCGCGCGGCTTTTCCCGACCTGATCGTTGAGAGCGCGCGCATTTCGCTGGAGCTGGGTTCCAAGGTGCTGAAACTGCCCTATCCGGGAACTGCCGAAGCCTGCGCCGAAATTTCCGCGCTCTGCGGCGATGTGCCTTGGGCCGTTCTATCGGCCGGCGTCGATCATGAAACATTCATCGGGCAGGTCGAGACGGCCATGAAGAACGGTGCGTCGGGCGTGATCGCCGGGCGTGCGCTCTGGAAGGATTGCATCTCGCTCGATCCGAATGAAAATGAGCTTCGGTTAGAAAAGGTTGCGAGTGACCGGCTAAAACAAATCCAGGAAGTCCTAAACCGCTATGCAGGCAAGAACTGACACAGCGATCGGCGTGGATGTCGGAGGGACCCACATCCGCGCCGCCCGCATTTCTGCTGACGGCAGCCTGCGTGACCGGGTAATCGAATCGGTCTGTCGCGACCGGGCCAGTTTTTTGGCGCAGGTCCTGCGGCTGATCGACGGGCTGCGCGAGGGTGCTTGTTCCGTTGGAATTGGCATTCCCGGGCGTGTCGACGGTCGGACCCATGACATCTTGTCGGCGGGATATCTCGATATTGCCGGCTTCGGACTGGCGGATGAGGTGCGCCGCGCGACAGGTTTGCCTGCGCGCGTGGAAAACGATGCCACCATGGCCCTGATTGCTGAAGGGCATAGCCGCAGGGAAGGACGCGACGGGCTGTTGTTCATGGTGACGATCGGTACCGGGATCGGCGGGGCCGCACTATTGGACGGCGCGCCGTGGTATGGCGGCGGTCTGGCGGGGCAGTTTGGTCATATCGTCGTTTCGCCCGCAGGTAGCCTATGCAATTGCGGGCGTCGTGGCTGTGTCGAGACCTTCAGTTCCGGCACGGCGCTCGGGCAACTGATGGCCGAGGCGGGTATGCCAAAAGAGCAGCGTGTACAGGATCTGCTTATCCGCGCAGAGCAGGGGAACGTCTCCGCGCAGAGCCTTCTGGAGGTTTGGGCAGCGCCACTGCATCGGGCGCTGCAATCCCTTGTGGCTGTGGCCGACCCGCAGATGATCTTGGTGGGCGGCGGTCTCGGCCAAGAGATGACGCAGGCACTGACCCGCATTCGTGACAAATCGCACTGGTTCGCAGTCCCGGTCGAAGCGGCGCGACTTGGAGATGCGGCGGGTGTGATCGGGGCCGGACTCGCAGCGCTTGACTTTGCAAGGGTGGAGCCTGTGCGATGAAGCGCGCGGTTCTGGTCAACGGCGTGCCAGCCAGCGGCAAGTCCACCGTGATGACGGGGTTGGTGGCGCAGATGGACGCAGCGGGCATTGCGACGGTGCCTCTTGCTCTCGACACCCTGAAAGAGGGACTTTTTGCCCATATCGGGTCCGGCGACCGCGCGCATAACCGGATGCTTGGGCGGGCAAGCTACCATGCCATTTTCAACTCCATCGCCGCGTTCCCTGACAGCCTCGTGACGTTGATCGACGCCTGGCACGGGTTCGAGCCTGCCGAAGTGTTGCGCGCGCATATTGCGCGAGCTGGAATTCAACGGCTGGTCGAGGTCTGGGTCTCAGTTGAGCCCACAGTGGCGGCGACGCGATATCGCGGGCGTTCGGGGCAGCGGCACGCGGGACATTTGCCCGCTTCATATGCGGATGAACTGTTCAAACTGGCTGAAGTGGCGCGGCCCCAGATGTTCGGGCCGGTGATCGATGTCGATGGTGCCGCGCCGCTGCCCCGCGATCTCGGTGCACAGGTAATGGCAGCGCTTGCTGCGGAGGAAAGTAATGTCTGAGGGTAGGACGAAGTGACTGGCGGAACTTGCGGCGCTTCTTGCCGATGCGCCCGAACAACGGCAGCTGAACGCGCTGGCGGAGCCGCCGGGGTCGGGCAAGACAACCGCAGCAGATCAGCTTTGCGACATACTGACCCTACGGGGCCGCGTGTGTGCCCTCATGCCGATGGATGGCTTCCATGACGACGATGCGGTTCTGAGCGCGCGTGGCCTTTTGCCCCGTATGGGAGCGCCGGAAATGTTTGATGTGGCGGGCTTCGGTCATCTTTTGGCCCGTCTGCGCCGCAATGAGGAAACGGAGGTGGCCGTGCCTGTATTTGACCGCGCGATCGAGATTTCGCAGGCCGGTGCGCGGATTTTCCCGGCGGGCGTCGATTTACTCGTCGTCGAGGGAAATTATCTGCAGCTCGACCGCGCGCCTTGGCTGGCGCTGCGTGCCCATTTCGACACAACCGCATGGATTGACGTGGGGATGGATGTCCTTGAACATCTTCTGACCCGCCGCTGGGTCGAAGCGAACCTGCCAGCGGACGAAGTCGCGCGCAGGGCGACGGAAAACGACCTGCCGAATTACCTGACCGTGACCAATGGAAGTGGGTCTGCCGATTACATCATAACGACCTGAATGGACACAGAAGAGGAGGAAACATGGCTGACTACGACAAGGGGGCGATCCTGGTGACGGGCGCCAGCGGCGGCATCGGCGGCGCGACTGTCGCGCTGCTCTGCAAAAAGGGGGCGGATGTCATCGCTGCCGGGCAGAACGAGCAAAAGCTCGAGGAACTTGCAAAGCAGACCGGTTGCCGGACACTGGCTTTCGATCTGACGTCGGAAGAAAGCGTTGCCGCAGCACTTGGTGACCTCGATCTTTGGGGTGTTGTCAATTGTAGCGGTTTCGGTGGCGAAATCGCGACGCCAATGGAGACCGACATCTCGGTGTTCGACAAGGTTATCGCCATCAATACGCGTGGCCCGCTTCTGGTCACCAAATATGCGTCGCGCTCGATGATCCGTTTGGGACAGGGCGGTGCCATCGTCAATGTGTCGAGCCAAGCTGCGATTGTCGGGCTGAAGGGGCATATTTCCTACGGATCGTCGAAGGCCGCGCTGGACAACATTACCCGTGTTTCGGCGCTGGAACTCGGCCCGAGCAACATCCGCGTTAACGGGGTGCATCCGACCGTGGTGATGACGCCGATGTCTGCATGGTACTGGGGCAAACCCGAGATTGAAGGACCGTTCCTGAGCCAGATGCCGCTGGGCCGCTGGGCCACGGTGGAGGAAATCGCTGCCCCGATCGCCTTTCTGCTGTCGGACGGCGCGTCGATGATTTCCGGTGTCGCCTTGCCGGTCGATGGTGGGTTCACGGCGGTCTGAGGAGGGCACAACCACTGACATACCTGCCGATCCGGCGGTTATCGGTCGGCACACGAACGTTTTCGCCAAAGTGCTGCACGGGCGCGAAGCGATGGCAGGGCATCGGCGAGACGCTCCGCGATCACAACATTTGAGACGTGACGCCACACCGGCAATGTGTATTGAACTTCGTCCCTGTTCCCGGACATTGGGGTACTTTACCCCTGTCCGTGAAAGGGGCACCAAATGGGACAACAGCGACGGAAGTACACAGACGATTATAAGGCGGCGGCAGTTGAGCGACTGTAC
>Ga0307936_1001577_pt1 | contig 10984 bp, 13 predicted proteins | sample OrgLakmetagenom1_FD_201839 | JGI IMG/M metagenome (GOLD analysis project Ga0307936, IMG submission 201839) | Saline water microbial communities from Organic Lake, Antarctica - #1 | ecosystem: Environmental > Aquatic > Non-marine Saline and Alkaline > Saline | place: Antarctica: Organic Lake... | reverse complement strand
TCTGACCCGTTTGACTTAGATAGAGACAACGATGGCTGGGGTTGTGAGTAAAGAATTACATTTTCTTCTCAATTTCCTCAATACTCTTCTCAATCCTATCTAGGTTTTTGTTGTATATTTCATTACTTTTTAGCACCTCATAAAGTGCAGACCAAGCAAGTACAAGCGCAATAGTTGCAATAGTATTAACATTATCCAGCCATCCAAAAAGATAGCTCGCTATTACAAACAAGACTGAACCAATCAAGAATTTCTTAGTATTCGTCATATAATTTATTCTTTAATATTAGCAAAGTCAAAAAAATCTTTAAGGTTTTGAACTAAGATTACAACGGTATTATTCATACCTGTTTCTTTATTCCATAGTTCGTGCTCAATAAAAATATCTCCAAAAAGTCGTTCTATTTCACTCAGAACTTCCTGCCTACCAGTTTCACTGATGACCACCCTATTCTCACCACCCTCCTCTTCTGCAAACTCTATGAAGATATATGGGTAGAGCGCAGATCCTTCAAGGAGAACAAGAAATGCCTCTTTGTTGTTAGCCGTATGGAGATTTCCCTGATAACGAAACTCTGCAATATCAATGTTAAATTCTGAGACTGTACGAAGGTAGTTTTCAAAATCTAAAAATGATTTCTGTAGCGAAAGAAGTGTTGTGCTTAAAACTAGTTTTGTCGTTTCGATAGTTTTATCGTTTTTAGCGTCAATTCCTTGGACTTCCAGCATAAGACGCTCAATCATCTTCCTGTCATTCATCACCTCTAGCAGCCAGGTGGAAATTACCTCACCTTCTGTTGTGGCTTCGTCACTGTTATCCTGTGTAACGAAATACAATCTTGAATAAACTGAAAGAAGTTTTGAAGTGATAGCTATTTTCTCTTCTTCAGTTAGATCGCTTAGAACTTCTTGGGTTTCGGTTTCTTGCGACATTTCATTAGTGACCGTATCGGAACTCATTAAAACAAGCAGAGTCACTAGACCTATTACTCCAAGTGTAATTACTCCGAAGGTTTTTAACTCTTTGACAAAATTAACCTTTTGAACCACTCCATCAATCTCTACAGGAGTAGTAATTAATCTAAAGCTAACGGTAAAGATAACAATCAATGAGATGAGGCCAAGAAGCATCTCAAGCTGCTCACCAAAATCTAATTCCGAGGAAGCGCCTGCTATAACAAAAAAGAGTATTGTCCAAAATAACAACACTCTGTTTTTTACCGGTATCCACTGTTTTTCCCTATTTGGTAGCCACCAAAGCTTGATAACTCCAATCAAAAGACAAATTGTTATTATAAAAAATACTGCGAAGTAAACCTGCTCGTCAATTTTTGATAAAAGAGGCTGATTAATACCTACTGTGAAAAGTGCAATAAAACCAAGAACTGTTGGGATTAATATTGCGTATCCGATTAGTTTATTTGACATATGGAATTAAATACACGATAGCACTATACATCCCAAAAATCTAACTCTAGTTTGTACTTATACTTGATTGTGACAAGGATACAGGTATCATCATAGTAACGTTCACGACGTTCACACATTCACTATGAAACTCAAGCCTTCAGATAGAAAAGTCCTAGAAAATGCGTTCGATATGGGCTCTGGTTACCTGCTCGACTTCTCAGACAAAACAATGAGTGAGTTTTTTGACGAACAATTTGAGATTTTGGTATATGATGCAAAATACGACTTTGACTACCAAAGTAAATCGAAGGCGAATCGTTTAAGAGGTATTTTTCAATCTGTAGACGAGCTAACTGCTGGAAAAATTATCTTGGAACTTGTTAATTATAAGGAAGGTTACAACAGAGACCTCTCAGAAAATGAATTGCGTTTAATAGAAAAAGCAAAGCAAACTGGAATTAAACTAATTGAAGGTTCGTATACCAAAGATACTGAAGGATCTGCATATTTTAATAATATTCAATCGCCTGGTGCTAGGGATAGGCAAATATTTAAAAATATAAATCATGAGTGTAAAGAAAACGTGTACACAGACAGAGTACTTAGGGCACTGTCTAATGTTATTTATGAACGCTTCGACGAAGAGGAGATATTGCAAGTACTTGCTGATTTAGATATTGATCCCGAGGATTTTAATTACCATTCAGGACCCAATAACAGCCTATTAGTATTTCTTACAGAGATTAAGAAAGGCACAGTGCGCTTAAACGAGCTTCTAGACGAACGGCATATAAGTAAGATAGTTGAGAGTTTTCTTGATCCAATCTTATGGGAAAGTGATGCGTACCATGAAATTTTTTACAAGAAAATTGAAAGGATATTAAGTAAAACAGACTTAAGTCTTGCCAAGGAAAAAAATAAGCACGTATATATTTTTGATGAAGATGGCTATTTTTCTTGGAAAGCAAACCTGCAATATCAGGATTACTATGAACGAGATTACAGCCATCAAAATCAAGAAGTGGTGCAGGCAGCAATTCAAAAAGAAAAACAGGACTACGAAATTTCTTCACTGAAGGGTAAGGAGGAAGAAATCAAGAATCTAATGGAGTGGCATCAACATTACATGGATGTATTAGAGATTTTTTGCAAGGATATCCGAAAACCGACCGTTGATTTAAATAAGTCTTTTTTGTATTTACGAGATGTTCTGAGGTCTGGTGTTGCTAATTTAAATGTACATCAATTGATTACGGCTCCTTACGCACCATTCACAGGTGATCTTTTTTCAGCAGAGAAACAGTGGAATTTAGAAAATGCAGACGTTTTAACTTGGGATGTTTTAAGACCAGAACTTAATCATTTCCACGGACGTTTATCATACTTATACCAACACAGTAGAACGAACACCGGCAGCCAGGATGTTTCTGTTGTTCTGCCACAAATCATGACGATCATCGAAAAACATAGAAGTGATGTTCAGTCACAAAGTAAGGCATCTATAGCAGAGCACTACATTACTAAAGAAGGTGATACTTTCTTGTACTCAGGTGATGATATGGAGCTGAATCCTACTTACGGGTACGTTAGAGCTTTTATAGTTCTATTTGATTTAGTTGGCCCAGATGAAGGGTTTTGTTCCTATGAAAATTTCGAAAAAGCTTTCAAGAAAAAATACCCTAAGGTATATCGAGCTCAACAAGATGGTTTTAAAAAATGGGCACAGAAACAACTTACTGAGAGAGATAAGAATATTTTAAAAAGAACACACCCTGAATTAATCAAGACTCGTGAAGGTAAAGGGTTCGAATTTCGAAATAAAAAACGGTAGCCTACCCAGTTCCCCTTAGGGCGAAAAAGCTAAAAACAAAATACTAATTTACATCCTTATTTATAAGGCTTTTTTTGAATTGATTTTAAAGTGTCGGGTATTGGAGGAACATAGGGGGCAGTTTTAAATAATCATGTAACAAATTAATTACATTCATTTATGACCTACTCATATACCCCTCTCGTCTCAGACGAAAACCACATAGTAACCAAAAACACATCAGAAGCAGCAGCGTACGCAATAAACCAAATACACCCAATAGACATAACTTGGGATGACATCACTGACAGCGCTTATTTCATTTTTAAGCGCACCAAGCTATTAGAAGAAACTTCGGACCACTATTTTGAAGGCAGACTTCGTGGAGATTTATACGCATACGAGCAACAGCGCCGCGCTTTTATTGAAAAAATCCGTCACCTACAACGCAAATAAACACTCATTAATTCTATGACATTAAATAACGAGAAGAAAGCGACCTACAAAACCACCCTATTAGCAGATGAAGTGCTGTATGAAATGACCTATGACCAAGTCGCCCAGAAAACCTATTTCTATGGAGCAGACAAGAATGGAAGTATCAGCAAAGAACTTGAATCTATCGAGCACAAAGGTATCAAATACGAACCACTACCAGCCACTAACGACCTGGTATCAAAGAAAGTAATCTTGTTTCCTTCAGACCTCACACCATATGGGAGTGAAGAAGAACTACTCAAGGAAATACAGACATTCATCCATAAGTACCTGGATGTATCCGAAGTATTTGAGCAGATCGCCACATACTACGTTCTCTTCACTTGGCTATATGACCGCTTTAATGAAGTGCCCTACCTACGAGCTATAGGTGATTATGGTAGCGGAAAATCACGACTACTACACACAGTCGGTTCACTCGCATACAAACCCATCTTCACCGCTGGTGCTACCACCGTCAGTCCAATATTCCGCATCTTAGACGAATCTAAAGGCACGCTAGTGCTAGATGAAGCTGACTTTGGACAGTCTGATATGACTTCAGACATCGTAAAGGTACTCAATACTGGTTATCAGCGTGGGACACCTGTACTACGCGCAGAAGGCAAAGGAACGTATGATCTGCGCACGTTTGAGGTGTTTGGTCCCAAGATAGTAGCTACCCGTGAGACATTCAAAGACAAAGCCCTTGAGAGCCGCTTCTTGGTGGAAGATATGGGGTCTAGCTCACTACGCTCTGACATCCCAAGGACTCTAGATGAAGCGTTTTATAACCAGGCGCAGTTGATTAGAAACAAACTACTCATGTGGCGGTTTGATAACTATTTCAAACCACTAGAGAAGCGGGAAGAGATTATCACTGGTATCCATCCACGGCTGAATCAAATCGTGGTCCCACTACTAACAATCATTAAAAATCCTGATACACGAGCACAACTCAAAGAGTTTATCGTGCAATACAACGGAGAAATAGTCGCTGATCGTGGCATGTCTTGGGAAAGCGACATTGTGTTTGCAGTATTAAAGTTAGAAGCTAAAAATAACGCTACTGAACCAACAGTTAAAGACATCACGGAGGAGCTAAACAAAGAAGCTGATATCAGTGAAGACACCCTGCAGCCTCGTAAAGTTGGCTGGTATTTACGCGCCAAACTCCAACTCAAAACAGAAAAGACTCGCAAAGGTTTTGTGTTGAATATTAAGAAAAACCGCAAGCGACTTGATATGTGGAAAGAACGTTATGGAATCACCGATGAAGATATTAGCGGTGAAGAAGTGAATGTTGCGCACGTCGTGAATGTTGTAGAGAACCTACCTATGATTGATCCAAACGATCCAGAGGCCAATCCTTTTGCTAGCTCTAAAACGTCTTAGTTATGCCTAAACAGACAAAGAAGAAAACAAAAGAAGTCACTAAGCCTATGACAGATAAACAAGTTCACACGTTCATCAAGACAGGTTTAGCTATCAAATGTGACGAGAAGGTAATCATGAAGAAAATGGCTGAGGACTTGATTCCCGCTCTTCTGTCTGGCGATAGGAGTGATGAGATAGATGCGTCTGTCAGTGAGACCGCAATGGAACTCATGAGAATTAGAGAGTCTGAATACCACTGCAATCTGATGGAGACTTTCTCAGAGCAATATCGTGGCTTAGCAAAGCAACTCACCACAGAAATCATCAATCAATATGACTGCAAAACTGAGGTCGAAAAGAGTCTAGCATCAACAATAACAGCCTCTTATGTGCGCTATTTAGACAATTCTAGGCGTCTAAACAACGAATTGCAGTGTAAGGATATAACCAAGAATAGGAACGTTTATATCGCTAATTTGAGCAAACAAACTGACCGAGTTCATCGTCAATACTTGTCTTCTTTGATGACGCTCAAGCAGCTCAAATCACCACAAATAGAGATGAACATCAGGGCAAATACGGCTTTTGTATCGCAAAACCAACAAATTAATAGCCAACAGAAAAACAATGAAACCAAATAATTTAGGAAAAGTATTTTTAGTAGATGAGTGTAGGAAAATCACCATGACTGAATACATTACACGTGCAAAGGCACAGTTGAAAGAAGCTTTGTTGTCGTCAGAACTGTCTATGTTTGATACACCAATAGACTTTACAACCTCTACTACAGGCTTTGGCGGTACTAGACACTGGTTTGTGTGTCCACTATGTAAAGAAAGAAAAGGGGTGTTGTTTGTGCACCCCATGAATCAAGAAATTGGCTGTCGTACTTGTTTAGGTATTGAGTATCGAACCCAACGTTACAAAGGAATGATTGAGGAGAAGTAAACAGTTAATTATAAATGCAGCAAGAATTAGAAACAACATTAGTTTTAAATGAGAATATCTCTCCAGAGATGGAAGATGCTGCTTGGTGCCAACTGTTCAAATTATTAGAAAAGAATGATGTATAATCTATATGTTACCTAAGGCCGTTATCAATATCCGAAGTTTTTTAATGCCATATTTGCTAAAAAGGGGCAGCTTGCTGAAATGGCTATTCTTCGGAAAAAGCGTCTTAGGTAACCAGGCTGTCCCTTTATGGTACCTATGGAAATAAAACAAAAATGCGCTCAATATTTAAGAGTGTCTAGCGAGGAACAAGTCGCAAATGGATACGGTCTTGATGTACAAAAAGAAAAGAATAACGCTTTAGCAACTCTTAAAGATTTTGAGATCAGTGATGATTGTATCTATTCAGATGAAGGTCTTAGCGGTACACTACCACCCGACAAACGCCCTCAGCTCAAGCAAATGCTAGAGGATGCTGAGGCAGGAAAATTTGATACGTTGATTGTATATAAAATTGATCGAATCGCTCGTGATAATTACATCACTCTTGGAGTCGTAAAACGGCTTACAGCCTGTGGAGTCAAGCTTATATCTGCAACTGAGCCTTTTGATACTTCTACAACTATCGGAAACTATATGGTTCAGCTTTTAGGAGCTACTGCTGAAATGGACCGAAATAACATTGTTGAGAGAACAACGGCTGGTAGGAAAATGTCAGCTCAGAAAGGGACTTGGGTATTTGGGTCACCTGCTTATGGATATAAATACAACAAAGAAACACAGAGACTTGAAATTAAGGAGGATGAAGCAAAATGGGTGAAGCAATTTTATGAGTGGCTTGTATACGATCAGCTGCCTTTGAGAGAAATAGCTCACAGAGCAAACGAACTTAAGATACCTACTCAAGAGACAGGACCCAGCAGTAGACAAACTACTACTGGTCTTTGGTATCCACGTACACTGGGTCGTATTCTTTCAAATGATACCTACACGGGTGTTAAATACCTCGGAAAATATAGGAAAAGTCCAAGGAACTTTAAAATGGCAACAGACCCTAAGAACATGAACCCTGAAAGTGAATGGGTTGCAGTAAGTGTCCTACCAATCATTTCAGAAGAGATGTATCTATATTCCCTACGACAGCTCAAACGTAATTCTGAACTAGCTGCAAGAAAGAAGATTCGTGACTATATGTTTTCAGGTCTTCTACATTGTTCAGATTGCGGATATAAGTTTCGTGGTGGCTTTGCAAAACCTACAAGCAAAACAGCTAATGGATCAAGGTTCTATCTTGCAATACAGAGTGGACGAGAATCTAAGTTAGCTGACTCTAAAAAGTGTAAGTATTGTGGGAGTGTTTCAGAATCAAGACTTATGCCAATCTGGTATGCACTAGAAAAAATACTACTAAACCCCGAGATTGTTTTTGGGAAGCTTGAAAGACACGCTTCTCAAAATACAGATGAATCTAAGCAAGAAAGTTTGGAGTCAGTACGACTGAAGCGAGAACAGCTGGACAAAGACAGACAAAGGTTAAATATAGCCTTCATCGATGTCGGTTCAATTGATAGTCGAGAGTACAAAACAAAGCTTAAGATTATAGATGAAAAGCTAAACTTACTAGTTCAAGAAGAAACTAACCTAGTAGGAACTCTCTTATCAAAAGAAGAGCAGGTGGATGGAAAAGTAAAACTCAAGAAATTATTCAAACAATACAAAAAGAACATAGAAAATGCCTCTTATGAAAAAAAAATGCAGATTCTACAAATCTTCGTTAATAGCATAGATATCAATCTAGCAAACAATATGGCGACAGTTCAGCTTAACTTTGCCAATGTAAATGTTTTGAAGGACAACCCTCGTGGCGGTGGTCCCTCAAAAAGTAGTCAGGTAACCATGACAGTGCCTATAATCACTACAAAAGAGATAGCTATGGCTGAATACCCCACTCATTCTAAGTATTACAAAGCTATTAGTGAGAGATTGCCACTGGTGTCTCTATCAAAACGTAAAGTTAAGGGAATGAAGATTATAGCTAGTTAGGTTTCACTTTCGACTCTCAAATTCCCAACATTTCCCAAGTCTGTATCCAGGCCGAGTAAGTCTCTTCTTCTGACCATGCGACAATGCCAATCGTACAATCCTTACTCAAGTTAAAACCTAAACCACCAGAATTTCCAGGGTAAGCTTTTGCCGACGTTTCAACGATTCCTTCTTCTGGAAAACTCATAATTGCACCGCTTGTAACGGTGAGGCCAGAAGGATATCCCAAAACCAGCACTCTATCTAAAAAAGAATTTTCACCTGGTAGACACTTTCTGAGTGAAGCATCCGGGAGTTTACCAGGGTCAATTATCTTAAGTTCGGTGAAATCAACGTCTGGGTAATTTCTTGCCACCTTTACCATTGCGGTCTCATACCTATCTACAGCCTCATTATCTGACACATCAGCTCCAGCGACTCTGGGTACAGAAACCATACACATTCTGACTTTTGCTGGGTCTACATTTGTAATATGGGCATTTGTATAAACATTCCAAATCGTTGAGTCGACGTCATCATCACGGACAAGAAACCCCGAACCCTCACTCAATTCCCCTTCAATATCACATCTGACAAGAACCATCTGTCTAAAAAATGACTTGACCTGCTCAGGTTTAGTAAGGGATTTGGAATATTTTAAGATAAGTTCTTCAGCTTCGGATATAGAAATGCGGCTAGGGTCATTTAGTATAAGCTCATCTATTTCTTCCTGGGTAAGGTCAGACTCTTCAAGGCCTTCACCCTGTCCTTCAACTACAATTTTTGACGGGTTTGGTATTGGAACTTCGTCATGAAAAACTAAACCCTCAACTAAGAACAAAAACAGTATGATCACTGAAAACGAGAAAATGCCCCATAAGACTTTCTTGATATAACCTCCCTCTAAAGGCTCAAGGTTGTTATGATTGATCATTTTTTTATTCTATCACTCAGCAATAATGTCTATACCTATTTAATGTATTTAGATTTTTTTGTTTCGTATCTACATAGAAAAAAGAAACAAATATATATGAATATAATTATGTATAGAGTCATCTTATTCTTGTAAACATCTATGGCTTTTTGAACAGAGTTATCTAGTTGTGAATTAATTACACTAATTCTAGATTGTTTTTCACGGGAAATAGTTAGGTCTGATATATCATCACCATAGCAATAAGAGATTGTGCCTCCTTTTGAATAACTTGAGCGACTCCCACAGCTACCCCCTCTACTATCGGAATCATAAGGACAGGGACAATTACCTGAGTAACCATATTGATCTTCAGCAATAATGATTTGCTCAAAATATTTCCTGTTTTTTCCCTCTATTGAAGCTCTCTTGTCTAGATAGTTTTGAAAATACTTATGTTCACACTCTGTCCGTGAAATTGAACAGTCTTCCCCTATGAAATATGAGCCTTCCTCTCCAGTTATTACGGAGTAGAAATATGACCCTTGGTAATGATTTAAATACAATATAGGCAGAAGAAGTGTTCCTACAAAGACCCAAACAATTTTATCAATTAAATTCATTTGTCATTGATTATTACTATTCCTTTCTTCCTGCCCAGGCAAAATAACCAACAAGCCCTACTCCTCCGACCCACCACATCCATGAGTTGTCACTGTCATTAGTTTTACTAGCTGAATTAGAATAATTACTACTGGGTTTACTATTATGACAGTGCCTAGCGTTTTCTGTCTCTCCCCATTTAGCACAGTTGGTTCTGCAATAATGACAGCCGTCAGAAGCTGTGTTTCCTGGATGAGCTAACCCAATTATGGGACTGATGAGAAAGAGGAACGTAAGAATAATAAATGTTGTTTTCATAGCTTTAGGGTAAAGTCTCACACGCTGAACCATCCCCGTCTCTATCAAGTCTATGTACATCATTATTTACTCCTCCACACGCCTCATATACGGTTTGAGCTTGATTGTGAGTAGAAAAATCAGAGCAGTTATATGTGTTTGAGCTACATACATAGCCCGAAGGAGCAGAAGTCGGAACCTCAGCTGGAGAAAGTCTGGCTTTTTGTAAATCAACAACTACAGGCTCTTCCTCACAAACACCATCAGCCCATAATCCTCGCTTATTAGCTTCAGCGTCCGCCTGAGCTTGTTTGAACTCGGTTTGATATTTATATGGAACACTATATGTATATTCATATGCATATCCCTCTTCTATCATCAATTTATTGAAATTAGTCCCGTCTTCAAGAATTATATATCCTAGCAATCTGTTGTATTTATCTCGCTCACCCTGTGTGGGTTCTTTCTCGAGTCCTACTGTCTGACCAGCAAGGACTTCCTTTGCTTTTTTAGACGCTTCTAAACCAAAGCACTCTACAGGTTTAGAAGGATGAACAGTTTCTGGAGTGTCTATCCCTATAAGACGTACTGATTCAGAGGCCCCATCAACTAGTAATTTAACAGTATCACCATCAACTACAGACTGGACTTTGTATTTAACTATATTCGTTACTGGATTTGTATCATCTTCAATAAATGGATCAATTTGCGACGTGGAGTCATCCTTTACTTCTGTTTCGCTAATTATTGAATCATTTTTTATCGTGGATACTTTATCCACTTCAGTTCCGTTACTGTTTCCTGATGTAGCAAAGATAACGCCACCAATGATAATACTACCAATGATTATTGATTGGGCGGTACTTAATTTTAGTTTATCCATATTTCTTTAATACAATCACAAAAATACCAATCTGTCATGCAACCAGGACTGTCACCGCTAGTACGTGTAGTGAAGTGGAGCCAACTATATTTAAGTATAGTTCCAATCACATTGCCTTAATCAATTACATAAACAGTGAGGCTCCCGTAAATCACTGTTTTAGTGCTGAATGCTCATATACGAATTAAGAACGACAAAACATACCTCGTCTTAAACCGTCCAGAGCAATTTTCAATGTGCA
>Ga0307936_1001563_pt1 | contig 11034 bp, 10 predicted proteins | sample OrgLakmetagenom1_FD_201839 | JGI IMG/M metagenome (GOLD analysis project Ga0307936, IMG submission 201839) | Saline water microbial communities from Organic Lake, Antarctica - #1 | ecosystem: Environmental > Aquatic > Non-marine Saline and Alkaline > Saline | place: Antarctica: Organic Lake... | reverse complement strand
AGCCCTCTATCCCCTTCAAGGATCTCGCCATGGGGCTGATGATGGGCGACCGGTCCGAAGAAACAGTCAGCTCGCTCGCCGCCCGCCTCTCGCGGCTCGACAACAAGCTGGACGCCGAGGATCAGGAGAAGATCACCACCGAAGCCGGGACATCCCTCACCGCCATCGTGCGCGACCTCTTCGACGCCATCGACCCTGACAAGGTGGAGGCTGACGCCAAGTCGGCCGGAAACCCCGAGCCCGACGATGCCGCCATACAGACAGCGCGTGAGGACCGGATCAAACAGGCGGCCAACGTCTTCACCGGCCCACTGATCAATCTGATGGACACAATCCGCCGCGACAACGAACAGACCATCGACCATGATAACCTCGACACGCTCTTGCGCGCCGAGTGGGCAGGTGATGTAACCGAGAACGCGCAACAGATAGCGCAGGACTTCGAGGACTACCTGACCGAAAACCGCGACGAGATCGAGGCGCTGTCGATCTACTTCAACACCCCCGCCCGCCGGTCCGAGGTCACCTACGCCATGATCAAGGATGTGCTGAAACGGCTGACCGCGGATCGCCCGCGCCTGGCCCCGCTTACGGTCTGGCGCGCCTATGCGCATCTGGATGACTACAAGGGCAGCAACCCAGCCAGCGACCTGACAGCCCTTGTGGCGCTGATCCGGCGGATCACAGGGCTGGATGATACGCTTACACGGCATTCCGAGCGGGTGCGGCGCAATTTCCAGAACTGGGTCCTGAACCGCCATTCCGGCGCGAGCGAGAAATTCACCGAGGAACAGATGGACTGGCTGCGCATGATCCGCGACCACCTCGCGACGTCGTTCACAATCGAGCGCGATGACCTGGAGATGTGCCCCTTTGACGGCAAGGGCGGGTTGGGGCAGATGTACGCGCTCTTTGGAGACGGGATGGACGAGGTCATGACCGAGATGAATGAGGCGCTCTCGGCATGACGGAACGTTTGTGGGAAGTCCCTTCGTCTTGGGAATGGACAGTCATCAAGGAACTCGGGGACATCGTTTCCGGTGCCACTCCTTCAACCAAGGTCCGCGACTATTGGGACGGAGACGTCATCTGGTTCGCGCCATCTGACCTCACTGGATATAAACAGAAATTCATAGCGCGCGGCGCAAAAACACTCACCGAAGAGGGCCTTGCGAACTCATCCGCACGGATCATGCCATCTGGCAGTGTGATGTTTTCATCTCGCGCTCCGGTCGGATACGTCGCCATCACTTCCGTGCCGGCTGCGACAAATCAGGGGTTCAAGTCGGTGGTTCCGTACACCGGCATTTTCAACGAATACCTGTATCACTATCTCAAAGCCTCCAAACATATGGCCGAACAACGCGCGACCGGCACGACTTTCAAGGAACTCTCTGGCGCTGCCTTCGGTGTGCTTCCGGCTCCACTCCCTCCCACCAACGAACAACGCCGCATCGTGGAAAAGATCGAGGCGATGTTCGACGAGATCGACGCCGGGATCCAGAGCCTGCTAACGGCGCGCAACACCCTCGGCCTCTACCGTCAGTCCCTGTTAAAATCCGCCTTCGAGGGTCGCCTCACCGCCGAATGGCGCGCCACGAACGCAGACAAACTGGAAGACCCCCAAACCCTCCTCGCCCGCATACAAACCGAGCGCGACGCCCGCTACAAAGCCGCCCTCGACGCCAGGCAAGACGCCCTCGCCGCATGGCGCGCAGGTGGCGAGGAGGGCAAGAAGCCTGCAAAACCAAGAAAGGCAAAGGACCAGGCTCCTTTAACGAAGGACCAAATTGCAGAGTTACCTTTACTTCCAGCAGCGTGGGTTTGGGTTGAACTTGGGCACCTGTCTTGGTCTGTTAAAGATGGGCCACACTTCAGCCCAAAGTACACCGAACACGGCATCCCCTTCATCTCGGGGGGAAACATCCGCCCCAGCGGCATCGATTTTGATACAGCAAAGTACATTTCTCCGGAACTTCATGAGGAATTGTCCCAACGCTGCAAGCCGGAGCTTGGCGATGTACTTTACACAAAGGGCGGAACAACAGGGATCGCACGGGTAAATACTTACGATTTTGACTTTAATGTTTGGGTGCATGTAGCAGTTCTAAAGATTACGGAGACTACGCTCCCTTTCTACCTTCAGAACGCACTTAACTCTCCATTCTGTCACTCGCAGGCACAGAAGCTCACGCATGGTGTCGGTAACCAAGACCTTGGTTTAACGCGGATGGTCAATATCCGGCTGCCTTTGTGCTCTCCAGCCGAACAAGCAGAAATCGTCCGCCGCCTCGACGCCCGGCTCGAGGCCGCCGACGCGCTCGAAGCCGAGACCGACGCCGCCCTCACCCGCGCCGACGCCCTTCGCCAATCTATCTTGAAAAAAGCCTTCTCCGGCCAGCTCGTCCCTCAAGACCCTGAAGACGAGCCCGCCGCCACACTGCTGGAGCGGATCAAAGCCGAACGCGCAACATCTTCAAAATATGGCCGAAAGAGGAGGGTAGCCGTATGAACAAGAAGAAAGCACGTTCTATCGAGCTTTTCTTTGTCGATGGCCTACCCGATGGGATGGTCACGGCCACGATCCCGTTTCAATGGTCGGGTCATGTGCTGGTCACACGGCGCACTCAGTTGAAGGAAGCAATCTCGCGCGAGGAAGCCAAGCGCCCGGGGGTTTACCTGCTTGTCGGGGACATGGACGGGGAGGCCACCTTGTATGTTGGCGAAACCGACGAGTTGAAGGCTCGAATAACCCAGCACGCGTCGACCAAGGATTGGTGGGACACGGCGATCCTGATCACCTCAAATGGCGAGCCCCTAAACAAGGCGCATGTTAGATACCTGGAGCACAAGATGTTCGCTGACGCCAAGCGGATCAACAAGATCGCGCTCAGCTATGGTCAGGGACCCTCGGGGAGTTCGTTGAGTGAAGCGGCGCGAGCGCATATGGATGACTTTCTGGAAAACATCTATCTCGTGCTTCCTGCCTTGCGATTCGACTTCTTTTCCGAGCAGGCGAAAGACGACAGCCCTGCATCCCCAGAAAGGAATTCGGGTAGCGCCGTATACTTCACCTTCGATGTGCCGAAGCATGGGGTCAAGGCACGGGCCAGGTGGGAGGACGGAAAGTTTATCGTCGAGGCAGGCTCGCTTGCTCGGGAGAAGTGGGCCAGCACGGCGTCGCATCCGACTTACCGGGACCTTTATGAACTACTGGTGGACCAGGGAATACTGATTCATCGGGGTTCTCACCGCGTCTTTTCGAAGAGCTACGAGTTCAATAGTACAAGTGCCGCGGCCGCGGTGGTGTCAGGACGCCCCGCGTCTGGACCCAAGAGCTGGATCGTCGAGCATACCGATCAGACATACGGCGACTGGGAAGCCGCCCAACTGCAAGCCGTCGAGCAGGAAGGTCAGCCATGAACACCGCCCCGATCGTCTCAAAGGTCTGGAGTTTCTGCACCACGCTGCGCGACGACGGGGTGGGTTACGGCGACTATCTGGAGCAGCTGACCTACCTCATCTTCCTCAAGATGGCGGACGAATACGCCAAGCCCCCCTACAGTCGCGATGTAGGCATTCCCGAGGGGTTCGACTGGACCAGCCTGACCTCGCGCCGAGGGGCGGAACTGGAAGCGCATTATGTCATGCTGTTGCGCAAGCTGGGAGAGCGGAAGGGCATGCTTGGCCAGATCTTCACCAAGGCACAGAACAAGATCACGGACCCCGCCAAACTTTTCCGTCTGATCGACATGGTGGACGGTACGAAATGGGTGACGCTGGGTGCCGACGTCAAGGGCGACATCTACGAGGGGCTGCTGGAGCGCAACGCAGAGGATACAAAATCGGGTGCCGGGCAATATTTCACGCCGCGCCCTCTCATCCGCGCAATGGTCGAATGCGTGCGCCCTGAGCCCGGCAAGACCATCTCCGATCCGGCCTGTGGGACCGGCGGCTTCTTCCTCGCAGCGCATGATTTCCTGACCGCGCCAGAAAACTACGCGCTCGACAAAGACCAGAAGGCCTTCCTGAAGCACTCGACCTTCTTCGGCAACGAAATCGTCGCAGGGACGCGACGCCTTTGCCTGATGAACATGTTCCTGCATGGTATCGGCGAGATGACTGGGGATACGTTGGTCTCACCCGCCGATGCGCTGATTTCACCACCTCCCGAGACCTTTGACTACGTTCTGGCAAACCCGCCCTTCGGCAAGAAGAGCTCGATGAGCTTCACCAATGACGAAGGCGAGCAGGAGACGGACGACCTGACCTACAATCGCCAAGACTTCTGGGCGACCACGTCGAACAAACAGCTGAATTTCGTCCAGCACATACGGACCATGCTAAAGACAACCGGCCGGGCTGCCGTGGTCGTGCCTGACAATGTTCTGTTCGAGGGGGGCGCGGGAGAAACCATCCGGCGCAAGTTGCTTCAAACGACAGACCTGCACACCATCCTTCGCCTGCCGACGGGCATCTTTTATGCGCAGGGCGTGAAGGCGAATGTCATCTTCTTCGACAACCGCGCCGCAAGCCCTGATCCACATACATCCAAGGTCTGGTACTACGACTACCGCACCAACGTGCATCATACCTTGAAGCAAAAGCCGCTGACCTACGCCCATCTTTTGAATTTCATCGAATGCTACAATCCACGAAACCGACACGACCGGAAACCGACTTGGAGTGAGGATAGCCCAGAGGGTCGTTGGCGGGCCTTCGATCGCAATGACCTTCTTGCGCGGGACAAGGCAAGCCTTGACGTGTTCTGGCTTCGCGACGCGTCGATGACGGATTTCGAAAACCTGCCCGAACCTGAACTTCTGGTAGCTGAGATCGTAGAGAATCTGCGCTCCGCAATAAATAATTTTGAGTTGGTAGAGGGAGAACTCGCCGAATAGATGGCGCATGACGAAGTACTCGGAAAACGCAGTGATAACCGAATGGGAGGTCTCGCGACCGGCCCACAGCCGCCCTTCACTGATAAGCCGAGATGCTGCGGCGCGGCCCGTCGAGCCGGCCATTCGCTGTAGCTGCAAAACCGCTCGGCTGTGAGGTCACACTTTGCGGAGAGAATGGAACCGCAGCGCGGTCTGTGGCAGGATCCTCAAATGATCGAATTCCACGCTCTCTCCGATGACCATCCCGACCTCGCGCATTCTCCGCTGCTTCGCGGCGCTCTCCTTACGCTTCAATATGCACAGAAGCACGGATCAATCGGGTTGACCAAAACCAAGGCCTTCAAGCGCGCCTTTGTCCATTGGGCCGTCGAGCATTTCGACTGGCCGGGGAAAGTGCAGAGGAGATGTTCCGCTACAACAAGGTGATCAATGAATATGATTTTCCACCGCTGGAGGGTAAGCGTCACCTGGCACCCACCTGTTTTTGATCCGGATGATTTGAGACTCAGACCCTGTTGGATAACAGGAGGTGAGTTTCGCCATGGAGACTATGAACGAGTTTCTCACGCGTTTGGGCGTTGAGGTCTCACAGACCGGGAGCCGACGGTGGCCGGATCATGTGAAGGCGCGGATTGTGGCGGAAACGCTGATGCCTGGAACGACGGTGAATGACGTGGCGCGCAAGTATGACCTGCGGCCGAACCACCTGTCGGCGTGGCGGCGAATGGCCAAGGATGGTGAACTGGTTTTGCCCGCGCCGGAGGCTGACGCGGACTTTGCCCCGTTGGTGGTATTCGATGTCGAAAGTCCGCCATCGGCCGAAGATCCGGAGGTGGCGGCATCGGTAATCGAGATCACCGCCGGATCGGTTTCTGTTCGGCTGGACGGTGCCACGCCCGCGGCCCGGATTGGGGACATCGTGCGCGCGCTTGGGGGTGGCGCATGATCTTTCCATCGAACCGGGTGCGCATTCTGGTGGCGACGCAGCCGGTCGACTTCAGGAAAGGTCACGACGGGCTGACTGCCATGGTGCAGACCGTACTCCGCAAAGATCCGTTCACTGGGACCGTGTTCGTGTTCCGGGCCAAGCGTATGGATCGATTGAAGCTGCTCTACTGGGACGGCACCGGCCTGGTGATGGCCTACAAGCGGCTCGAGGACACGACCTTCACCTGGCCCGCCATCACGGACGGGATGATGGCGCTGAACCACGCGCAGTTCGAGGCACTTTTTTCCGGGCTGGACTGGCGCAAGGTCAAGGCGCTGGACACCCGGCCTCCAGCTGCGGCAGAATGAATCAGGGTGTCGAATGTAGGGGTCATCGCTTTGATCCTGGGCTATAAACCTGGCCATGACCGCCACTGCCAAAGACCTCGATCTGTCCGTTCTGCCACCGAATTATCGCGCGGCCTTCGAGGCCTTGCAGGCGACGGCCGCGCGAGCCGCGGAGCTGGAGGAGATCGTCAAGCGCCTTGAGCATCTGGTGGCCGAGCTGAACCAGGTGGTCCACGGCAAGAAGTCCGAGAAGCTCAGCGAAGACGATCGTCAGCTGGCCTTTGAGGATCTCGAGACCGCCGTTGCCGAGGTCGAGGAGCAAAAGCAGACTGAGGCTCCCGGCGATGACAAGCCCGGGCGCAAACGGGCGGCCAGGCGCAATCGCGGCAACCTGCCCGCAGGTTTGCCGCGCATCGAGCAGGTCGTCCAACCCGATAGCCTGATGCGCCCATGCGGTTGCGGGCAGATGCACAAGATCGGCGAGGACCGCAGCGAGCGGCTCGATATCGTGCCGGCCCAGTGCCGCGTGATCGTGACGGTCCGCCCCAAATACGCCTGCCGCACCTGCACGGATGGGGTCACCCAGGCGCCGACGCTGTCCTGGCTGATCGAGGGTGGACTCCCAACCGAAGGCGCCATCGCGCATGTGCTCGTGAGCAAATATGCGGACCACCTACCGTTATATCGCCAGAGCCAAATCCTGGCCCGCTCTGGCATCGACATCCACCGCTCGACGCTGGCCGATTGGGTTGGCGTGGCGGCTTTCCACCTTGGGCCCGTCGTGGACCGGCTGGCTGAGCACCTGAAGACGTCCACGAAGCTGTTCATGGATGAAACCACGGCGCCCGTGCTGGACCCGGGCCGTGGGCGGACGAAAACCGGCTTTCTCTGGGCGCTTGCCCGCGATGATCGATCATGGGGCGGCGATGATCCCCCCGGGGTCGTCTACTTCTACGCTCCCGATCGTCGCGGCGAAAACGCCGAGACGTTCCTGACCGGGTTCAACGGCACACTGCAACTCGATGGCTATCAGGGCTACAACCGGTTGACGCGCCCGGACCGCAAGGGCGGTGATCCGATCATTGTCGCGCATTGCTGGGCGCACGCGCGCCGGAAGCTCAAGGAAATCTTCGATCGCGACGGTTCCGAGATCGCCGCCGAGGGCCTGCGCCGGATCGCCGAAATCTATGCCGTCGAGAAAGACATCCGCGGCACGTCCCCCGGCCAGCGCCTGTCAGGGCGCCAAGCGCGATCCGCCCCTCTGGTCGAAACCTTCGGCACCTGGCTGCAAGCGCAGCGCCTGCGCATCTCGGCCAAGTCGCGCCTCGGGGAGAAGCTGGCCTACATCCACCGCCACTGGGACGGATTGCAGACCTTCCTGACCGACGGGCGCGTCGAGATCGACTCCAACAAGGTCGAGAATTTGGTCAGACCGATTGCTTTGAACAGGAAAAACGCGTTGTTCGCCGGTCATGACGAGGGTGCCTTATACTACACATGTGAGTATGCCCTTATATTTCCATGACTTTTTGCTGAGGGTTGTGAGGTGCCGGGCGTCTGGCGCGGCGCGCATCAGCGGCTTCCTGCACATTGCTGTTCTCGACGTCTTCCTTCCGGATGATCCAGGGCGCGCCTTTGCAGTCCTGTTTGGCCGCCAACACCCCGGTGGTGATCAATCGTCGCACGGTCGATGGACTGACCTTCAGGAACTCTGCCGTTTCGTCCAGCGTGACCTCCCCACGTTCCTGTCTTTCGCCTTCGCGATACAAGGCGATATCGTGCGTGTTGCGCAAGCGACAGACACGACTGCGGTTCCAGCTGAGCCCTTTTCCGGTGACCTTGCCTGCCCGGTTCAACACCGATGCGATATGCTGGTCGGGCATCTGACGCGCCAGCACGCGCACGAGATCCAGCGTTTCACCGGCGATCGTCCATCTTGTGTGACCCGCCTTGTTTTTCTTCACCGTAAGATCTGTGTGGTCTCCGCCCTGCCAATGGATGACCATGGGCAAGCTGTCTTCTGTCATGTCAACGATGATTTCCCGGATCATCAGCCGCAGGATCCGCTTTCGGGTTTCCGAAGTGACCCCGGGGCTGTTCCATGCCTGCGCCAGATCGGCCCCCAACGTCATCAACCGATCCCGATCCGGCACAGACATGGATGAGGGAGTTTCCGTGCGGAGCTTTTCAAGGTCGATTTCCAGATCGCGCATGCGGCACAGCGTGTCGTTCCAACGCCGCTCGAGTTCATCTGCGACAAGCCGATTGTCCGGATCGACCGCATCGTACTGGCGCTGCGCGCGCGTTGCCTCGAAGCGGACCTGCTGCAGCGTATTCTCCATCTGCTGAAGCTTGTCGTGACGCGTTTCTTCCTGCTCAATGGCGGCAGTCAGTGCGGCCTCGATCCCCAAGGGTTGCAGGCGGTCCAGCACTTCGGCTGCGATCGTCCGATCAACGCGCATGCCTCCGAAAGCGATACAGTTGGCCGCCGCGGTCTTCCCGAATGTGCCATGGCAGACGTAGCGTTGTGTGTTGCCGCATTTCCCGGTGTAGGCCACGCGCAATCGACGGCCACAGCGCGCGCAGCGCAGCAACCCGGGCAACAAGGCCTCCCCGCGGCGGATCGCACCACGCCCAGCATAGCTGCTTCGATTGGCATTCTCAGCAATCATGCTCTGCGTCTTTTCAAAGGTCTCCCAAGAGATGTAGCCCGCATGGTGGTCACGGATAAAAACGTCCCAATCATCCCAGTGGCGGCGCAAGGTTTCACGGACCTGGCGTTTTTGTCCATCCTTGATGACGGTCCGGGTGCCGCGGCGCCCAAACGCATACGCCCCGGCATAGACCGGATTGGTCAGCATGTGATGCAGCGTCGGATAGACTGGCAGCGTCCAGTCGATCCGCGGTAAACCGTGGCCATGCCTCACGCGTGGAAGCATGACCTCTTCCGATCGAAACCACAAAAGAACTTGGCGGATCGACTGCAATTCGGAAAATTTCCGGAAGACCAGAGCGATGGCGTCCTGAACGCGGCGGTCAGGGTCCTTTTCGATCCGATTGTTGTCGCTCTTGACGAAGCCGACAGCCAACGTTGTCAACATCTCCCCGCGGCGCGCCTTTTGCTTTATGGCTTCGGCCGAGCGCTGCCGAAACACCGACACCTCCATCTCACTCATGGTGCCCTTCATACCCAGAAGCAGGCGGTCGTTGATCAGACGCGGATCATATAGGCCGTCCTCATCCACGATCAGCGTACCCAAAACGCCGCAGAATTCCAGCAAACTGTGCCATTCACGCCCGTTGCGCGCCAGCCGAGAGGCTTCAAGCGAAAAGACCGCACCAACACGGCCCTCGCAGATTGCTGCCAGAAGCTTTTGGAACCCCGGCCGTTCCATGCCACCGCTGCCAGATTTGCCCAGGTCTTCATCGACAACCTCGACCGTTTCCCAGCCCAACTGTCGCGCCCTCTCGACCAGTCCGTATTGCCGATGCTGACTCTCGAGGTTGTTCGCAACCTGATAGGTTGAGGACTGACGAACATATACATAAGCGCTGCGAGCAAGATGCTCAGCGGTGATCTTGGTCATCTCCCGCCTCCTTCCCGATCATCCGCTGACTTGGTGTGTCGGGCGGGATCATTGCTTCGCGCAGCAGGTCCCGCAGGAGGGTCATCGCTTTGTGGCGGTCGTGCTGCGCCCAGCGAACCGGCTGCGCCAGCTGTGCAAACAGATCGAGTTGTTTTGGACGAATCATCGAAATCTCCCATGCTGACCGTTTTGTCTGCGCGGGAGTGTAAAAGCTGATCCAGCAATGCACGAAGATCGCGCAAAGACTCAAGTGGCAGGTGTGGGGTGTCGACGGGCTTGATCGATCCGGCCTCTGGTTCGGTCATCCAGGCCGGAAGGTAGAACGCCCCGCCATGGGCTTGACCGATCATAAGATGAAGGCAAAAATCATGCTCAACTGAACCAATAACATTAACCGTCTGCCCAAACAGCGGGTGAAACGGATAAGTGACGACCGTGTCAAACCCCAGACTCCCGGCATTATGACGCTGCTTCCGACGAGGGTGGCAAGGCATGGGGCCGCATCGCATCCCTGATCGAGACCGCCAAAATCAACAACGTCGAACCGTTCGCCTATCTCAAGGTTACGCTTGAAGCCATCGCGGCCGGCCATCCGCAACACCGCATCGACGAGTTGCTTCCTTGGAATTTCCAGCCGTCAAACTGAAACCCCAGTGCCTTCCAGACACCGCTTACGCTGGAGGTTCTGCATTTCCTACTGATTTCCCTGCGTCTGGGACGCCACTTCAAGGGTGAGTTCCGGCCGACCAAGCGCGGCACAGAGATGTCAGAAGCCCCTGGCCGCCTGTTTGCCGAGCTGATCCCGTACTTTGTACTCCAGATCGACCACGCATCCTATGCGCGCTTGGGTGACCGCCCCTTCGGGAAATGGGATGTCTGGATGAACGTGATCAACGTAGAGGCCAATCATGGCACGACCGAGGCTGCCTTGTTCGAAACTTTCTACGGTGAGCCAGAAGATTGGCACACCGCGGGGTGGCGAGAGATGGCCGCGTTCTCATCCTACGTGCTGCGGCCACTCGAATGGACGGGATTGCTGAACGAGACCCGCGAAGACGGCGCCGGCAAGATGGTATGTCATGTGTTCAAGACGCCGCTCTGGCGTAGCGCGCTCTCCCTTGACACCGACGCCATGCTGCGCCCGATATCCCTTCAGTGAGAGTTTTCTTCCTCGCCTTCAAAACCAGACGCTGCTTGCGTATGACGGCCCCAAGCGGACACTCCGCATCAAAGCCGATGCCTCGGCGCGGCTTCCCCGATGCCACAGTTAG
>Ga0307936_1001559_pt1 | contig 11041 bp, 7 predicted proteins | sample OrgLakmetagenom1_FD_201839 | JGI IMG/M metagenome (GOLD analysis project Ga0307936, IMG submission 201839) | Saline water microbial communities from Organic Lake, Antarctica - #1 | ecosystem: Environmental > Aquatic > Non-marine Saline and Alkaline > Saline | place: Antarctica: Organic Lake... | reverse complement strand
CAGCAACTGACCAAGCGAAACGGGTGATGTCAGGATTTCGTCTGCGAGATCATGGGAAGTATCTTCGCCCTCACCATGCCGGCGAAGCCCAGCCAACACATCCGGGTGGGGCTTGTACACGATATACGCCGATGGGTTCTCTTGCCGCACGCGTCGGAGGAGTTCGATATTGGATTTCACATCCGGCGAGCCTAGTCTGATTGAATCATCTGTTTCCACCTGCCCAACCACCAGAAGAACAGGTTTGCCTGTGTCAGGGCGCGCCCAGGAAACCTTGCCAAGGTTATACTTGGTCACATCAAGCTGGATGATTTTACTGCGAAGGCTGTGCGCGCGGGCAATCGCGTCGGCGCCCAATGATTGGGTCTCGAGGCTGCGTTCTAACCGTGACGGCTGTGTGGCGTCATAATAGATACCAAGGTCATCGATTACCAAGGACAAGGGGCGAACAAGATCAGCCCCAAGACCTGATGAACGCAGAAAACCATCTTCGATACGAAGCAGTTTTGCCCCGTCGCTCATCGGCGGAACTTCTGCGCTGGCCCAAACAGCGAGGGCTCCATCTGAATTCCGCTTCAGGCGTGAATCAATCTTCTTGGTGAAGAAAACCTGTGACCCTTGCAAAAACTTCTGAATAAAGGGGCGCTTCCAACGCGAAAATCCAAAAGCATGGATCTGCTGTGGAAATTCAAGGCGCTTGCTCCTTTGCAAGCCAATATATTCAATGGCACGCTCGGCCTCGCAGCGCTGCATGGTTACTGGGTCGATGTAGCGCGGGTATTTGACCAGCGCTGCGTGCACGAGTTGCTCGAGTGCTACTGGATTACGCCGTTCAGGCGCTGGCAATTCGTCCTCGGTCAGGCCCCAACCTGCGTAGAAGGGCATCCCAAAGGTGCGCACGCGCTTGCCCCAGATCAGCGATTCAAAGCCGAGCTGAGAAGTGACAGTATAGACCGCTTCGGCATGTTCCAGAAGCCTGACGGGATGCAAAGGATCCGAAATGACGTGAATTCTTTTATTGGCCTCCAGCGCCGCGAGATCAAAATGCCCCTTCTTGCCGCGTGTTGTGACGTCTGGATGGGTTTTCAAAATAACTTGGTGGGTGGGATATTCGGCAAGAGCCGCCTCTAGCATACGAGTGAAGCTGGTGGCACTTGCCAAGCCATATGCGATCGACGCATCGCCAAAAGTCTGATCGCAAACCAAAACATAGGGTCTTGCAAGCGCACCCGCATACTCTCTTGCCGCATTGAATTTCGACAACCTGTGAGCACGCCAGGCGGCAATGACGGACCGTGCTTGCGTCGGCTCATCGCCTGAAAGGGGTTGCGCGATCAGTGCTTCGACTTGCGACGGCCCAGTTGCATCATAATAAATGCCTCTGTCATCCATGATTAGCGAAAACGCAGGATCCATGCGCCCAACCGAGCGCAAGAATCCCTCTTCAAGACTGAGGACACCGCGACCGGATTTCCGCGCGCGCGACACGGCCCGGGACCAGCTCCGCTTTCGTCCCCAGCCCGTCTCAAAATCCCCATGGCAGCCGATCTTCTCAAGATGAGCCGCGCCGTGGCGCTGGAGAAGATCGGCCATACAGGGGTTTTTCCTGGACCAGGCCGAGAAATATGCGCTGCGGATAGAACAGGTCACCCGCTATCTCCCAGCTCGACGGATCCGTTGGGAGTGACGGTGACACAGGCAGGTTCCCAAGGTTCCACCTCACCATTCCGTACTCGCGCCTCCATGAGGTCGAGCGCTTTCGGTACTTCGGCGTAGGGAATATTCTTCAAGATATCGAGGCCGAAACGCCACCATTTGAGCGCTATCAGGCGATCGCAGATCTCCAGTGCAAAGCGCTGGTGGATCGGTCTCGCCGGAACGCCAGCTACGATCTGGTAGGGCGCTATATCGTTGGTTACTAGGCTTCTCGCCCCGATGATGGCGCCGTCGCCGATCGTCACGCCCCGCCGGATGAGGACGCCATCCCCGATCCAGACGTCATTGCCGATGGCGACCGGAGCGGCCTTGTCGCTGTATCTCTCTAGATAGATCTCGCGTGAATCCATGAGCACTTCGGAGTTCTCCCTCCGAAAGACATCGACGGGCGCGAAGCCCTCTCCCCATCGCCCCTGAAGGATTGGGTGAGCGGAGAGGAAATCCGTCGGGTGTTCTACTGGAGCGATCAAAAGGTTCGGCGCAATTGAGCAGAACCGCCCGATCGAGACAACGTTGCGGATGATGGTAGTTCCACCTCCCAGATAGGTGAAGGCGCCGATCAGTTTGATATCGAAGCGACCAGCACGGAACGTGACATAGGGCTCCATAGAGACCCTCTTCCCCCCTCCCCAGCCAAAATTAATTTGGGAATTTTCGGCGCCGAACTTAACACCATTTGCTTCGAGAATAACTCTTTGAGTTTCATTCATGCGCTTTGAAACCTTTCTATTCTGAAATAAACTGTGCTAGAAAGCGTATCGCAAGGTACTGACTTTCAGCAAAAAAACGCCTTGGATCACGTGTCAGTTTCTCGCGCTTCTTGCCCGGAGGCGTCACCCGAGTCGCAATGCTCTGGATCGCCCTCGAGACGAAGCCGCCCGGGATGTGCTCCTCGCGGGCTTCGGCCCAGAGTCCCGCGCCACCTTTGTGCGGAAGTATCGACACATTTTCCCGCGCGCTGTAGCGGTTTTCGAAGCTGATGCCCCGGAAAATCGCAGCGTCCTGGGGCGAGGGGTTGTGTAGCATGGCTGACATCGCGGAGATCGATTCTGGGCCTTCTAGAACCAGCTTGCTCCGAAGTTCTGCCGCTGTCCGGTAGAGCTCCTCCGCGAAGGCGCAGGCGCTGTCATGCACACGCTTGATCATTGTAATGCGCACATCTTCTCCCACAAGAGAGAGATGAAGCGGAATGATCCGACCGCGGTTCTCCTGGTAGCAGATGAACGATCCTTCCAGGTTTTGGAACATGAGCTCATACATAATGATATGCTTGCGGTAAGGATTCTCCCTTTCAGAATCTTTATATTTGTCAATGACATAACCCTCTGTAACATGACCGTCTCCGACGGTGTCCGGAGCATCTTCCTTGGTTGCGAAGTAGAAGCCCCGCGTATCCTTCAGGCAAAGCAGCTTGGTGATCGCTGCCTGAAGGGTTCCGGAATGACCGATGTCGACAAATCCGATACGGCGATCTGGATCTCCTAGCCCGGCATCGCGATAGACCTTCATAAGAAGCTCGCGCTCAATTTTTGCATTGAAGATGATCGGCTCCAGGATACGCGGATCCGAGAAAAAGGCGCGAATTTTTATTTTCCCAGTGCGCCAATCCGCGAGACCCGCAGGAGAGCCGAAGCCATAATCAGAGAAGGCGCCAGAAGGCAGATCGCGTGGATCGAGGCCGAAGCGGGCTTCGAGAAGACGTCCGATCGGGCAAGGTGAGAAATTTCGCTCCAGAAGGATCTGAACTTCTTCTTTTCCAAAGATCCCTGCGACGCTCACAGCCCGACGCGAAGCGTACAAGTAATGGCTACGTGGTGCCTCCTCGCCTTTGGTCAAGATATCGTAGCAGCGTTTGGCTATATCGCCGTCCCGAGCAAGAAAATAGAGATCAGTGACTCCTTCCTTCTTCGCGCGATCGAGAATCCATAGAGCGAAACCTGAAAAGGCCACGCCCATCAGGGCGTAACCCAAGACATCTGGATCGCCAAAGGTCGCTCCGAGCTTCTCCTCTTCCGAATAATCCGCCAGCTTGCGGGCGACCAACCCCTTTACAAGGCTGCGTGTGTGGAAATCTCCTATCTTGTCCAAGGCCTTCATCGTATTTCCAAACTTGCCCGAGATGCGCTCCTTGTCCTCGAGATGAAAAGAGCTGAAGCCGCGGATTTTGGCCATCTCAATATCGGCCTTGACGTTATCCCCTATATGCAAAATACGACCGGGTTTGACCTTCTCTTCGGAGCGAACATGGTCGAAAAGACGTCCCGTATGCTTCAGGACGCCTTCCTCGGAAGAGAGGTAGAGCCTGTGCCAACCGTTAACGCCGCAGCGCTCCAGGAGATCCTCAACGACATGACGCTCGAAAAAGGTGTCGGAGATGAGGATCACGCGCTTGCCGCGCTCTAGCGCGTAATGCATCGCCTTGAGCCCGACTTCCCGCGGTCGGCAGACACGTTTTTCCGTCTCATGCTCGATAGTTTCGAGCATCCGGGCATCTTTCGGGTTGAGCCCATGGCCCTCCGCAAGGGCGTCATAACGATGCTTGAGCAGAACCTCTTCGCCATTGGCCTTGTCGAGAGCTAGATTCCGGGCTTTCCGGCGAGCTTCCGGGAAATCTGGAAATGGTCTTCCGAGCATTGCTTCCACCTCCGGAATCATGAACTCGAACATATCGTTCGGGTGGAACACGATCCGCTCGATCAGCGTATCGAAGACATCAAATGAGATTATTTCGTGACGATCGATCTCTGCTTTGAGGCTCAATATATCGCTGACGTTATTCACGAACCCTTTCGGGGGCGTCTGGTAGCTCGGCTTCTCTTTCGCCTTCGGTTCTGTTTTCTTTGTCTGAGCCTCCTGCGGGCGCATCACATCAGTCAGGCGCCGGCGCATGTTCTCTGTTTTGTCGATGTCGTGATAGCTCCAATAGAACCCTAGCATGTCCCGAATCTTGTCTTTCGGATCAATGAAGCCGACATGGGGAGCGCCTGGATCCGTCTCCATGATCGGTGCCAGCGCCTTCGCCCAGAAGCGCGGGCTAACGAAATCCTGCATTAACGTGGCACTCGATTTCGGATCACGCGGATCGCCATAACAAACGACAGGCTTGTAAAGGTAGGACGTCTCCTTCCCGAAATACTTCGCTTCCTCTATGACCGAGGACGACAGACTGAAAACTGCGCGAATCCTGTTATTGGACAGTATGCGATAGCTTGCTTCCGTCGCCATCTCCATCTTCGGGTGGCTTTTGACGTATTCGAGGATCTTCTCGTCTCCGTTTTTCATGTAGGGGTGACGGGCGTAGTAGACCTTGGCGTAATTCCCAAGGATTTCTTCGAACTGATCCTTGAAATCCAGAAGGGTCAACATGTGGCCATCGCAAATGACCGATTTGTCATTCATCATCTGGCCGACGAAGAGAGCGCTGTTCGGGGTCACGTTGGCCTCGACGCGTTTCCAGCCTTTGTAGGTCTGAACCCGGATCCGGTCGGCATAGAGCGCCATCTGCTCCGGCGGAACATCATGCTCGAAGAAACGCGCCCGGACACTGGGATCGCTCGCATTGAAGGCGAAGAGCACGTCATCCATGAAGCGGACCGGGTGCAGCCATACATCGACCCAGGCCACGCCCATGCGGTCCAATATCGCCCTAGTTTGATCCGAAAGCTCATAACCGATTACCAGATCCGTCGGGTCGATGAATGGCTCGAGAAGCGCTATGGATTCCGCGCTGATCTGACGATCATCGTACCAGAACTGGGTCTTGTCTAGATCGACGTCGATCCCGCTGGCGGCGAAGAAGGCCTTTCGATTGATCTGCTTCGGATCATTTCGAAGCGAAGCAAGGGTTTCCAGCTGCAGCCCCGTCGCCCGCAGGATCGGCCGAGAGAGTATGTCACTCATCCAACGACGATTGGAGAACTGCTCCTTCTCTTTCGTCATGAGGAAATCCGAGGCGATGCGGATCCGTTTGATCATGGGCAGGCCCTCTTGATCGCCGCCAGACCGGCAATCAGAGCCTCCAAATTCTCGATTAGTACCATATTCGAGCCGTCGGAAGGCGCATTGTCTGGATCTTCGTGCGTCTCGATGAACACGGCGGCACACCCGACAGCAATTGCTGCCCGTGCGAGTAATGGAACGAAGCGTCGTTCCCCACCAGATGAAGTTCCCTTGCCGCCAGGTTGCTGGACCGAATGCGTGGCATCGAACACAACCGGATAGCCCGTTTCGGCCATAATCGGCAGCGACCGAAAATCCGTGACCAAGGTGTTGTAGCCAAAGCTGGTTCCGCGTTCGCAAAGCAAGATCCGTTCATTGCCAGTGGACGCGATCTTCTCAGCGACGTTCTTCATGTCCCAGGGAGCGAGGAACTGACCCTTTTTCACATTAATCGCCGCCCCAGTTTTGCCCGCGGCAAGCAGCAGGTCAGTTTGGCGACAAAGGAAGGCCGGAATTTGCAGGATGTCCACAACCTCAGCGACCGGTTGGCACTGTTCCGCCGCATGAACATCTGTGAGAACGGGGCAGCCGAACTGCTCCTTTACTGCTGCTAGGATTTCAAGACCTTCGTCGATGCCAACGCCTCTCGCTGTTGAGATCGACGAACGGTTGGCCTTATCGAAACTAGATTTGTAGACGAAAGGCACGCCAGCGCTCTCGGCGGCATCTGCAATCCTTTCGGCCATCATCAACGCATGATCTAACCCCTCGATTTGGCAGGGCCCGGCGATCAGCACAAATGGCAAATCGTTTCCGAAAGCAACATTTCCGACAGAAACGTGCCGGTGAGCGACCTCGTTATTCATCCTTAACTCCTAGCATTTTTTCAATTATTGGGATGTCCTCGGGATTATTCACCTCCCAAAATTCCTTCCCGCAGGCATCAACCCTGACGCAGAGCATTTTGTGTCCATTCTCAAGGAAACGAAGCTGCTCCAGACCTTCGGATTTCTCCAGATTGCCTTCTGGCCAGCTGAGGTAAGCGGCAAGCGCGGCGGGCCTGTAGGCGTAGACACCGACGTGGTGGAAGGTCTGACCCAGTCCAAACGGCAATACTTCTTTCGAAAAATAGAGCGCGCGCTGCGATCCATCGAAGACAGCTGTCGTGCCGCCAACGCGGCCATGCTTTCGATCATTCAACAGACGCAGCAATGTCGGGTCATCACATTTGAGCACCGGGGTGGCGGCATCGAAATCTGGGTTATTCCGCAAGGCCGCAACAAGCTCTTCCAGAAACCAAGGTGGTGTCAGAGGGGCGTCACCTTGCAAGTTCACGATGATTTTATGCTGTTCGGCCATTGCCGTGAGCGCTTGGGCACAACGCTCGGTGCCGTTGCGACACTCTGGCGAAGTCATCACCACCTGCGCGCCGAAGCTTTTACAGGCCTGGACTATGCGGTCATCATCTGTTGCCACATAGACCGCCTCGACGCCCGACACAGCCATCCCCGCGCGCCATGTGTGTTCAATCAGTGTACGCTGAACGCCATCTGCGCCGCGAAAGGTCGACAGCGGCTTCGCCGGAAAGCGGGTGGATGCATAACGAGCAGGGATTATGATAACAGCACTCATTGATCGACACCCGCGCGGAGGCAATCGTGGATATGCAGCAGTCCGCACAGATTGCCCTGTGGGCTGAGCACGATGATGCTTGTAATCCCTTCTGCATTCATTATGCGAAGTGCCTCGATGGCCGAGGTATTTTGGGGGATCGTTTTTGGGCTGCCAAGGATCAGATCAGCGGCTGAAGATTGCCAGAGCCGATCAACATTCCGGCGCATATCGCCATCCGTGATCATGCCAATTGGCTTATCTGCATCGCAAACAACAATTGCTGTGCCGAAGCCTTTACGCGACATCTCGATCACCACTTCTTGCATCAGGGTCGAGGGGGAAACGATCGGCAGCGCTGCGCCTGTGTGCATCAAGTCATCTACCATGAGCAAGCGTACGCCGAGTTTACCGCCGGGATGATAGCGGCGGAAATCTTGTGGCTGAATATCTGAGAGATGGCTCAAGCCCACGGCCAAAGCGTCGCCCAACGCAAGCGCAACTGTGGTCGATGTTGTTGGCGCAAGGCCATTTACACAGGCTTCAGTAACCTTGCCATAGGCTATGACGATCTGACTGGTTTTGCCAAGCGTACTGGTTGCAATGGCGGTGATAGCGATGACAGGCACCGCATATTCGCGGCAGTAGGCCAACAGGTCGGATAGCTCTGTTGTTTCGCCAGAGTTTGAAAGCACCAGCATGACGCTGTCATCATGGATAATCCCAAGATCACCATGGCTGGCCTCGGCAGCATGCAGGAATGCGGCGCGCTTGCCGAGGGAGCGGAAGGTTGAGGCGATCTTCCGGGCGATATGGCCGCTTTTGCCAACGCCTGCAACGATAAGCGGACCCTTTGACTGAAAGATCAGCTTAACCGCTTCTGCGAGGCTTTCGCGTGTTTTCTCTATGACGGCATGAATCGCGTTTGCCTCAGACGCGAGAACATGTGTCAATACATGCTCAAGCGTCTCCCCGCGCACGGTTGTTGTTTCTGTTTCAGCAGTCGTGAGCGTCATTTCAGTTTCCAATACTTGAAGCTCTGGTCGCCGTTCCCAGCAGTGGCGACAGAAAAATAGTCACAAATTTCTGGAAATCGGCGGCGTCAGCAGAGGCTATGTAAGTGATGTCAGTTGGCTGGAGCTTGAACAGTCCGGCCAGCAAGAAGGCGTCAGGTCGAGAAAAATCGAACCTGTAGGCTATAGCCGGACTGGTGCCTGAATTGTCGCTGGATGCGGGAGGGCGAAATACAAACACGGATCTCGCTTCGGAGACCTTGTCATTCAGACCACCCACCTCGGCAAGCAGATCGGCGAGATGGGCCGCGGCTGTCGGAATTTCGATGTTGCCGGGCCGAGCGATGGCGCCATAAACGGCAAAGCGCCGTGGCACGTGGGCCACGCTGACGATATCACCGGGGAACACAATGATGTTGTTGGAAGAGCTATCCAGCACGTCTGACAGTGACAGGGTTGCCGAGGCAGTCGCACGCTGTACGGTGATGCTGACTTCCCAGGCTGGCTGGGAAGTCCCACCGGCTTGAGCGAGCAGATCAAGCAACCGCACGCCCTTCGATGGAATGAGCGCGCTGCCGGGAGTTCTGATCGCTCCAAGAACGGTAACATTGCGTGACTGCGTCTCGGAGATTTGGACCACGATTTCCGGTTCGACAGCCTGGCCTTTGTAACGCTCCAGTAGCTGCTCGCGAAGCTGCGCGGTCGTCAGACCTGTGACCGCGATCGTATTTGCATAGGGTAGGGTGATATAACCTGAGTTGGTGACGCTTGCTTGCAGGACAGTTTCCTTGCGGCCTGCGCTTGCAAACAGACCGTCCTCAGCGACTTCCCAGATTTTGATTTCAAGCATGTCGGCGACTTGAATGGTTTCATCAGATGTACGAAAACCCTGCCGCCGGAATGTGGCAGGGAAGCTGCGTGCGGCAGCCTCAACCGATGGCAGCGTTGATGTTGATACATCAATGATCCGGAAGGGCAGCACATCTTCAGCGTCGGCCACAACCTCGACGGCCGCGTTGTTGATCGCCGCAGAACTCGGCCCGAACGATGGCATCGTTGAACAGCCAGAGATAACAAACGTCAGCGCAGTAATGCTGAACCACTGGATCTGCTTTGTCGTTCGGGCGGGGGGGGTCATTCCTTAGCCCCGCTGCTGAGACCTGATGAGGCTTTGAGTTGATTGATCTTTGCGATAATGCCAGCGATGGCAACTTGACGCCCGCTTGCGGCGTAAAAGTCACCGGGAATCAAGTGCCCCGCCTTCAGGCAGCCAAGGAAATCGTCGATCACGTCACGTTGCTTCGCGTGCCGAAGTTTAAAAAAAGCCTCGACGTCCGCCTCGGTCTTGCCCGTGGTGACAACATCTTCGTGGCGGTATACGGCCTCGCCGAGGACTAATACGGGCACGTTATGATGGAGCGCTGAAAACGCAGAGGTCGAGTTAATGACGACCATGCCGCTTGCATGACGCGCAAGCTCGCCGAGGCGGCCGGTATGTAAGACCTGAACCCGGCGACTTGAAAGACCTAACTGTCTTGTGCGCCGCAGGATATCACGCTTGAGGGAAGCGCCTCCCCGGTCAAGCGGGTGTAGCTTGAAAACAACTCGCTGGTGAGAGCCAGACCGAGATAGCGCAAGCAAGCAGGCATTGATAAGCCTATGCGAGTTCCAACCTCGTGACGCGACCACAAGTTGGCTGTCTGAGGGGACCTGCAGGGGCACCAGTGTATAGCCGCGGTTCACACGGAGGTTGCGAACCGTGCGAGCTTCAAGGACCTTTGCGACTGCCCGTCGAATTATGTGTGCGGACCAGCTATAAGCCAACGACAATGCCCGTTCTCTGCGCCGGTGAAAGAGCGCTTCATCAGAGGTCTGAGAAAAAATGTCTCGGACCAGATAATAGAGTGCGCCCCATAAGCTCATGGTCGCAAAGGACGAAGCTAGAGGTGCTGGCGGACTCGGGTGCGCGTCGCCGTGACCCTCCGTGCCTAGTTGCCAGTGGGACAGCGAGGAATGCTGGTTATTCCCTCCGTTCTCGCAAGTGATATAACCTGCTCGGAGGTAGCCCTCTTCAAGGCTAATGACGTTGATATCGTAGATTTCTGCAATGTGACGTGCAAGATTATGTGCCGGCCGGTTGGACCCGAATAGAACGATTGCGTCTGGCGTGTTGCGCGACAGCTCGAAGCGAAGCCAGGTTTCCCATTCGTTCAGACCGCCAGAGAAGCGGACGCATTCATCACGGGTTGAGAACAAACGGTCCGCAGCATTGAACGCGACGCGCTGCACGCCAAATCCTTGCGCCAGCAGAGCCTTGTGCAGGTCCGAAAAGAACGGCCCCACCGGTCCCTGCAAAAGCAGGATCTTCTTTAGCTGTATCTTCGCTTTTTCAATTTCGAACGGAGCAACCGAGTCAGTCGCAAATTTTTCGTGCGTCAAGGGAAGGCAAAACGGACGAAGTTCGTTCATGGAGATATGCCCAAAAGTTGGTGACGGCCCTCATCAGGCGGCGTTTTGAAGTTGCTTGATCCCGTCCTTAAACTCAACCCCCAGAATGACCTCGGGTAGATGTTCCATCCCGGACCATCACATTGACCCTCGGCGATCTGCCTTTTTCATGGCAAGATCGGTCCTTAGAGGCTGATCGGAAATGGGTTGAGTGAATTCAGCAGGTTGTGATTCTGTTCGGTTGTGAAGCTGAACGGAGATCACGATGGCCTGGACCGAACTCACCCGCGAGCAGCATAAGCGAGAAACGACGC
>Ga0307936_1001527_pt1 | contig 11166 bp, 10 predicted proteins | sample OrgLakmetagenom1_FD_201839 | JGI IMG/M metagenome (GOLD analysis project Ga0307936, IMG submission 201839) | Saline water microbial communities from Organic Lake, Antarctica - #1 | ecosystem: Environmental > Aquatic > Non-marine Saline and Alkaline > Saline | place: Antarctica: Organic Lake... | reverse complement strand
TAGCCGAGCACGATCTATCGTTTCGTGGCTCTGGCGAACTCTACGGCGGCAAGCAATCAGGCCTATCAGACCTAGGGATGGAAGCGATTCGTAATCTCAAATTAGTTGAAGCTGCCCGCACCGAAGCTCAACACCTGGTCGCTAGTCACCCAAACCTACAAAAAGATTTTCCCATGATAGTTGAGCGAGTCTCACGACTAGGCGAAGCTTTGCATATGGAGTAGTCAGAAGTTGGCCACATTTACAACACCGATACTACAACTCGGATTGCCGTAGCGTCAGTAACGTTTGCAGTAGAGTAATTATTTGTTCGAGCAGCGCGATCTTTTGCCTCAATACTTCATCTGACTCTACGACATCCGTAGTTGCAGCCGCGTTGGAAGTCTCCCAACAGTCTCGACTAGAATTCCAGGGGTCGGTGCCTTGGTCTGTGTAAACATGGCGCGCGTAAGCGAGATTCCCTTCCCTGGTGGAGATGTCATGTCCCAGCTCGGCTGCTGCGTCTTCATGATACCGATCAAAAAATTGAAAGACACCGACCATTTGGTCACCAGCTCCACCACGCAACACATTGCCGCTATCGGTATATTGACGCAGCTTGGATTCGCAGCGCGCGATCTCGATCATCACTGGAGTGTCAGCAAAATATTCTTGCATGGCTGCTTCGGTGGCTTGTGCCGGCGTCGTGGTAGCTACAGTCGAAGAGCTTGCCGCCAGCGCGGCTGGAGCAAATCCACTAACTAATAAAAAACAAAAGATAAAAAAGGTTCTTTTCATAGGTTGCAGTATACCAATAGTTGCTACGTGGACGAAATTCAGCCGCACCATTACAGGTGCGGCCTTATCTACCACTCTAATTGTCGTGGGCGACAATCTCATGGTCTGTTGCGAGTCTAGTCCATCGGACCCAATTGCGACACACAACTTCGAGATCTTGCGTGAGAGCTTACCTCACTGTGTCCCCGTTTAGATAACCCCCTTTCAGCTGAAGCGAACCCTGCGTGCGATGGCCGATGATGCGGTAGTTTGGAAGAAATGTTCCATGAGATTCACTCCTTGTGAAAGGTTTTCGGGAACGGAGGCACTGATGCCATCCACTTTCTTTTATACGCCCATATGAAATATAGGTCAAGTGCGTTGTTCCAATCCGCCCTATGCGCTATAGTAGGTGCACTTTGGAAAAACCCTCTGTCTGCTCATAGCTCAATCGGTAGAGCGCGAAGCTTATACCTTCGTGGTTCCAGGTTCAAGTCCTGGTGGGCAGACAGAGGGTTTTTCTTGTACCTGAATTACCTGATGAGTTCATGTGCGTTAATGCATCAGAATAGTTAAACGCAGGAATAATAAAGACCTAACCACAAGTAGTATTCAATCAGGGCGAACTTTGTTCGTCCTGTTTTTATATTACCTATTTTCTGATGCTATACTTATCTCATGAAAACGCTTTTGACAAGTCGCTCTTTTTACGTAGTCATTACTGCTGTTATTGTGGTGGGAGTAATTTTAATGGCGCTCGGGGTTGGTCGCCAAGAAGAAGAGGCCTTGATTACCACCACTGTTGAAAGTGGTTCAGTACGACAGCTGGTGTCTGTGTCGGGCATTGCAGAGGCCGAGCAAACTGCTGAACTCGCTTTCCCTACCAGTGGTATCGTGTCAGCGGTGAATGTCAGCCAAGGCGATGTCGTCACACAAGGAACGATTCTGGTAAGCCTTTCGGCTGATGCGCTTTTAGCTGATCGAGCTGATGCGCTAGCTACACTTGCCCGTGCGGTAGCAACCAGAGACGAATTGCTCGCTGGCCCCCAAACAGAAGCCCGCGCTGCAACCGCCGAATCAGTTACGCTTAAGAACACCAGCTTAGAAACTATCCAAGCTACCCAGGCTGACCTGGTTGCCAACGCCAGGCGGACCCTCCTCTCGAGCGGACTGACTGCTGCTAGTGATGACCCAGAAGAAGAGTCCGTCGCACCAGTTATCTCTGGTACCTACACCTGCGACCAAGAAGGGACCTACGTTATGGACATGTACTCATCTGGATCAAACTCTGGCTACTCATTCCGGTTGTCTGGACTCGGAACGGGCACCTTCAACGCTTCAATCGAACAACCGACCTCGTTTGGCGACTGCGGTTTGCGAGCATTATTCGATGACAACTCTCGGTACAGTAATGCAGTCTGGGAAATAGAAATTCCTAACAAGCAATCACCACTCTACGTTACCAATCGCAACGCCTACGCACTGGCACAAACCCAAGCAGAAAGCGCTATTGAGGTAGCCACCCAAGACCTCGCCCAAACGCAGGCTAATGCCATCAGCACCAACGCACCCGCTCGCAGCGAAGCTATCGCTCGAGCTAATGCCGACATCGCAAGCGCCAATGCTCGGATTGCTCGGATAGATTCCCAGATTGCTGACCGCATACTACGAGCACCATTTGCTGGCACCATCACCGAGATTGACATCCTGCCCGGCGAAACGGTTAACACCGCGCCCATTGTCACACTTCTAGCTGAATCAGACTTTGAAGTTACTGCGCGAATTCCGGAAATAGATATCGGCAAACTACAGCTCGGACAACCGGTAGAAATGGTATTTGATACCAGGACCGATGTCGTTTTAAATGGAACCATTGATTTTATTTCCCTCAAAGCAACCGAGATTGATGGCGTCGCGTACTACGAAGCGGTTGTCGGACTACCTGACGTTCCGACCTGGATGCGTAGTGGACTCAACGCCGATATCAACATTATCATTAACGAAGCACGAGATAGCCTGCGCGTAGCCAACCGATTCATTACCGAGTCAGATGGTATCTATACCGTTATTACAAAAACTGGTGAACAAACAGCCACCACCACAATCGACATAACACTCGAGGGTAATGACGGCTACACTGCAATTACCGGCGTTAAAGCGGGCGATATCCTAGTCGCACCAGAATAGTATGCGAGCCCTCCGGATTGGTTTTTTGCTTGGGTTTCGCCAGATTCAGCGGGCTAACTTTTGGACTACGGCTCTGATTATCTTTGTCATGATGCTGACGTTTTTAAATCTGATTGCAGTATCCGGAATATTAGTCGGACTCATCGCGGGTTCAGAGCGAGCGGTACAAGAAAAATCACTGGGAGATATCATCATTACTCCTCTAGAAAACGAAGAGCAAATTCTGCAAACAGAAACCATTCGTCGTATTCTTGATACCCTACCTGAAGTTTCTTCATATAGTATTCGCTACCAAGAAGGCGTGAGACTTACTGCCAATTACAAAACTCGACGCGACCTGAACATTGAGCCAAATACAATTGGAACCCAAGCGGTCGGCATCGACCCAATCGCAGAAAACGCAGTAACCGCATTGGCAGAAAATATCGTTGAGGGTGAATATCTCAATCCAGATGAGTCTGGCTATATTATAGTTGGTGCTCTGAACCTAGACCGCTACACAGCTGGCTTTGCTGACATTACCGGATCACTTGAAGATGTGTATCCTGGTGATTCGCTTCGAGCCACTATCAATGGAGCCAGTCGTGAATTTACGGTCAAAGGTATCGTGAACGCCAAGGCCGGCGGTGTCGCAAGTTTTATCTACTTACCCGAAAACGAGTTACGGCGTTTGAGTAACAGTCCCAGTCGAAACGCTGATGAAATAGCCATTCGTCTGGCAGACACGAGTCCAGAAACAGCATTGCTGGTAAAGTCAGTCTTGGTAAATCAAGGTATTGATTCATTTGCCAAGGTTCGCACCTTTCAAGAAGCGTTACCAAAGTTTATTACCGATATTAAACAAACCTTTAACATTCTCGGTACGTTCATTGGTGCAGTCGGCATCATAGTGGCATCGATCACTATCTTTATTATCATCTTTATCAATGCCATCAGCCGACGGCAGCAAATCGGGATTTTAAAAGGGATTGGCATAGACAGAAAAGCTATTGAGGTGGCCTACGTCTTGCAATCTGCTTTTTACGCCCTGGCCGGATCATTACTCGGTGCCCTGGTGACGTACGGTATCTTGATCGGATATTTTGACCGCAACCCGATCGACTTCCCTTTTAGTGACGGTATCTTGGTGGCAGAACCAATTGGAACGTTCTATCGGTTCTTGATTCTCTTTGTGATTACACTTTTTGCCGGTTTTGTCCCCGCCTGGATCATCGTCAAGCAAAACACCCTTAACTCAATCTTAGGACGTAAATAGTTTCTATATGGACATAATCAAAGCGACAAACATTCATAGAAAATTTGGCTCAGGCGACCTGGAATCGCACGTTCTTAAAGGTATCGACATCACCGTACGAGAAGGAGAATTCGTCGCCATCATGGGTAAATCTGGTGCCGGAAAGTCGACCCTTATGTACCAATTATCTGTACTAGATGAACCGACCGAAGGAAGCGTGATTATTAATGACGTTGACGTGATTCCATTGTCTGAAAGCGAAAGTACCGCTTTTCGACTTCACACACTTGGGTATGTATTCCAAAACTACGCCTTGGTACCCGATCTTTCAGCTGAAGAAAATGTGATGTTACCCCTACTGATGCGAGGTAATGACTGGGGCGAGGCAAAAAAATTAGCCAGAGCCGCTATTGATGGCGTGGGTATGGAGGGTAAATACACCAACCTCCCAGCTGAGTTATCTGGTGGAGAGCAGCAACGAATTTCGATAGCTAGGGCAGTGGCTGGTAAACCAAAAATTCTGTTTGCCGATGAACCAACTGCGAACCTCGACACGGTATCTGGCACCCAGGTCATTGACCTGATCACTGACCTCAATCGCAATGACGGTCAAACTGTCGTCATGGTAACCCACGAGCGTGAGTACGCCATGGGCTGCGACCGCATCATCCATATGGAGAATGGTCTAGTGACCGATATTGAACAGTTGCGATAACGAGCAAACTACAATGAAAAGCCCTACCTTCAGGTAGGGCTTTTTTAAATTCTGAATCACCTCTACTTCTCTACTACTTTTGTACCAGCAACTGCTTTACTAGGGTCGGCTGCTTCTCGTTTCTCACCATACATTTCTTCGTACGCATCTTTGATCTCTACTCCTTCTTGTTTCAAGAGGGCTTCATACTCTTCTCGTTCCATCGTCTCTACTTCTACCAAACGTTTTGAAATCGCTTCCAGGGCTGGGCGGTATTTGGTCAATAATTCTCTTGCGGTTGCCTTCCCTTCTTCGATGATCTTGGCCACCTCTTCGTCGATTGCTTTCGATACGCCGGCACCATACCCTCGGTTTTCACTGACGTCACCACCGATCATTCGACCACCTGTTCCTTCCAGGGCGACTGGTCCAAGCACATCGCTCATACCATATTTTGTCACCATATCTCGAGCCAAATTTGCAACTACTTGCAAATCGTTTGATGGACCAGTCGACAGGTCATTAAAGATCATTAGTTCGGTTACATATCCACCGAGCGTCATCGCGATATCATCCTCAAATTCTTTTTTAGTGTGCATCCGTCGATCTTGGTCAGGCAGTTTGATCGTATACCCGGCTGCTCGTCCACGAGAAATAATCGAGATTTTCTGCACTGGGTCAGCGTACGGAAGTGCAGATGCCACAAGAGCATGCCCGACTTCGTGATACGCTGTCACAGTTTTTTCGTACTTCGACATAACATGACTTTTCCGTTCTGGTCCAAGCATGACTTTTTCGATCGACCGAATCACGTCAAACTGACCAATCTTCTTTCGCTCTTCTCGAGCAGCCAGAATTGCTGCTTCGTTCATGAGTGATGATAAATCAGCTCCAGAAAATCCTGGTGTCCGCTGTGCAACAATTTCGAGGTTCACGTCTTCTTGTAGTGGCTTCTTGCGAGCGTGTACCTTCAGGATTGCTTCGCGGTCAGACCGATCTGGTAGATCGATGGTGACCCGACGATCAAATCGTCCTGGTCGCAATAGGGCTGGATCAAGCACATCAGGCCTATTGGTCGCTGCCATAATAATGACCTTGGCGTTTGGTTCAAAACCATCCATCTCTACCAAGATCTGGTTCAAGGTCTGTTCTCGTTCATCATTACCACCACCAGTACCACTACCACGCGCTCGCCCCACGGCGTCGATCTCATCAATAAAGATAATCGCCGGCGCACTTTTCTTAGCCATATTAAATAAGTCTCGCACTCGTGAGGCACCTACCCCAACAAACATCTCAACAAACTCCGATCCAGAAATCGTAAAAAATGGCACTCCCGCTTCTCCGGCCACCGCCCGGGCAAGTAGTGTCTTACCAGTACCAGGTGAACCCATCATCATGACTCCCTTAGGAATTTCGGCTCCAATATCAAGGAACTTTTTTGGATTCTTCAAGAAGTCGACGATTTCTTCTAACTCTTGCTTAGCTTCTTTCGCTCCGGCTACGTCTTTGAACGTTACCTTTTGCGATCCGTCTTCAGGATCAATCATCCGAGCTTTGCTATTACCAAAACTCAGCGCCTGCATTCCAGCCCCCTTGGCTGATCGCATCAAGAACCAAATAATAATCCCTAAAAAGAGCAGCGGAAAAAGAAACGGTGCCAATACACCTAACCAGTAGTTAAATCCAGTTTCACGCTGTACATCGATATTGATACCAGCCAGTTCTTCACCGGTAACACCAAGGTTGGTGAGTGAGTCTGTCACCGAAGCGTCCACTTCTCGTTTTGCTTCACCTGGATTTCGACCCTCTTCAAAGTACGACACTTCAAGTGTGCCACCACGCACGATAATTTCAGACACTTCGCCAGCTTTTACCTGCTGCACCACATCAGTAATGGTGAGCTCCTCTGGGTCGGTTTGCGTTTCACTAAAATACGAAAATACTGCCAACACAAAAATTAACAGAACCACAGTAGACAGCATGTTATTCCAGAAATTTCCTGGACCAAATGGCATATTTTTACCGACACTCTTCAAATTAACCTTGTGTCCTTTAGGAATTTTAGTTTTTGGTTCTTTACTATCTTTTGGTGTATCAGTTTTCTCTTCTGGACGTTTCTGTCCATCTGAGTTAGGTGCTTCTGTCGAAACATCCTTTTCTTGCTTATCTGATTGGTGTTTTGTCATGTGCGCTATTATACAGAAAAACCGCTCTGAAGCCAGGGTTTCGACGGCCTCCAGCATGGCATCTAGCACCAATCTACGGTACTATTCCCCTACTAACCTATGGCTGACTACATCAAAAACCGCAAAGCAAAATTTGACTTCGAATGGATCGATACCTTCGAGGCTGGAGCAGTGCTCGCCGGGTATGAAGTGAAGTCAGTCCGGACCGGGAAAGGCAAGCTCGAAGGTGCCTATATAATGATCACCGCCGGCGAAGCCTGGCTACTGGGTGCCAGCATTGCTCCGTTTCAGGTAGCCAATACACCAAAAAACTACAATAGAGAGCGGCCGCGTAAGCTCCTTTTATCCAAAAAGCAGCTTGCGCGCCTCGAAGTCGAAACCAAAGTCAACAGATTGACAATAGTGCCTATTTCGTGGTATGGTTCTGGTAGGACAATTAAGTTGAAGATTGCGTTGGCGCGTGGTAAAAAGAAGACGGACAAGCGACAAGTAATCAAAGACCGCGACAACAAACGCGATATCGACAGAACCTTGAAAAGTCAATAATTTGGATACAAAACGGTGAGTATGGTGCTCACCTAAAAACCTTTATAGCGAGGGAAACATGTCCTTTTACGACACAGATCTGCAAGACGCGCCGGAGATTTCTCCGTATGATTTCGCCAATATCATCGACTCGCTGTTCGATGACGCAGGAGTTGCAGTACTACTCGGAAACAAACCGATAGTCTCTCCCAGTTTGCCTGGTACAGGTGCGCGGAGAGATATACTCAGGGATGAAATTGATAAATACGAGTTCTCTGTCAGTACTACAGAGATGCTGAGCTTGATCGCTGAAGACGATCAAGCGATCGAGATATTGGAGAAAGAGCTGCACTTGCTGAGCTAAACTCAGTTCCTGTCGAACGACACTCTTCAATGTCGTTCGACTCACCGTTTTGTATCCAAAGTTATCCGTACACTGTCCCCTGAAACAATTGCAGTTTCATATACTTTTTCACCCTAATTGAAATTATTTCAGGGGATGCTAGGCATCGACGGTTAGTCGTGTCGGATGTGTGCCGTGTCGAAACTGGTAATCAATTCGTTAAAAGGTTCCATTCTGTATTTGCAAAAAAAGCAATGCCAAGTCCATTTGCTAACGCATTTGGTCTCACTCCCGCATACGCTGTAGCTTAATCGCCAAGCCCGCCGGAGTGATGCTCACTAGACAAACGTCTCATACGTCTAGCTGGGTATAATAAACACGAGACTGTGAGTCACCATGCGTTGTGGTGGTGACCCAAGATTTCACACAACTCGAGACAATTGTGTTTTGTTTGTTCTCAAGCAATTGCCTTTAAATCAAAAGAACGAACTACGCACGGTAGATACACATTCACACCCTAATTCGGACGCGGGTTCAACTCCCGCCATCTCCACAGAATATAGAAATATATAGCAGAATATGGAAGTTTGCTCAAACTGAGTAAGCTACTATTTGTGGTACAATGTACACATGAATGAAATAATAAAATTTCCAACACCAGAAGGAGCGAGAATCGGTTTTTATGAACTGGGTGACGTTTCGTTGAAATTTCGAAATGTATTTGAGCAAACGCTTGATCCTGACAGGGCTTTGAATTCACGCGAATCTATCCAATCTGTTGTAGAAGATGTGAATAAGATAAAAGAAACTATCGCAGAAGCAATCGATGACATCGACGGCTTGCGCCCTGGAATGCCAACACCTGAAGAATTCAGGAACCAAGCATGGGATGTGCTATGTATGCCGCTCGAATTTGGCAGTGGACGCGCAGCTATGGATTATTACGGGACTGAAACTGCTCTAAATGAGCTAGTACAAAAATACGAAGCAAAGCGCAACGAACTCAAAGAAGCTACATTATAGACAAAGTATCATAACCACCATTCGTCCACTATTTTCAAGAAGTTCGCGCACTCCATCTCAATTAAAGAGGTTTTAACTTCATACAAAGATTTCCACAGTAAATAATCACCTCAATCGCACACCCTCTTTTTCAAGAAACTCCCGTGGTGTTAAATAGTTGAGACGTTTGCGTGGACGATTATTTAGCTTAGTAACCGCCAGCTGCACGTCGTTATTTGATATCGTAGCAAACGATGACCCTTTCGGGAAATACTGCCGCAAAAGCCCATTGCAGTTTTCGTTAGCACCACGTTGGTGCGGCGCACCTGGATCAGCGAAATACACCTTGGTATTGCAGTCTCGTTCAATCAGTTGATGCAAAGCAAACTCGGTTCCGTTATCAAACGTGATGGAGGTGCACGGCAGGTGTTTGAACTGCTTTTTAGCTTGTGCGTGGATTGCATCAGCCCCACCGGAAGTCTTCGCTGCAATCAAATAGCCACTCACTTTATCCACGTACGTCACGATTCGCAGCTTCCGTTCAGCTCCAAGTACGGTATCACCTTCCCAATGACCAATACTGTGTACCACAGGACGCTCATGTATCGAGCGTTTGTTGGCTTGATAGCGACTCGGTATACGCTTGGTACCGTACTTTCTTCGGCGTCTGCCGCCACGTCTGAGATACCGCTTGAGGTGTGGCTGTCTGTCCAAGTACCGATAGATTGAACTCACCGACGACACCTCACACCGCTCCACAATCTGGTCGGGTGACCAATCTTGTTTAAGGCTGGAGGTGATGGTTTCTATTAACTCTGGGTTGGTATCAATGATTCGATACTCCGCCCGAGCGTTCGCTCGTCTATTACTCGCATACCGAGTCGCCTGATGCACTTTATAGATTCCACTGCTGTTTCTTCTCACTTCGCGACTCACTGTACTTGGGTGAACTTCCAGTATTCGTGCTATCGCACTGTATGAATAGCTGCTTCGCAACAACGCTGCTATACAAGCTCGGTCTGATTGTTTAAGATGGTGATGCATATCCCCGTGTTATTGAATTGGTTTCTAACAAAACTATTCTGGCACGGGGTTGTGCGTTTGGGGTGGGGATTCAAGCAAAATTATTGACTTTTACAGTTTTTCATGCTATTGTATACGGTAGAAATAGAGGCCGAACTATCTACCGGAATCTATCCTAGAAACCTCCAGATTGATCCGGCCTTGCCTGATCTTTACAATTGAATATGGAAGGAATACAGCAATGGCTGACGATAAAAATGACAAGGGTTTCAATCCTATTAAGTGGTTCATCGAAAACCCTGAGTGGCTCTTGATTGGCTGGTATGCCGTTAAGGGAGCTGTCAGTGGTCACGTAGATGATGACGCACCCGATACCGCCAAAAGTGCAGCTAAGGCTGCTGGAGCATCGACCGGTGGTAAACATCGACCCGAAGACGAAGCAGCTTGGCGTCGCGTGAAAAACAAAATCGGTACAGACGTCAATCATGTTCTGCTTGCAGACACTTTGGACAAGTTAGTTTCAGGAGTATTTGACCAAGAGCACAAAAGTAAATGGCGGCGTGACCAAGGTGAAGATTCGTTTGAAGAATGGAGAACGCAAATCGCCCAAGCAGCAAAGGATGACCTTGATGATGCAGTTCTGTATCTCACACGCTTGGCTGAAAAAAGTTTTTACATCTTCGAAGAAGAATGTATAGAACGCAAGGAGACCCCCCTTTCTATTAAGGGGAATGAGACAGCTGAAACTTACGCTTGGCGCGCTACATGCAAACGCATGCGCAAGCAGATGCAGTCTGACGCCGTTCCTCTCCCCAAAGGCATCAAGCCCTATGGAGTTCGTCTCAAAGAGGCTGTTTCAAAAACCGGACCTGAGGCCATCAAGCAGAAAATACCTGCAGGGTGGAAAAAGACTAAGGACTGGTGGAAATGCGATGAGTTCACTGCGAAGCGCAAGGCTGCAAATGATCGGATTATCAACTCAGCCAAAGATACAATTCACCAAACCAGAGAAACCGCTGCTGCCCACGCCGACTGGATGGAGCAGCAAGCAATCGAACGTAAAAAGCAAGATGATGCGCTGGGACGGTTCGATAGGTTCCTGAACAAAATTTTGCCTTTTTAAGGAAAAACGACATGATGAACTTTCTCTTTAACTTGGCAGGGTATTCAGGTAACGCTGGAAGCGCCGCTGTGTCACATAACAAACAGTTTG
>Ga0307936_1001525_pt1 | contig 11176 bp, 13 predicted proteins | sample OrgLakmetagenom1_FD_201839 | JGI IMG/M metagenome (GOLD analysis project Ga0307936, IMG submission 201839) | Saline water microbial communities from Organic Lake, Antarctica - #1 | ecosystem: Environmental > Aquatic > Non-marine Saline and Alkaline > Saline | place: Antarctica: Organic Lake... | reverse complement strand
AGTTCAGCCTCGCGTCCGACAAGTGGCTGAACCAATTCAATCATCGCGCCGATAAGCGCGGCACCAGCAAGCGCTTTCCAGCCCAATGACGGCCATCCCAAAATGACAACCCCGGCCCAAATCCAGAAGGCCAACACATGCCACAGCTTGTCAGAAAACGAGATATTCACAGTTGGCGTTGAAACTGTCGGCCACAGCGTTCCCCACAGGATCACAGCCGTCACGACAAATGCCGTGACGCGAAGAGCAAAAACGACTGCGGGCCGCTCGTGTGGGTATATGTGGTCAAGCTTCATGAGGGTGATCTATCCACTTGCGCGAGGCTTGGCCAGTGTCCGGCAATCATGTCTGAAAACTGCGCAGGCGATTGCCAAAAGGTGAAATGGCCTGAAAGCCGAGCTGGTCCACGACCGTACGACAAGCCGGATCGACGACACCCTGCGCTGAAAATCCCTGTAGACGTCACGCTGATCACGACACGGGGGTCTACGCCCGGATCGAATGTCTCATTTTGACGTGCGTTTGGCGTTCTCGTCAAGGATCTTGGCCGAGGGTAGTTTCATGGCGTCTGCCCCTTCCAGAGGGCAAAGCGATTGGGAAGGGGATGTCTGGTGACGTTTACCTTCCCAATCGCTTTGCCCTCTCCGCCATCCTGACCATCTGTGCACTGGCCGTCGTGGCCACCGTGCGCATAGCGGCAGGGGCCTGGACAAACCGCCTTCCGATTGCCTCCCCGGTTGTCAGCGTACCAGTCCGTGCCCTGCCCTCTATACCGGCCGCATTGAAGAGACCCCGCATCACCCCCGCCGATCCTCCAACAATCGCGGGAGCGGCAGCCACCATCAGGTTGCCGGAGATCCCGCGCACGATCAGGGGCGTTGCCGCTATGAGACCTTTCGCGAGAAAGACCATCACGAAAAAAGGGACCAGCGCACCGATATTGGTCGCGGAGTTCGGATCCCCGATCTGGGCGAGCAGCGCGTTCGCCATGCCGACGACAGTCGAGAACATGGCCGCGATGACGATGGGATAGAAGGCATAGCTGATCGTCGTCGAGACCCATCGGTGGAAGAAATCCTTGGTCGCATCGAAGAGCGACAGTGCAATCATGATCGGGGCAAGGCCAAGCATAAGGGTCAGCATCATCTTGGCGAAGATCAGCACGATGCCGGTCATGAAGCCGAGGAGGCTCAAGAGAACGAGGCCGATCCCACTAAGGATTGCGCCGGTCATCCAGTTCAGGTTGCTGCCGATCGCGTTGAGGTATTGGCTGAACTCGGCGATCAGATCATCGAACTCTGCGGCGAAATAGGTTGCCCCGGCCCCTCCACCCCCGACGGAGGAGATCAGGGCTCCGGCCACATAGTCCAGGCCGCCAATGATCGCGTTCGCCACGGCGTTGAAGTTGGCCCAGTTGAAGGCAAAGAGGCCGATCAGGCTCAGCTTTACGAGATACCAGAAGAAGCTGGCCCCATCCATGCTGCGAAACTGGAAGGCCATGTTGATGCAGACACCGATCAGCGAGAGCGTGACCATCAACAGGACGATTCCACCGGTATTGCTCGCGACAGCCCCGAACTGGGACTCCGCGGCATCGACAAGGAATCCGTCGGCGGCATCGACCATCCAGCTGACAACGCTCATTACCAGTTGCCTTGCACTTCGCAGAGGGCCTGAACGTCCCGAGTGATCTGGTTTTTCTGGTCCCGGAGGGAGAGGCGTGTCTGAGTGTGTTCCGCCTGCGTCAGCGTAGCAAAGCGTTCTTCGTACTCGTCTGCTGCAATCTCCCAAGATGGGAAGCGCAGGTCGCAACCGCAATCGCCAGATGCCTTGATCGCCCCCCAGGAACGCAGCTCGTAGAGCCGCATCAAGGTAAGCGCCTTGTAGGCCTCGCGCGGATTGATTTCTTCCATCCAAGCCGGGCGCGCCGGGCGGTCGTTGCAGATCCTGTACTGCCGGGGGGCCATGTCGATGGTGAGATCGTTTGTCACCTGCGGGGATGTCTGCGCGGCAAGCGGCGCAGCCAGTGTGACGAGGGCAAGAGCAAGCGTCGTGTTACGCATGGATTGGTCCTTTTCTCATTATTCGGCGGCAAGGGAAGGGCTGTTTTCGCCTCCCTTCCCGGCGCTGATGTGATCAGTATTTGCGGCCTGTCCCGGCAAGAAGAACTCGGTAATGCCCCGCGCGCCATCATGACGACCGGCCTGGATAATCACATCGATCGACCCCTCGATGTAGTCGATCATGTCAGCATAGGTCATCGGCACATCCGTCTTCAGCGCGGCGATGGCAAGGCGGCGCACGGCAAGCTGCGGGGTCTCCGCATGAAGCGTGGTCAGCGAGCCGCCATGACCGGTATTGATCGCCTCAAGAAAGGTCATGGCCTCGCGGCCGCGCACTTCGCCAAGAACGATCCGGTCGGGCCGCATCCGGAGCGTCGAGGCAAGAAGCACATCGGCGCTGCGCGCTTGCTGTTCGCGATCGGCGATCAGCGTCACGGCATTGGGCTGTTCGGGCCGAAGCTCGGCCGCCTCCTCAATGGTGATGATCCTCTCCCGAGGGGAAATCAGCGAGAGGATCTTGCGCGCAGCAACTGTCTTGCCGGTCGAGGTGCCGCCCGAGACAATCATGTTGAGCTTGTTCTCGACGCAAAATCGCAAGGCGGCGTCAATGTCGCCAGATACCACCACATCGCGCAACGCGCGGTTCCGTTCCCGCCGCAGACCCTCGAGGCTGCGTTCCTTGCCGTAAAGAAAGCCAAGCCGTATCGCCTCCAGCGGCAGGGAGGAAAAGAAGCGCAGCGAGATCGAGAAGCCACCCTCCACCGCCGGAGGCTGGATGACCTGGACCCGGATGGGGCGCGCGCGGTAAAGTATGCTGACCGAGACGATGGGCTTTCTGGGGCTGAGCGTGGTGGAGGCGGCCGAGGCAATCTGGTTGCCAAGGTCCTTGATCTCCATCTGGGTCAGTGGCGCGCCAAGCGATCGCATGAAATGATCCCCCTGGAATTCGCCCCAGACCTGTCCGTCCGGATTGATGCAGATCTCGATCGTGTCGTCGCGCTGCACCGCAGCACCCAAACGGTTGAGCGAGGCCTCGAGATAGCTTGCGACCATATCAGAATATCTCCAGGTCGCGATCGACCATGACCGTGATCCGGGTGCCCTGATCGACATGGATAACCGGACGGATTGAAAGATAATCCTGCAGCGTTCCTTGCGTCACGTCGCGCAGGTCGGACGAGACATCACGCGCCGCACCGGCGGTGTGGCGATCCTCGATCTGGCCGGCCGCCACAGCAGGCAACGCACCGATCAGCGAAATGAGTGCTGCTGAGCCAAACCGCTGTGCAAAGCGGGTGTCGACGAACCCCGTGGTGCCGGTGCGGCCTAACTCATCGCCGCCGAAGGCGCTGATCTCGACGGTCTGATTGTCGGGCAGGATGATCCGGTCCCAAGCCACCATGACGCGGGATTGCGCCAGCGCCACGTCCGAGCGGTAGCGCCCGATCAGCCGCGCACCCCGCGGGATCAGGACGCGGCTGCCATCGTAGGAATGGACATCCTCTGAGACGATGGCGCGGATCGCGCCAGGCAGCGTACTGTCAAGCGCAGTCTCGGTCACCGCCTGGATCATGGTGCCCTGGATGACGGTGTTCGAGGGATTCACGATCACTTCGGCCCGCGTCACAGGCGCTGGTTGCGCACCAGCCCGCACGAAGGCTTCGTCAGCACTGAGAGCTGCTGCTTCCAGTGCATTCTCACGGCCCGCCCCGCCCCCCGTGCCCGAAAACGCGATCATCGGTGACGCGATGCGTTCGGCGCGGGCTTCGGCTTCGGCCAGCCGTCTGCGTTCAAGTTCGGCACGCCGCAGTTCCTCTTCATTGGGCCCCAAGGACGCGGTCCGGGACGGTGCGAGCCGCGCAAGTTCGAGATCCATGCGGAGCTGGTCAAGCTCGCGGTCGCGTGCCGTCAGTTGCCGTTCAAGCGCACGCTGCGCGTCTGTCGATGCGGTCTGCAAGGCGGCAATCTGAGCTGTGAGGTCCGCGATGACGTCCTCTGCTCCACTCTCCGAGGCCTCTGCGGAACGCGACCGCAGATCTTCGAGTTCAGACCGCAGGGTCGCAAGGCTCTCCATCAGGGCAAGCTCGGTGGCTGAGGGACCCGTCTCGGCCGGAGGCGGCGGTGCAGGCTGTGCGACAGGCATCGGGGCCAAGTCCCCGAACCCGGACCCTGCCGTCTGGAACTCTTCGGGAGCCGCGGTCACCATGGGCACCTCAGGTGATGGGTGCAACGCAGCCCAGGCAAGGCCACCAACGACAGCAATCCCGGCGACACCGAGGATGGCGGCGAGCGGTGACGGGCGCGCAGGGCCCCGCTTCCTGGCCGTGGTGCCCTCGAGGGCTGCCAGCCGGGTGGCAAGATCGTCGGCGTCCTGTGTCATGATTCAGCGCCGCCCATGTCCTGAACGCAAACCTCGTCCTCACCGAGGCGCAGTACCCATTGACGACTTGCACCTGAAACGCGGATCACACCGTCGTCTTGGGCCATACTGTTCACCGCGCGCTCGGCACCATTCGAATAGCGGAAAATAGCCGGGACCGGCGCGTTTCTGGCAAAGCGGAAATAGGTAAAGGTACCGTCGTCCCAAACAGCATTTGGCGTGAATTCTGTCTGGGCGCTGACCGCGTAATTTGCATTCGGCGCCTTCGCGGCCACGGCACGGATCGGCGCCACACGGCTCTTCGGGTAGTGGAATTGCACCACATAATGCGGCGTCTCGCGAGCCTCGACGACGTGGAAGTAATAGGATCGGCGATTGGTATAGACCGTGATGTTGGTGGTAGCCCCCGAGGCCGTGGGCTTGATCGCGAAGGCCCGCCCACCGGGGACGCCATCGAACTGAAACCCCACGGTGTCGCCCGCGATGATCGATCGGATGGTTTCACCCTCACCAAATTCCACCGAGGTCACGCGGGTGAGGTTGGTCACGACGCGGTAGACCTGGCCCTCGGTCCAGGTCGCAATGCGGACACGGTTGTCATGCGGGCCAGAGCGCGGGGTGGTTTCGGCCAGTGCGGCGGATGCTGCCAGCGCCAGGGCGCCGAGGACGAGAATTGCATGAACTGAAACACGGGTCATTCGGAACGATCCGATCGGATGGCATATTGGGTCACAGTGAAGCCGAACGGGTTTTGCCAGACATCATCGATCGAACGGGTCCGTTCGGGCTGGAAGCCGAACATCAACGTGGCGGTGAACGATCCGTCCTGCGCGCCTTGCGGGCTGGTCAGCCGCTTTCTGAGACGGACCTGGGCGCGGTTGTCGCCGATGAGCGTGATCGAGGCGATCTCGACCGCCATCTCGGCCGCAGCGCCATAGCGGGTCGGCGGATAGGTCTCCTGCCCCGAGGTCCACATGGCGCGCATGCTGGCCTCTGCAGCACCGCTCGATTGCGCCAGCACCCGGCGCACGCGCAGGTCGTTGTCGAGCTGGTTGTAGGTTTCGCGCTCGAAGATGTAGCGATAGATCTGGGCCTCGGTCACGGCGGGCCGCTCGGCCAAAGATACGGCCTCAACCATGGCATTGGGCAGAGCCATGCCGGTCTCCGGGTCGTAGGGAACGATGACGGGCAGCGGGGTCTCGGTCAGAAGCGCCACGGCCGCAGCGGCGAGGCAGCCCACAACGCCGAAGCCCGCGCCCCCAATGCCAATCATCTGCCAGAGCTGCTCGCGCCGTAGCGCGCCGTAGACCAGCTCTTCCTCGACGAGTTCGCGCGCGTTCATGTCTGGTGCTCCACTCATGGCCGCAAACTCGGCAGGGTGAAGTCCATGTACCGGCGCTCTTCGGCGATGATGGCCGCGTCGACGACACCGGCATTGCCTGCACCAAGGGTTTGGATCGCCTCGAGTTCCCACATGCGCGTCATGGCGATGGCAAGTTCGGCCGTGACACGGGTATTGTGGTCCATCGACTCTTTCAGGTCTTCCATGTCGGGGATCATTGAGACGAGCTGCTCAACACGCATCATCGATTGTGCCGCCTCGGCATGGCTGTTCTGGGCTGCGGCCGACAGAACAGCCCCGGTGGTGGCGCGGGTTGCCACGCCCTCGGCGCCGGTATTGCCACTCGTGGCGATCTCACGCAGCGAGTCCTCGTCAAAGCCTGCGCGGGCGAGCGCCTGTCCCATCTGCGTGCGCATGGGTCCGGCATTGGGACCAATAAGGCTGCTCCAATCACCTGCCTGAATGCCACGGATCAGACCCGGGATGTCCTCGAATTTCGCCTCGAGGAGGCCGTCGAGACCGCCACCCATCACGAGACCCGGAATGCTGCGCGGGCCCGTGAGCGAGGCATACATCTCCTCGAGCTGGTCGAACTGCTGCTGCAGGAGGTCGAGCTGCGCCAGGGCATTGTCAAGAAGGTCGGTCTGGATCCCGAAATCCTGCAGCATCTGCTGAAGCTGGCGAATTCCCTGGGCGATGTTCTGAGTGTCGATGGTGGGAACACCCTGTGCAGCAGCGGGCGCTGTGAGGGCTGTGATCAGCGCCAGGGTCGCGGCGCCGGTGGTAAGGAAACGGGTAAAGCGCCGGATCATCGCAAAGTCTCCAAGGTGAAATCCATGTACTGCCGCTCAAATCCTCGCGCGGCCGCCATGGTGATCTGCTCCTCGCTGAGGGGCTGGGTATGGGCCGCCTTGATCCGGGTGCGGATCGCGACCAGTCGGGCAAGCTCGGCGCGCGCATAAGTGTTGAGCGCTACGGCCTCGTGCAGGTCTTCCGTCTCGCCGATCCGTGTGATGATATCCTGGACACGGCTTGCGGCAGCCCGGACCGAAACCAGCGAGTGGTCGCCATAAACGCCCGCGCCATGGGACGAGAGGCTGAAGCTCGCATTGGCCAGAAGAACCGGATCGATTGTGCCGCGTGCGTCGATCCCGCCCACGGCGGCGAGGTATCCTCGGCGTTCGCCCCGAAGATCCAGCCGTAGCGGCCACCCTCGGTCCATTCCTGCATGCGTTCGTAAAGATCGCCATCGTCATCGGTAGAAACCAGGAGCGACGCGAAATCCGACCAGTTCCGCAGCCCCGCATTCCCGGCGCTGGCATTCTGACGCACCACCTCCTGCAACCGGTTGGTCTGCACGGGCGTCAGCGGCCGCTCCCGGCGCTCAAGCAGGCTTGCGAGCCAGTCGGCCAGCCAGGCCTGCCCACGGGCATCGATCTCGGTCTGCAGCGGATTGAGCCCCGTGGGCAGTCCCGCCTGCACCGTCGAATAGCTGCCACCGAGCGCGCGCACGGCCATCTCCATGCCGGCGCGATAGTCGAAGACGAAAATCCGCGCATCCGCACGCCGCGCCATCGTCATCAAAAAGGCTGCCAGCACGGACTTGCCCGAGCCAGGGCGGCCGAGGATCAGCGTATGCCCGCCCGTGGGTTCGCGATCCGGTGCGCCCTGCTCGTGGAAGTTGAAGCAAAAGCCGCTGCGTTCCGGTGTGGGAAAGAACGTGATCGGCACACCCCAGGGCACCTCCATCCCGGTCTTGCCGAGCGGCGTGCGGTGGAAGGTGGCAAGGTCGGCAAAGTTGTGGTTGGTGATCGCGGCCTTGCGGCTCCGCGCCCCGGTATTGCCGGGATGCTGGGCCATGTAATGCGCCCGCGCCCCAAAAGCCTCCGAGATCAGGTTGACCCCGGAGGTGGCGGAGATGTTGCGAATCTCGGCCGCGATGTCGTCAAGGGCCGCCCGGCTTCTGGCATAGACCGCGACCGTCATATGGTGCTCGCCGAAAATCAGGCGCTTTGATTCCAGATCATCCTGGGCAAGCTCCAGCTCCTGCGAAAGGCTGACCGCCCCGTCATTGGCCGCCTGCATCAGCCGCAACTGCCGTTTGATGCGCCCGGCCATGATGTTCGAGTTGATCGGCACGAAGGAGTGGGTGACCACCATGTCGACAGGCAGGTTCAGCTCGTCGAGCATCAGGCTGTCGGTCTTCGCGGGATAGTTCTTGACCGCGAAGATCGCGCCGACCTTCTCACCCACGGCCCCGTCAGAAAGCGAGATGGTCGAGCCATGGAAGGTCACACGGGTATTGGCCACATCCTCGGCGATCACGCCAAGGCGGGAGCGCGGGAAAAGCGGATGCTCCTCGCCGGTATTGAGCGCGCCCAGAAACCCCAGAAGCTCGCCAGTGCTGGCCGCGAGAAGGCGAGGTTTCAGCTCGTCAAAGCTGGACAGAAGAAACCCCACGACCTCGTCGAGCTTGCGCATGCGCCGGGTGGTGTCCGCCGCAAGCCGCGCATGCGAAGCAGCAAGACCGAAAGGCAAGCGCCCCCCCCGTCTCGGGACGCTTCAACACGGTCAGGGTCAGGGTCTTGTCGCGCAAGGCGGCCCGCCCGAGATGGGTGCGCCACCGCCGATCAACGGCGGCCGCGAACCCGTCACCCGGAACAGGCGGCAAGGTGACATCAACCGCTTTCGAAACCTTGTGCAGGTAAAAGGAAAACTCGGTGCCGACCTGCGCCACGATGCCCGCGAAAAGCCCGCCGATCCGGTCGAGATGGGCGTCCTCGCTTGTCATGCTGTTCACCCCCTCAAGGCGGATACACTGCATCAGCTCGTTGCCCCGGGTCCGAACCGTCCGGTCAGTGACCAGGCTGACATAAGGCAGCATCGACGAGAGCCGTTTCTCGCCCTTGACCCAAATGGGCAGGGCTGTGAGCGGGTCGCGCGCTGCGTCGCGCTCGCCTGCGTCCACCAGTCCATCACGGGGCATAGCTGTCACCTCCGTGGATCTTGCGGTTCGCCGTCGGCGGAGTTTCCTGCAAGGTGACCACCAGAACATCGAGGAAGTTCGGATCCCAATCCGCAGCCTTCCACAGGGCGGGCCAGGCCAGTCCCGCGATCACGACCACCATCCAGCTCTGCACCCAGAGAAACAGAAGCGTCGAGCCAAAAAGCCAGACCATGGCATACATGATCGGCAGGCCCATGAGCTTGGGCGGCCTGAGAAGGCCGATGAAGACGCGAGACTGATCAGTCATTGTGTAAACCCGAAAGACCGGAACTCAGGTTGTCCAGATGGCAGCTACGATGGTCGGCGCCGCGGCAATGCCGGCGATCGCCACCACCACCCAGAGGGCCTGGCGGAAATCCAGTATGCCGAAGAGCCAGGAGAGGAACACACCAATCAGCGCAAGCGTGCCGATCACGATGCCCAAGGGACCGGTGATCGCATCGACGATACCCTGCAAAAGCGTCTGGACCGGCGAAAGGTCGATGCTCTGCGCGAGCGCGGGACCCGCCAGCACGATGAAGGTCATAGTGGTGACCGCGACAAGCGCTGGCATGCGCAACACGCATTGATTGTTCCTGGGGGTCACGACAGATCTCCTCTGAGCCGCTGAAACACGGCCGTCACACGGGCCACATGCCCTTGGGTTTCTCGATAGGGGGGTATGCCGCCGTGGCGGGTCACCGCTTCGGGTCCGGCATTGTAGGCCGCAAGCGCCAAGGGTCCGTCACCGAACTGCTCGAGCATCATCAGAAGATAGCGGGCCGAACCATCTAGATTCTGCACCACATCATGCGGATCGACGCCGAGAGCGCGGGCAGTATCGGGCATCAGCTGGCCAAGCCCGATGGCACCAGCATGGCTCAGTGCCGCCGGGTCATAGGCGCTCTCGACCTCGATATTTGCCCGGTAGAGAAGCAACCAGTCGGTGACGGACAACCCGGCAAGGCGCAGCGCAGCATGGCCCGCATAGCGTAGAGCCGTGGTTTCAATGGCCTGGAGAATTTCGGGAGAGGCACGCATCGCACGCAAGGCCGGTGCGGCCGCTGCAACCGAGACCTCCGGGCCGTCCGGTTCTGCGAAGAGAAAGAGGCGATCTGTTTGCGCCTCGTTACCATTCGTCCACGAGCGCAGCGTGCTCGCCTCTGCGGTGACGGAAATCAATCGGCCATCAAAGCCAACCGAGAAGACGAAGCCGTCGGTCCCCGAACGTGCATCTGCGGCCAGGGGCGCTGAACATACGCCTGTAGCGAGGGCAACGACGAGCGCGAATGCGCTGTCAGCTGTCCTTGACCAGAACGGGACGGGTGCGGGGGGAAGGAGATTGACCGGAAGCCATGTGCAACGCATTCCCCGCCTCTGTAAGAGGGATACTCGCAACAGTGCAGCCCATATCGGCAATGAAGCTGACAAGACCCACGATGGTCTTGAATTCGCGCACTCTAAGGTAGCTTCGGCTGGTGACAAGCATCTTGTCGTCACGTCCATCTTCGGTGACCGCACGGATGACCCATGTGCCGTACCAGCTGTTATGGCGCTTCTCGGCCCCCTCCTTGCAAACCACCTCGAGGAGATAGCCGTCGGCGACGAGGCTGCGCAGTCCGTCTTCTGTAACCACATTTGGTGCTTCTTCTATCATGGCCTTCCCTTCGGTCCTTTCTCTGCCTGAGGTGCAGTATCGGTTCCGCGGGATCATCACACCGTGGTCGATACAATACTACATTTTCGATTTCAATACACTTTTATTGCTTCGACAAAGATTGTCTTGCTCCAACAATACCCGATGAAATCATAATCTTAAAGGCAACAAAGTGTCAGGGCCTTGAATCGCATGCACCGTTGAACCAAGGACCTCTCCGCCTCGTGTTCGCAAACCACCGCCGGATCCAAAGCAAAATGTCGAATGATGGCAGGCAAAAGGAGAGCACATTCTTCTTGCGAGTGGCCCCGAGAAAAAGGGCAGATAACCGGCATGCCAATTCGGCGACGGTCTCTTCAGCCTTCAGCGCTTCCAGCGCACGCAACCGCGGGGCTTCAATTCCGGCGCGCTGCAGCCTGCATTTCGACATGTCTGATCTGATTCCGTCGCAGACCAGCAGATCGCAAATCGTAGCTTTTGGCTCAGTCTGAACTTCTTGGATGGTTCGCCCCCCAAACAGCTAGCCACCAGGCCAGCTCGATTCTTCTTGGGAAGTCCTTAAGTTGTAATTTGATATGTTGAACTCAATCAAAAGGGTCTATACAAATTTTTACGGTAGTATGATATCTAAGATGTCTACATGACATGGGGTGTGTTACATGGTTCTGGGACTAATTCTTTTCCTGATTACGCATGTTGCTCAGCCGCTCTCGGCTTGGTACAAACAGTGAACAAACAGAATGTTAAG
>Ga0307936_1001522_pt1 | contig 11186 bp, 13 predicted proteins | sample OrgLakmetagenom1_FD_201839 | JGI IMG/M metagenome (GOLD analysis project Ga0307936, IMG submission 201839) | Saline water microbial communities from Organic Lake, Antarctica - #1 | ecosystem: Environmental > Aquatic > Non-marine Saline and Alkaline > Saline | place: Antarctica: Organic Lake... | reverse complement strand
CTTGCTCCACGGAGCGATTGATAGCCGCAATCTGATCGGCGACGGATTCCAGTGGGTCGTAGTAGGCAGCTGCCTGCACCGCAAAACGACTCCTGGGTGTATTCCGCCACCTGCCTTTGAATAATCTTTTTTTCTGGCCGCAAAATCAGTTTCATCAGAGCGCTTTAAAATACTGATCGGGAAGTTTGATGCCGCTTAACTGTTCAAATCTTTGATTGGACTCTATGAAGAGCTGACTCAAGTTTTTCTCCAGCACCTTTGGTAACTCATAAGAAACTTCCAGATCAGATCTTTTAGCAGCCAACCTTGCTTGTTCAAGCAGAAACCTTTTCATTTTAACATCCCGAAATACATCCTGGTCTTCAGAAACACCGAGCCATTCAAGCTGCTTCCGGCTCCGGTGAAGATTGGAAGGCTCAAATATTAAATTTCCGAAGTCATGACGATATTTTTTATTGAACTCAAGCTTATGGTAAAGCTCTTTCATATCAAGGGAAGAGTTAACTAAAGGCAGACTAAAATCAGCAGGGTACTCAATATCCAGAATGCGACACAGCTCAGAGATTAAATCAATCTGATGGTCATTATTGATTAAGCTACCATCATTAGCCCTAAAATTTTCCAGAGCTAGAATATGAATATTTTCTTTACCAAAATATCTGACGAGCCGTGAATACTGCAAGTCATAAAGTATCTCATTTAAACAGTTTCTGTCCTGAAAGGTCCACAGATACTGACAATATTCCGAAAATGACTTTGGCAGCCCAACTTTAACCAATTCTGCCCAAAGCGATTTAACAAAAGGAAAGTTACTTCTTGTCAACAAAAGTATTTTAGCGTCAGAGCCTACAACCTCAGCCAAGCGCTTTATTTTTATATCAGGGTCAACCATTTCAGGAGTAAAATTGAATCCAAGCCATTCACTGGAAACGCCAACCCATTTTTTCTTATTATAAAATGCCCTTTCGATTTCTCCATCGAAATCAGCCATAGCAGTATTTTTATTCAACTGATAAAAATCATTATTGGAATAAGGGATCAAGATTTCAAAAATTCTGTTTATCGGGTCGCTCACATAATCTATCAAGCTACCAACACCCACCCCAAGAAAGTGAATATCCTCATGCTTGGAAAAAAAACTTTCCTGCAAGGCCGAACTCAACGTTTTCGGCATACCAACGTGGATAAATTTCTGCATTCAGCCCTCCGAAGCCATCAGCATTTCCACCATATCCGGAGAAAACACCGGAATACCATGTATTCGCTTGACCTCAGCTCTTTCAGCAAAGGAATCATCTATAAATATTGCGCGCTTGTTGTTAATAAACTCGGACTTTGGACGTTTGTCTTTGATATGAACTATCTGGTCAAAAATATCTGAAAGCCTATATTTCTTGAGCGCTTGGCGAATATCTTTCTCGTGCCGGGTGATCAGAACGATAGCGACACCTTGATTGCGGGCGTGAAAAATAAATTTAACCAACTCGGTATTCACCTTGTCGCCCAGCAACAAACAGTCGTCAAAATCTATAAATGCCGTATCGTAAGCCAAATCAATTTTGTATCGGCTTCCCAGTGCTCTATCCAGCTCAACATCGTAGTTATTGGGCTCAACCTGTACGTCAATATCAAAAGCATCAAATGCGCTCAACATCGCAAAATTAACACCCTTGGCACGAAAATACGACGAAGAGCCTCCTAACCGTGCAGCGACTTCCAGCAAAACTGGATTTCCATCCTTGTTTTCCTTCATCTGAAAAAACCAAGCTCCGCGCGGCTGCAATCTATCATTAATTGCGAATGCAGCTTTATAAATTGCATCTTGGTGCTTACTGGATTCCACGGTATTCACACTGATACCGTTACTAACCCTCGCTCTTTTTCTGGCACCATGAAATAGCAGCTCGCCCTTTGAGCTACTAAAACAGTCCACTGTGAACTCTTCTCCTGGTAAGTACTCACAAAAGACAAAAGAAGTACCTGGGTAGTCTTGCAAAAACTTCTCTGCACTTTTTCGAGAACTCACAAGGCCCACATTTCTCGACCCATAGCCTTCATCAGGCTTAATAAAAACCGGATATTGTTCGATTTTGGCCAATTCATCGGTCCAAACCGGGCAAGATATATACTCGGACAAGCAGTTATAGGTGGCAGACTTGGATGAACAAACAGCCGTAGCTTCAGCACTGGACCCAATTACCAGGCAGCCAAGTGTGCTCTCATTACTTTTCAGAGTCCTGGCCACCGCGTCCATTGCCGGAAAAATGGCATCAATTTGTTCTCTTTGGACAATATCTTTAACAACCGAAATAAAATCCGGGTGATCGTGAAATGGTATTCCGCCGATATATTTCTCGAATACAAATTTTCCATGGTCATCAACACTGGACGCCCCCAGTAACTCAAAATGAGTACTGAAACGCAATGAACGATGGATTTCAAGAGCAACCTCAGAACCACACGGAAAAACCAGCAACTTCTTTTTCATCAATCGAACCACTCTAATATCTGCATGTATTACTGACGAATTGGCAGATCTTATTAACCTTTTCTACGTCTAGGTCGGCAAAGATCGGCAGACAAAGTATCCGGCTGGCGAGATTTTTGGAGACGGGCTGGTCTACCCTAGCCTGCAAACACTCCACCGATTCCAGCGATGGGTAAAAATACCGCCGGGCCAACACGCCGTTTTCTTTGAGGGTGGCGGCTACGCGTACGGCTTGTTCTTCGCTTTCAAACACCACGGGGAAGTAGGCGTAGTTGTAGCCAAGGGTTTCGTGTTTGGCCTGCAGTTGCAGGTTCTCCGGCAGTGCTTGCTCGTACCGACACCAAACCTGCTCCCGGGCTTGCAGGTTGCTCTCCATCTCGTCCAGCACGCACAGGCCCATGGCCGCCTGCAATTCGTTCATCTTGGCGTTGATGCCCAGTTCGTCGATGCTCTCCGGGCCGGTGATGCCGAAGTTGATCATTTTCTTCGCCCGCTCCAGGTCCTCCTTGCGTTTGAAGACGATCGCCCCGCCCTCGCCTGTGTGGAACAGTTTGGTGGCGTGGAAGCTGAGGGTGGCGGCGTCGCCGTGTTTGAGCAGGCTTTCGCCTTGGTAGGTCACGCCAAAGGCGTGGGAGGCATCGTAGATCACCTTCAGGTTGTGCTGCTGGGCGATGGCGCCGATGGCTTCTACGTTACAGGCGTTGCCGAATACGTGTACGGGTACAATGGCGCGGGTTTGCGGTGTGATTTCCGCCTCGATGTTCTCCGGAGCCAGGCACCAGGTTTGTGGGTCTATGTCTGCGAATACCGGCTGCACGCCGTCCCATTTGAGGGAGCTGGCGGTGGCGATGAAGGTAAACGGGGTGGTGATGGCTTGCGCCGGTTTGCCGTTTACCGGCTCGCTAATGCCCAAGGCGCGGTAGGCGATTTGCAGGGCCAGGGTGCCGTTGGAGACGAGCAGCAGGTTTTCTACGCCCAGGTAGTTTTCCAGGCGCTGGGTGAGCTCTTGCACCAGTTGGCCGTTGTTGGTGAGCCACTGGCGTTCGTAGATGCCGTCTATGTATTTATTCAGCTTCTCTCGGTTGGGGAGGTAGGGCTTGGTGACGGGGATCATTTAATAATGCTCCTTAAGTTCAGCCATGGCCTGTTCCAGGCTTTGGGCGTCTTTGTCTTTGCCGGATAGCAGCAGGTCTTCCGGGTTGGCTATTCCCCAGTTTACTTTTAGTGTTGGGTCGTTCCAACGGATGGAGCGCTCGTGCTCTGGAGCATAGATATCCGTGCATTTGTACTGAAAATCCGCTGTATCACTGGTTACCAGAAAACCATGGGCAAATCCCGGTGGCACCCACAAAATGCGGTTGTTTTCTTCCGAGAGGACTTCCCCTACCCACTGGCCAAAGGTGGGTGAGTTGGTGCGCAGGTCTACGGCCACGTCGAACACTTCACCTCGGGTAACTCGCACCAGTTTGCCCTGGGGCTGTTTGATCTGGTAGTGCAGGCCACGCAGGGTATTTTTGACGGAGCGGCTGTGGTTGTCCTGCACAAAGATGGCATCTATTCCGGCTTCGCGGAAGGCCTTTTCGTTCCAGGTTTCCATGAAGAAGCCGCGTTCGTCGCCGAAGACTTTGGGCTCGATGAGTTTTACGTCTGGGATTTTGGTTTCAGTAATTTTCATGGCGTCTGCTTTTGTTTATCGGGCTTTGGTGACGAGTTTTTTCAGGTAGGCGCCGTAGCTGTTCTTTTTGAGGTTTTCGGCTTCTGCCAGCAGTTGTTCTTCACCGATAAAGTTCATGCGGTAGGCGATCTCTTCCAGGCAGGCGATTTTCAAGCCTTGGCGTTTTTCCAGGGTTTCGATAAAGCCGCTGGCTTCATGCAGGGAGTCGAAGGTGCCGGTGTCCAGCCAGGCAAAGCCGCGGCCCAGCAGTTCTACGTTCAGGTCGCCCCGCTCCAGGTAGGCCTGGTTAACGCTGGTGATTTCCAGCTCGCCCCGCTCTGAGGGTTTTACCTGCTTGGCGATTTCAACTACGTCGTTGTCATAGAAGTAGAGGCCGGTTACGGCGTAGTCGGATTTTGGCTTGGCGGGTTTTTCTTCTATGGAGACGGCGCGATGGTTGTCGTCAAACTCCACCACACCGAAGCGTTCCGGGTCGGTTACCTGGTAGCCGAATACCGTGGCACCTGAGCCTCTTTTTGCGGCGGTTTGCAGCATCTTACTCAGGCCCTGGCCATAGTAAATGTTGTCACCCAGTACCAGACATACGCTGTCGCTGCCGATGAACTCTTCGCCGATGATGAAGGCCTGGGCCAGGCCATCCGGGCTGGGCTGCTGGGCGTAGCTTAGGTTGATACCCCATTGCTTGCCGTCACCCAGCAGGCGCTGAAAGCCTTGTTGGTCTTCCGGGGTGGTGATTACGAGGATGTCCCGGATACCTGCCAACATGAGGACTGACAGCGGATAGTAGATCATGGGCTTGTCGTACACCGGGAGGAGTTGTTTGGAGATGCCTCGGGTGATGGGGTAGAGGCGGGTGCCGGAGCCACCGGCCAGGATAATCCCTTTCATTTACTTCTCCAGATATTCGTTCAACGTTAGCGTCAGCTGGCTTTGCCAGTCTGGGAGCTGGATGCTCAGAGCGTTTTCCAGTTTGCTCAGGGCCATCCGCGAATTCAGTGGGCGTGTTGCCGGCGTTGGGTAATCACTGGTTGGAATGGCATGGGCGTTTTCTGGCCCCATGGTTAGCCCCTCACCAGCTTTTTGGGCCTGGCGAAATATTTCCTGTGCGAAGCCATGCCAGCTGGTGTCACCTTTGGGAGCCAAGTGGTAAAGGCCATTTTCTAGTTGGCTGTGTATAGCAAGCGTGGTTACTTGAGCGATTAGCCTTGCGGGTGTGGGCGCACCGATCTGGTCGGCCACTATATTCAGTTCAGGTTTGCTTTTGGCCAAGCGCAGCATGGTTTTCATAAAGTTGTTGCCGCGGGCGCTGTAGACCCAGCTGGTGCGAAAAATGAGGTAGTCCGCACCGCTATTCTGGATGGCTTCGTCGCCTTCGAGTTTGGTTTGACCGTATACGCTTAATGGGCCTGTGGAGCTGGTTTCTTGCCAGGGCTCTATGCCATTTCCGGGGTAAACATAATCGCTACTGTAATGGACAAGGCGGGCGCTATTGGCTTTTGCGTATTCTGCCAACTGGCTGGGTAAGCCAGCATTCAGGCGCTTGGCTGCTTGTTGGTCTTCTTCCGCAGCGTCTACGGCTGTGTAGGCGGCGGCGTTTACGATCAACTCTGGCTTAACTTGTTCAAGGTAATCGGCTACGGCTTCCTGATCGCTTAGATTCAACTCTTCTCTGCCCGGGGCGGTTATTGGGCCTAGAGGGGAGAGGGTTCGGTGGAGTTCAAAGCCGACTTGGCCGGTTTTTCCCAGGAGCAGGATTTTCATACACCTTCCCCCAAGCGCTCTCTTTGATAGCTGCCGTCTTGTACTCGTTGGCACCAGTCAAGGTTATCGAGATACCACTGTACGGTTTTTCGGATGCCGGTTTCGAAGGTTTCTTCGGGTGTCCAATCGAGCTCTTTTTCGATTTTGCTGGCGTCGATGGCATAGCGCATGTCGTGGCCGGGGCGGTCTTTTACGGTGGCGATCAAGTCCCGGTAGCTTTTTTCCTGTGGACGGAGTTCCTGAAGGATGTCGCACAGAGTATGGACCACTTCGATGTTCTGTTTTTCGTTGTGGCCGCCGATGTTGTAGGTTTCGCCTACTTTGCCTTCTGTGACCACTTTGTAGAGGGCTCGGGCGTGGTCTTCTACGTAGAGCCAGTCGCGGATCTGGTCGCCTTTACCGTACACCGGGAGTGGCTTGCCTTCCAGGGCGTTGAGGATCACCAGCGGAATCAGCTTTTCCGGGAAGTGGCAGGGGCCGTAATTATTGGAACAATTGGTGATGAGAATCGGCAAGCCGTAGGTTCGGTGCCAGGCACGCACCAGGTGGTCAGAGCTGGCTTTGCTGGCGCTGTAGGGGCTGCTGGGGGCGTAGGGGGTTTGTTCGGTGAACAAGTGCAAATTGGGGTGTCGGATTTCGCTTTGCTCTATCCGACCTACAGGGGTTGAGCCAGTGCCATCAGGGGCTTCGGCCAGGTCGCCGTAGACTTCGTCAGTGCTTATGTGGTGAAAGCGGAAGGCCTCTTTGCGGGAGGATTCCAGGGTATTCCAGTAGGCTCTTACTGATTCCAGTAAGGTGTAAGTACCGACGATATTGGTTTCAATAAAATCCGCAGGGCCGTCGATGGAACGGTCTACGTGGCTCTCCGCCGCCAGATGCATGATGGCGTCTGGCCGGTGCTCTGCAAACACCCGGTCCACGTCTGTGCGGTTGCAGATATCCACCTGCTCAAAAACGTAGCGTTCGCTTTCACTGACTTCCGCAAGGCTTTCCAGGTTGCCGGCGTATGTCAGCTTGTCCAGGTTAACAACGCAATCCCCGGTGTTACGGATGATATGGCGGATAACGGCAGAGCCAATAAAGCCAGCGCCGCCGGTCACTAAAAGTTTCATTTTTGGTGCATTGCTTCCTGCCCCTCAACATCCTGGCCCGCCCGAAAGTGCACAACAATCCGCCAGGCGTGCTGAATACCCCAGTTGTAACCAACAAACAACACCATAAACAGACCAAACATCGCCCATTCAGGAACCAGCAGAATCTCGCCACCAATACCGGCCAGCGCAAACACCACAGCAAGCACGGTGATGATCACCAGCGCCTGACGGTCCGACAGGCCGGCACGAAGAAACATGTGGTGCAGGTGATCCCGGTCCGGCTTCATGACTGATTGCGCCTTTCGGGCCCGCCGTATCATAATCGCCACCATATCCATTAACGGAATCGCGCACACCCAAAGCGCAGTAACAGGCCTGAAAGCTGCGTTCTCTGCCTGGGCGCCATTCACCAGCAACCACACAACGGAGAAGCCAATAAACATCGAGCCCGCATCGCCCATGAAAATCTTACGCCGGAAGGGAGGAAACTGAAGATTGGCCGCCATAAACGGCAACAACGCCATCGCAATGGTGACTGCCAGGGCCAGTTCCAGGCTAAACCCGGGCGCAGAAGCAAACAGAACGGCCAGTGCCGTCAATGTCACCAGGCTCATAGAGCCGGCCAGCCCATCAATGCCGTCCATCATGTTGTAGGCATTGGTTGCCCCGATAACCGCCGCAATGGTCACAGCCGGGCCAAGCCACACCAGATCGATAACGCCGAAGCCGAACAGGTTCCCGAACGTTGTTAAATAGATCCCCGACCCATAAGACAGCAAAGCACCCAGCGCAACCTGGGCCCACAACCGGAATTTGGGCGGAAGATCACGAGCATCGTCAATCGCCCCCAGCGTCACCAGCAACAGCGAACACAGTAGATAAATTCCAAACGCATTGCCCAGGGGCATCGAAATTATCCAGGCCACCAACAGCCCGGCAAACACACTTAGCCCACCCGTCAGCGGAACTGAACCCTCGTGGTTTTTTCGATGACCCGGTGAGTCCAGAAGGTTGATCTTGTTGGCGACCGGGACAAGCCCAACCACCGCAAGTAGTGAGATGCCAGACGCGATCAGACCCGACAGGTAGGCTGCTTCCATAACATTCCTGATGAAGAAAAAGACACGTTACGGATTGTACACCTTGCAGAAAGGATTGCGACGGGCCACACAAAATTTAACGTATGAAATTTGTTAGTGAAGAGTGAGCCTTCAGTTCGCGAACGAACCTGAGCCGGTCTACAACCAAATCCTGGTACCGGGCCTTCATGTCATCAGGCATAAAAGAGGCTTCAAGAATGTCCGGAGCGAACTTTTCCACTCTGTTTGCAACCCCGGCCACGCGCTTTCTCGCGGTTGCTTCACGCAATCCCGCCTTGGTGCCCAGCTCGACAAAGTCTGACCCGGAATAATAGCCATTACCCATGGTGCCGTAATACTCAGGCTCGCCATCTGAAAGCATTTTCAACGCCATCGGACTGTCGGCCCTGGAACTGTAAAGGGATGAAGCCAGCACGTCGTAACCGGGGGTCAGCTTGAACAGGGGCTCGTGCAGGAAACTGATGTTCTTCAGGTGATGGTCGTCATTGCCCACCAGGTAACTGAAGACCAGCCTCTCCAGCAGCTCCATGGCAACAGCCGCACCCGCGTTGGTGTTTACCATCTCAAGCACGGTTTGATAGCTGGCGGCTGTGTACTTATTGGACGAATCTGAGTTCGAAATCCCCAGGGCTTGCATGGCATCTTCTTGGTGAAGTTTGCCGCCCTCCTCAAGATCCCGGTCGTAGCGGCGGATGGCAAAGACCAGGTGCCCGTCCTTGAGTTTTATCAGGCCGCAGTGCGGTACCGGAAACCCCACCTTGCTCATCAAGGTAAGAGTGGCGTGTTCATTCTCCGCCACGAAGGGATATTCCTCTGGCGAGGGCTTCACGATGAACTGCCCCCCGTTGTCGACGAGCTGGAGCCTGCCGGATTGTACGGCCATCTGGGCTTTCATCTGCACGCCACTGATCGAAAAGCCGTGGGTTTGCCGGGGCATGGCCCTGACGAGATCTGAGCGGCTCTCGGCCAGTTCCAGATTTAGCTTTCGGCTTCCGAACATCCGGTCGAGGCAGCCTCCGTGGTACTGAGTAAACTTGCCTCCGGTTATCGGTTTAAGACATATCAAGCAGTTCAATGGTTACAGCTCCAGGCAAGTCATCCCCATTGTGTACCAGCAGCGAGAAGTCATCATCAGGGTCAATGCGCTGCTCGGTGGCCTGCACGCGCTTGAGCCAACCCTCGCTGACCAACCCGCTGAAGTACGGGGGCAAGCCCGTGGTTTCGTATGCCTCTTCCCGCAGGGGCATGCTCAGACTCAAGGCTGGCTGGCGAAGCTGCAGGTAGATTTTGTCATACTGGAACCGAACTGTTTTGCCCTCTCGTTCCAGGAGCCCGGCCTTCATCCCGTTCATCTTTACCTGTGCTCTCATTTCAGCTCAATCCAAACGTTGAAGTTCAGTACCGAGCCAATACCTTCCAGAGTCTTGATCGTCGGGTTGCCCTTGCCGCTCTCAATGGAGCGGTAGGTGTTTGGTGAGACACCACACAGTTCGCCAACGTCGGCGGGGTTGAGCTTCAGCGCCTTTCGCCGGGCTTCGAGCACTTCAGACAATTCCGATAGCGGGCGTAGATCCATTTCGTCTGACGTCTCGATGCGTTCGGCCAGGTTTTGCAAGTGGCGGATCTCTTCGTTAACGGCATTCAGTAAACCCTGCTTCGTTTTCATATCCGCACTCACCTTCAGTACATTGCGCTTTTTTCGGCTTTTAGATCTTTCAGGGCATTATTTTGCTCTTATTAATGCATTAGTGCAATATATTTTCTTTATTGTCCTTCCACCTTATTTTTGTTCACTTTACTGATCCTATAGTGAACAGCATGGTGGGTGAGGCGGAGAACTTTTCCGGACTAAAATTCTCCACTCCTATAATTCTATGGTCAGATGGCCACAGCCGCACAAATGAACTCTCAGCCCGCCAACAGGCTTTCATAAGGAATCTTCAGACCATTATGAAGGCGCTTAACCATGCCGATGGTAAGGGGGCGCTTTTTGTTCAGAACCTCTGAAACTCGGCCGCTAGAGCCAATATAAACCTCCAGATCACGCTGGGTGAGCCCCTCCTGGTCCATACGAAAGCGGATCGCCTCGATCGGATCTGAGGCTGGCATCGCATAATGCTGATCTTCGTATTTCTCTATCAGAAGGCTCAAAAGTTCCAGTTCATCACCTTCATCTGTTCCTGTCCCGGCTCCCCACAGCTCTTGCATCCGTGCAAACGCCGCCTGAAGGTCATCCTCATTGCGAATAAGTTTAATATCCATCACACGGTCTCCGCGTTTATTTGATCGTACTGGGCGTGCGAACCGACAAACCTTATCCAGGCGATCTGCTTCTCATAATCAATGGCTGTCACGATACGGTATTTGTTGCCTGCAACGTTGAACACAACGCGCCCGCCTTTGAGAATACTGGCTGAACCAAGATCCGCTTTGAGGTCTTGCGGAGTCGTCCATTTAGCCTTGGACACGAAGTGGTACCACTCCGTCATCGGCGTTATTGCGTCCGCGTAATTGCCACTTTCCCAGAACTTCCTCAGCGTGCTCTTGGCAATAATCCTCATTAATATCTCCCATTATGGGAGAATAGTAGCGCACCAATGCTGTTCATGCAATTCTCCCGGCCGGATGGCTGGCGCTAAACCCAGCGTAACTAGTCGACCCTGCAAAAACGCCGTTTTCAGATAACCAGCAATTCACCGGTTTCCGTTGACTCATCCGGCAAAGCCGGAATTGACCATAAAATAGCCAATATCAGGCGTAAATACCGCCCATTTTCATAAGGCCAAAGAAGCTCCGCGAGCTTCCTCAGAACCTTCCTCAGGTTCATGCCAACGCCGCACAGTACCGCGTGTATCTTGTCGCCGGTAAACCCTCTGAGGAAGTTTCGGAACATCAGTCCATCGCTTTTCAGGTGGCCGATGATTGGTTCGATACTGTTTCGTCGGTGCTGCTGTTCGGGGTGGGCTTTGCCGCGTCCGCGCCGCTTGCCAGTGATATGGATTTTGGAGAGGAAGGTGCCCCCCTCTGTCAGCCTAGTTGTCCAGTTGGCGATTTTGCCTGAATTTAAC
>Ga0307936_1001512_pt1 | contig 11242 bp, 9 predicted proteins | sample OrgLakmetagenom1_FD_201839 | JGI IMG/M metagenome (GOLD analysis project Ga0307936, IMG submission 201839) | Saline water microbial communities from Organic Lake, Antarctica - #1 | ecosystem: Environmental > Aquatic > Non-marine Saline and Alkaline > Saline | place: Antarctica: Organic Lake... | reverse complement strand
TAATGAATGTATTTTATAGAAGTCTAAAGAGTGCCTTAGGAAAGATATTTCATCAGCCTACAGTATTTATTGTATTAAAATTCAAAGTAATAATTTAAAATTATTATTATAAAAACCGGAATCTCTGCGACTTTAGTGAATAATTAAATAAATAATATAGAATAAAGACGAAAATAGGCCTTTCAAAGAAAATTTATTAGAATTATTTTGACGAATATTTTTAATGAATAAACAAGGAAGGCCCAAAATGAAATTACCACGTTTTATCAAAAATGTAATCCCGGATTATGAAGTTACTGATTTTAAAGAGTGGCTTCAAAAAGATCTCATAGAAATTTATATTCAAAAAAAAGATAAGCTTGCTGTTTGTAATTGTTCCCGCTGTGGCCATGAATTGACTGTTAAGCGTGGGAAACATCGAATGAATATTAAGCACATGCCTTTTGGAAAGTTTGAATGTCGGTTGATATTTTGGAGAGAAAAAAGACACTGCCCAAGTTGTAAAAAAGCTAGAACTGAAGCTCTCGATTTTTTAGCTCCAGAGACTCCTCACTTATCAAAAGATTATTCTTGGTGGCTTGGCAGATTAGTCGAGATTGCAACAGTTTCTAGGACTGCTAAATTAACTCAAAATAGTGCAAGTACTTTGTGGAGAATTGATTACGATCGTCTTTTAAGAATGGTTCAGAATTATGAAATCCCAGACATTGAAAGAATTAGTGTTGATGAAGTTTATACTCGCAGGAAAAGATACTTCAAAAGTGAGAGTCGCAACGAACAGTACTTTACAATTATTACAGATCTCAAGACGAGAAGAGTGATTTGGGTTTCTAATAGCCGTAATAAGGCTGCATTAGACGAGTTCTTTACGATTATAGGAGCTGATAGATGCAAAAGGATAAAGGTCGTTGCAATGGATTTACACGATCCATTTAAGGCATCAGTTAAAGAGCATTGTGAAAATGCGACAGTGGTTTGGGATAAGTTTCATGTGGTTAGAATCTTTGAGGATAAGCTAAATAATGAGCGGCTAAAAATTTATCAGGACAAGGAAGTTGCAGGAAGTTTCAAATCAAAAATAAATGGAAGTTTTAAGTATCTCTTTTTAAAACGGGCTTCCAAGAGAAAGAAGTCGGAACAAAAGAAATTAAAAGAAGTAATGGAAGAAAATAAATCATTCTATAAGTTGGAGTTAATTAAAGAAAAATTCTTAACATTCTTTAATCAGAAGACAGCAGATGATGCTCAGGAATTGATTGTTGAAATTAAGAATTGGATCTATGATGAGGGCTTTGAATTTTTAAAAGGCTGGGTTGATAACTTTATTAGAAGTTGGGATACGATGAAGAATTATTTTGAATACCGAGTAACTTCAGCACTTTCTGAGGGAACAAATAACGTGATCAAGTCTTTAAAAAGAAGATCATTTGGTTTTAGAAATATGGATTATTTCAAATTAAAAATCATGCAAGTTTGTGGATATTTGAACTCAGATTTCATTTCTATTGAGGAATACTAGGTGTTTTTCGTGATTTCATATAGATGCACTAATTTGGTAGAGAGCCCAAAAACAATAAAAAATATACAATTAGCTACGATCTCGCACTCTACAGTGATAGAAAGCCTTGATCATAAATTAACAAGGATAATAAAATGAAGTTTTTACTAGCGGCTCTAAGTGCGACTTTTATTTTTTCTGCATACGCTTCTCAGAAAATTGAAAGAATCTTCGAGGACGAAAGCCTCAAGAAAGATCATGTAACTCTATTTTTGAGTGACGGTGAGATTGTTCATTTCAATAAAAGCGATGTTGAGTTATTGAACAAAGCTAAATTAGCTTTGAAGAACTCTTCTGTTATATTACTTGGTAAATCTGGAGTCGTATCTAGAGACACTGCTGATAAAGTAGAATCGATTATAGTTATATCTTTATCTCATAAGCGAATTGAGCACCCAATTGCTAAAATGAAGCTTCTTGAAGATCCACTAGATAACAATAAACTAACAAGTATGGACAGCTACAATGCAGCTCAAACTCTTATGGATAGTTTTAATGGTGAAACCCATGACGATTCTCAGTGCTATAATCGTGCACATATGTGGACATACGAAGCTTCGTACGAGAAAGGAATTAACTTAGGTAAACTTTGGATTTTCTTTACTCATAAGTACATTAGAGATTTTGAATACAAGTGGTGGTTTCACGTCTCTCCTTATGCAAATGTAGGAAATCAAGGAGAGAAGTACATATTAGATAGAGGTTTTACTCAAGTTCCTTACAGTGTTGATAACTGGAAAAATATCTTTATTAAAAATAAAGCAAACTGTCCTACTATAACGAACTATATGCAATACGAAAATAATCAAGAAAAAGAATATTGTTACCTTCTATATTCTGGTCAACATTTTTGGCAACCATATCAAGTGAAAAATTATTCAACGAGAGGAACTGTTCAAACTAGATACAACGATGCAGATTTGAAAATCACGTATAAAGACGCTCTAATTAATTGGGATGGATTGATTCCAGGTGTTGATGGAAACGATACGAGTGATACTGGAGATACAAATACTCCTCCTCCTACAAGTAATGATAGTGATGACAATCCCAACACAGATAATGGTGGCTCTACAGGTAGTAATACTGACTATAACCCCGATACAAGTAATGGTGGCAATACAACTCCAATACCTCCAACAAACTACGATCCTATTTCAACTTGGGTAAGTGTTGGTGAGTCAGTTATAAATGCTAATGGGTTTGAGGGAAAAGTTACTCGAATTATAAACGAGTACCAAGTTGAGGTTAGATTTGTAAATTCAACTCGATCAGTTTTAGTAAATACGCAATTCTTGGCCGTGAAACGAGGATCATCTTTTGGTTTTTCTGTTGGTGATTATGTGAAAAATAGTCAGGGAGAAAGAGGAAGAGTCTCAGGAATTTTTCAAGATGGTAATGTAACCGTGATGTTCAGAGGCGCACCTAAGCACTATCTACAAAATCCAAGAACTCTTACTAGAAGATTAATGTATAAATGAAAGTTTTAGTTTTTGGTCACAGATTAGGAATCGCAAGATCTTTAGAAAAAAAAGGAATAGCATATATTCTTTGGACCACAAGTGAAGTCAAAAATAAACTAAAAGCTCTGGAAATTATTATTGAGCCATTTCCAGAGTCTCCAGAAATCCTTTCAGATAAGATTCAAAATATTCATGACGTTACTCATATTATCGCGGGCGTTGAAAGCTCAGTAATTGTCGCCTCACAAACAAGAGCATGGTTAGATCTTAAGAGAAATCCTCACAATGTCATCTTAAAGTGTACTGATAAATTGAAAATGAAAAGGTTCCTTTCAAATAAGGGGGTGCCAAGTACTAGCTTTTTGAAAGCTGTAGGACAAGACTCTTCGGATGTTATTGATAAGTTGGGTTTACCACTAGTTGCCAAAGAGAGATTAAGCTCTGGTGGACGTGGAGTAGTATTTTTAAAAACAAAAGCCGAAGTTGATAGCTGTATTGGAAATGATGAACTCTATTTTGAAAAAGCAATCGTCGGAACAGAGGGAAGTGTAGAATCGTTTATTAGTGATAATGAAATTTTATTCTCAAGTTCAACAGAATACTACAAGCATGGTCTATGTAATAAGATTCCTTCTCGCTATACTAAAGAAATTAAAGATAAAATTCTCGAACTAAATAAAAATGTTATTGTAGCGATGAATATTAAGTGGGGGATGACTCATTTAGAATATTATATCACTGAAGATGAAATTCTCTTTGGTGAGATAGCACTGAGACCTCCGGGGGGGTATCTAATGGATACACTCTCACTTTGTTACGATGACAACTTTTGGGATAAGTTTGTTGAAGTAGAAACGGGACAGACAGATTTAGTTTTTAAAAAATTAAAAAATTATTCTTCATCAATTATTATTTATCCTAGTCTGGGTAAAGTCGTTTGCATTGAAGGGGTCGAAAAGATTAAAGCACTTCCAAGCTTTAAGCATCTAAAGCTCAATTTAGAGATTGGTCAGCTAATTTCAAAAAGAGAAGGAGTGGGGCAGGACTTTGGTCATGCATTTCTATCAAATTCTGACTCAAAGCAGCTAGATCTCGATGTAGATAAGTTCTACGACCTTTTAAAGATCGAAACCGAGTAAATCAAACAAAAAATTTATAAATGTGAAGCTTTCTAGACATATAGTATTCATGATTTAGATGCTGAAATAATCTATTCTTGTATGATAGTTATATGGATATAAATTGGAAATTATTTGAATCAGAAGGTCCTGTATTCGGGACATCAATTCACTCTGGTCATTATATCAGAGAATCAATTCAAAAAAAAATGAAGATTAGTGATAACAAACGAAGGTATGAAGAAGATCCCCTTACTGATCATTTTGCTCTTTTATGTGACCAAGCACTAATTTGTCATAACTCAAGGTTTGAGGTTGATTTAAACCGCGAAAGGGCCAAGGCCATCTATGATCAACCTGAAGATGCTTGGGGGTTAGAGATTTGGAAAGAGAAACTAACTCAAGAAGATATCAATATTTCATTAAAATCATATGATGCTTTTTATAAATCTATGAGAGACTTCTTCGAAAAGTTGTTTCAAAAGCATGACAAAATACTTCTTCTTGATTTTCATAGTTATAATCAAAGAGGTTCAACTAAGTTCCCAGATATTGATTTAGGTTTCACAACAGTTAATCAAGATAAGTTTTCAAACATAGCGACTTCATTTCACAATAGCCTAAAACTAAACTCATCTCAATTCTCGACAGGTATTAATGAAAGATTTGAAGATGGAGGTCACTGGCCTGAGTGGGTATATGATAACTATAAAGATAAAATTTGTACTATTACCGTAGAATTTAAAAAATGTTTTATGGACGAGAATACAGGTCTCGCCGATCTCGCCAAACTGGATCAATTAAAGTTAGGAATAAGAAGAGCAATAGCCGATGTAAGGGAATTTTTGTAATGGAAGGAGTTTGCAAAGAAACAATTAAAGCTGACTCTATACTTAGTGTCCTTGACTCAAAGATTAACTGGTTAGAAATGGTATCACCAACAAATAATCATAAACGTTGGGTCGACTTCAAAAAAAATAACTTCAAAAAAGTAATGCCACTATCATACAAGAAAATTAACGTAGACCTCGACGGAATTTCTAGCGAACTGGATTCGTTAGATTTTTCAAAAATTAAAAATCCTATTATAGCGTCGCTACTTCATGAAAAGAAAGAGGAACTAGACCTCTTTGTCGATCTTATCAAGTATAGAGGCACGGACGGATTCCTTACCACGAGTATTCACTTGTTTGGTGGGACTCAGCCAACTCTCTTAAATCTTGCACATGATATATTAAAGAAAGTTCCAGTGGAAAATAATAAAGAAGAGATGGCATCAGTTCTTGAATTTGTTGATTTCGCTCAAAATGTTAGAGAGACCTATAAAAAGGAGAACTGTTCATTTGATTTTGAAATAAACCTAGAGGAAGATTTAAATTCCTCATTAATGGTTAATCAAGGGAACCTTTATATTTCAAGAGATATGCATGTCCCTAGAAACAGAATCCCATCACTCGTTGCTCACGAGGTAGAGGTTCATGTATTAACTTCTTTTAATGGTTCAATGCAACCTTTGAGACTTCTTAAAACTGGACTAGCGAATTATGACACTCTTCAGGAGGGGCTTGCGACCTTTAGTGAATACCTAAGTGGAAACTTGTCTGGAGAAAGGCTTAGAGTTTTAGCCGCTAGAGTTATCGCATCAGAGCTAGCTATTAAAGGAGAATCGATAGAACATATTTTTGCAAATCTCATGGAGGAATATAATATTGATCAAGTAGAGTCATTTGATATTGCTGTTCGGGCAAAAAGGGGTGGAGGTCTAACTAAGGATGCAGTTTACTTAGAAGGACTAAGACAAGTACACGCTTACTCGAAAACTGAAGATGACCTAACAAGTTTGTTTATTGGTAAGTTTTCTCTTAATCAACGACATATGCTAGAAAAACTAGTTTCTGATAAGGTTCTAATTTCACCAATGCTCACTCCACATTTTTTAAAACAAAAACAAGGTATAAAATTACTACAGGAAGCTCGAACGAGAGATCTATCTGAACTTTTTCATAAAGGAAGCTAATGAAAATTGCATTTATTATTAATGATATCATGAGTGAAAAAGAAGATTACACAACCATCTGTTTGGCGCATAAAGCACTAACAAAAGGTTTTGATGTTAGCCTTGTCTCATTGGGTGATTTTGACTACTGTCCTAATGGAGATATTACAGCTAAAGCTGCTAAGCCTCGCTCATTAAAATATAAAAACATTGCTAGCTTTTTAAAAGATATTCAAGAAAGCTATAGTGATGATATTAAGGTTCAATTAAACAAAGTTGATATCATCATGTTAAGAGCAGATCCAGCGGACGAAGTCGATAAGAGACCTTGGGCACCTAATTCAAGCCTACTATTTTCTCAACTTGCTGCAAAAGAAGGAGTTATTGTACTGAATGATCCTAGACACCTTACGGATGCATCTACTAAAACTTATTTTCAACATTATCCAAAAGCGATTAGACCAAAGACTTGCATCACTCGAGATGCAAACATGATAAAGAAATTTATTGAAGACGAGGGTGGTAAGGCCGTTATTAAACCTCTTGTTGGCTCTGGCGGCCACGGCGTGTTCCTCGTTGATAAAGCCAGTACTCCGAATATTAATCAGATGATTGAAGCCACCGTCAAGGATGGCTATGCAATTGTTCAAGAGTATTTACCTAAAGCAGCAGAAGGAGATTTAAGAGTAATTACACTTAATGGAGAGATTTTAAAAGTCGATGGAGTTGAGGCAGTTGTTCATCGATTTAGTAAAACAGAGGATATGCGTTCAAATATTTCTGCCGGTGGAGGTTTTGAAGTTGGAGAGCTACCACCAGAGGGAAGAAAGGTTGTAGAACTTGCAATTCCTCAAATTAAGCACGACGGAATGTATCTTGCAGGTCTTGATATTGTCGGAGACAAAATGATGGAAATCAATGTTGACTCTACTGGTGGTATCGCTGAGTTGGATGAACTAACAGGTATCGACTTCTCGGGTGCAATTATCGATGACTTAATTCGAAAAATTGAAGTCAGGGATAATTACCAAGGGTACTTTAGTAATAGTGAAATTTCTATTCTGTAATATTCTTATTCTTTAAATATTCAAGTCCACCAATTATTGCTGCGACTTGGGCTTGGTTGCACTCTTGCTCAGTAACTTTTTTACTATCCGGATAAACTTCAGTGGTAGTAACGTATTTCGCATCGGTTAAACCGGCACAGAGAAAAAGTTTCTTAACGTCATAGTTAATAACTCCCTCTCCCGAAATATTAACGCCAATAATTTTTCCATCTTTATCAGGTGGAGCGATATGTGTTACTTTCTTAACTTCTTTAATTATTGAAGCTTGAAAACTATGTTCAATTCGCCCAGCATCTCCCACAAGATAAAAACCATCTGGTATGTCCCAAACCTCTTGAGCGATTCCATCTCTTTTTTCGAGAAGGGGTCTAAAGACTGTATTGTCAGTATCAGTCGTTTCGTGAAGATCAAAGTGAGCCAAAAAATTTACATTCAAATTCTCAAGTTTATTAAAAATTAGTTCACATTCCTTTGCAGGACTATTTTTATAAAAGTTTCTGTTTGGGTCGAGTGCCTTTGGATTCCAGCGATTGATTGTTTCATAGCCCCAAGGACTTATGCATGGTGCACAGAAAAAATTAAAATCCTGTTCATATTTTAGAGCAACATCTCTCATGAATAAAAGTGCGCCATGAGCTCCACTAGTCTCATAACCATGAACACCACCAGTAATAAGAATATTAGGTCTTGTTGGATCACTCAACTTGGACTGAATGAGATAAAGTGGATATGAGGACTCATCATAGTCTAGACTGCCATACTCGGAGACAGTGAAGTTGTTTTGTAGATTTTCTAATTGAGAGACGATATCATTTTGGTATGAACGTTTTACTCTTTGAGTGTCTTTCCAAAGGTCTCTCTCTTTTTGACTCCAAGTACGCATAGTAGAACCTTCCTCGATTTAATTGTTTGATTTTTTCATGACTTGAAAAAGCTCCATCCCTTGTTGAATAGCTGATGAGGGACACTTATTAATTAAAATACCATCAAATGCAGCAATCACTGGTAACTGATATTTTGTAGAATCTGTTTTTTCTAAATTGTGAAACTGATAAATAGTGCCTAAGATATCACCTTTTTTAAAAGACTTACCTAGATCTACTTGATAGTCGATAAGGCCAGAGTGGGGGCTGAAAATTGTTATATAATTACTGAGATGCTCTTTTATATATGGTTTTGGTGAACTCTTTCCGGGTATAATTTTTTTATATTTGAAGTAATTTAAAATTTTATCTTTTTGCATTCTTGCCATTGAAAGTGAAAAACCTTCTTCACTTTCAAGTTCCAGGGTAAAAGAGTGAAAGTTAAAGCTAATTTTTCTACCAAGTCTTTCAAATGTTTCTTCGAGGTGTACCCAGGGCATAAAAGTTGCTTCATCCATTGCCCCAGCGAACTCGTGATCAACCTCTAATACATGTTTGAAGTGTAAGTGTTGCGCTTCATCTATTGATCTCGTGGCACAGTACAGGTATTCTGTTGCACTAGGACCTGTGTGAAGGTCGAGAATAATATCCGCAGAGCATGATGCTTTTTGTAAAATTAGATTGAGTTTATTATTATCGTGAAGTTCATTATTGCTTTGAAGTTGAATCTCAAGCTTTTTAAATTCTTTAGATAAAAAGTCTTGGAATTTTTCTCTTATAGTTGCTTCTGACTCTTTTAAGTATCTTCTACAAAATCCTGTTAAATTTATTTTTTTCGAACTTATTAAGTCAATGAAGTTTCGATTCCAATTGTCACCAGTATTTGGATTAAACCTTCCAAATGTATACTTTCCAAGCTTGTTATTTGTAGCGTAGGGATTCGAAAGTGGAATGAATATTACAGACCCTTTAAATGGAAGATGTTTAAGGTCTTCCATTAGAGAAAGAATGACAGCGTTTCCCTGTAGTTCTCCTCCATGAAGACTTGCCTGAATATAAACCTTTGGTCCACCTGAGGAGCCAGTGATGGTGTACTTATAAAGAAAATGTTGAGCACCCCCTATAAGTTCTTTTAAAGGGATCTTTTCTTTTTTAAGTATGTTCATTATTTCACCTGTCTAGGATGCTTTTTCTTTTCGATCTTTTGGATAAACCACTCAACAATGATATCGTAAAGCTTTTGTCCCAATACAAGATCTTCGATTCCATCATCTATATTGGGGTTATCATTAATCTCAACTACGTACACATTACCTGCATCATCTTCTTTGAGATCTACTCCATAGAGACCACGCCCAATACTATTGGATGCTTTAATCGCAGTTTCTAATACTTTTTTTGGAACATCTGATATTTTTAAACTTTGAGAGTCTCCGCTAAATTCATCATCAGCTTGATCTTTTTTATGATTATATATTTGCCAGTGATCATTACTCATAAAGTATTTGCAAGCATATAAGCCTTTGCCATCAAACACTCCAATCCTCCAGTCAAATTTTGTGTAAACAAATTTCTGAATTAGGATTAGATCACTTTTGTTGAGCATAACTTCTAGAATCGAAACAAGTTCTTCTTTGTTTTCGGCTTTTTTAACTCCAATACTAAATGATCCATCTGGAATTTTAACCACCATAGGGTAACCAAACTTATTCTCAAGTGACTCTATCGTTTCATTTGCAGCATCAGATACGAATGAGCTTGGTATATTAGCAACACCAATCCGATCCATAAGTTCTGCAACAAAAACTTTGTTCGTACATTTTAACATTGAATCGGCATCATCTATTACAATAAGTCCTTCTGATTCCGCTTTTTTTGCAAACCTGTAAGTATGATTACTAATAGAAGTTGTTTCTCTGATAAAAAGAGCATCAAATTCATTTATCCTTGAGAGATCTTTCTTTGTGATAAACTCACAGTAAATCGATTTAGATTCACAAGCATTTTTGAATTTCTCTAAAGCTTTTGGATTACTTGGGCATAGTTCTTCTTCTGGGTCTTGCAGTACGGCGAGGTCATAAATATATTGTTTATGCTCTTTTGGTAGTCTCCAAATTCTATTGCTGTATTTCTCGAGAGATTTACCAAAGAACTCTTCGTCATCTACTTTTAAGTCACTTAAAGATGAGGGTATAATAGAATTAATCTTCCAAACTTTATCAAAATTTAGACGAACTTCTAAAATAGGAACGGGATAATAAGTATATATGTCTGAAGCAAGTTTTTTAAATTCCGGAATCTTTGTTTGACCGAAATAAACCTTAAATGAAATCATCACAACATTATCTTGAATATGCTGATATTTTTTTAGCATTTGCTCTGACACCAACTGAAGATCATCGATATCACTAATATAAATTCTCTTCTTGCTGAGGTCATTAATTGTTTTAAGGTTTGGTATGATTCTGTGGTTTCTAGCTTCTGCTAAAAGTGAACAGTAGTATCCACTTGAGAGATACTTATACTTCTTAGATAGATTGATAATCCTAAGGTTTTTTGAACCCTGATAGTTTTGGTTAAAGAGATAGTCTTTAGCAGTTACTAGTGATTCGGTAGGGTAGTAGGGTTGCCAATCAGATAATTTGTCGACAATTATAATAAAGTCATCCACTTTTAGTCCTTTTTCTAATATTATGATTATATTAACCTAAAGGAAGATTAAGTGAAGAAGAATATAAAATACCGCATAGCCAAAAGTGAAGATGTCGAAAAGCTAGTTGAGCTCGAAAACGCTTGTTTTGATTATGACGCACTTGGATCGAGAAACTTCAGGTACTTTATTAATAAAGGAAATGACGACCTAGTTGTTCAACTTCTCGATAAAGAAATTGTGGGTTATGGGCTTCTCCTTTATAGAAAAGGAACATCACTTTGTAGGCTCTATTCTATTGCAGTCTCTCCCGATCACCGAGGAAAGTCATTGGGTAAAAACCTTATGCTTAAGCTTGAGGATTATGCCAGTGCGAGGGACTCAAGTTATATAAGACTTGAGGTTAAAAAATCTAACACACAGGCTTGCAAGCTCTATGACTCTATTGGATATAGAGAGTTTTCTGTAAAACATGAATATTATGAAGACCACGAAGACGCTATTTGCATGGAGAAGAAGGTTCAAAA
>Ga0307936_1001510_pt1 | contig 11255 bp, 11 predicted proteins | sample OrgLakmetagenom1_FD_201839 | JGI IMG/M metagenome (GOLD analysis project Ga0307936, IMG submission 201839) | Saline water microbial communities from Organic Lake, Antarctica - #1 | ecosystem: Environmental > Aquatic > Non-marine Saline and Alkaline > Saline | place: Antarctica: Organic Lake... | reverse complement strand
TTCAATATTCGACGTAAGTCAGCAGTGAAAGATATCACTAAGTCAGTTGATAAGGCTGTGTTAGCTGGTGATACCAAAAAAGCCGAAGAACTACTCCCAACTGCCTACAAAGCAATTGATAAAGCTGCCAAGCGAGGAGTTATCAAAGAAACCACTGCTGCACGCAAGAAATCACGGCTGTCTGCTCGAATTGTGAAGGCTAAGGCGTAAGCAGCCTCAAGTAAAACAAAAAACCGCATCAGCGGTTTTTTGTTTTGTTTAGCGACATGTAACCTGATTTGTGTTTATTTAAAGGTTCTCAAAAAGTTTGATTCTTTGTTCCGTTATTTTTTCAAACTCCTCGTCGCTAGTCTCCGCCCACTTCATCGCTGCCCACACTACATCGTTAACCCTCGTTATTTTTTCTTCAGCCTCAATTTCGTCTAGTAACTCGGATACTGTTGTTTCAAAATAGAAAGCACATCTCTCTACTAAATAATTGAATTGACATTCATTAAACGATCCGTGGATTTTTATATATGACAATCCAAAACTGCTAGATATAGTGGCGTATTCAAAATCATAAAAATACATACTCTCGTCAGGGCCAATAATCACTCTTGACTGTATATCACCCCAAGCAAAGCCCGGAGACCCCTTCTGTTTCGTAACTGTTTCTAAGTAATGTAAATTATCCTTCAGTTTAGTATCTATCCAAGTGCTGATGGATTCATTCAAACCATCTTGTTTTGCTTGCTCAAAGCGTTTGAAGCCGTATGTGTCCAATGATACCAATGGGCTAACATAACCAAACTCTTTACATTTATTCTCAAGGCAGAATGAAGCAAAAGTAGTAACGTCTAGTCTATATATTTCATGAAGTTGCTTTGCAAATAAATCAATCTGCTTACTAGAGAAATCTTTTTGTTCTACTTCCTCACCTTCCAAAAAGCTTTCAATCAAAAAATTATTTTTATCGTCATAAAAATAAACTTCTGGACAAAAATCTATTCCTTTAGCTTTGAAATGCTTTAAAAAAATGTACTCCCTTTCGAGAGAATCTTGAAATTGTGCTTCTCCGCTCTTTTTAATTCTTATAACGTACCTGGCGTTTCCTTCTCGAATAAAATAATTATAGTTTCCAAAACCCTCAGATAGATATGATATCTCAGGTTTATTAAGAAATGGCACTTTTGTAGCTAGGTTTTTTATTTCTTCAATTGATTCCATAAGTTAATTATAACAAAACCAGCACGAGACAGTGTGTCTCGTGCTGGTTTTCTTTGCGGAGAGAGAGGGATTCGGTCACCTGCACATCAACAGTTTTGCAGCTGCGCAGCAAAACTGTTGTGTTACGCGACCCCGCCGCTTCTGTGCGGACAAATGACTTTTGTCCGGCTTCGCCAGAAGCTTCTTTCGAATCCCTCTCCCTCGCGCTTGCAAACGAAAAGAAACACTTGCGTGTTTCTTTTCTAGCTCGCGGTGACATTGTGACCTTTGCTCGAACTTATTTCGAGAAAGGACAATCAATCTAACGCGCCGAGCGCGTGGTGGCTTTGTACCTCAACGTACGCATTCGGGTTCGTGGTGATGCCGATAGGCGCACCTCCTTCCGCCTCGTCACCTCGGCGGTACGTCCTCCAGAACCCTTCCTTTGCAGTATTCCTTTTCTTTGGGGCGCGGGAAATATTTTTTTGAATATGGAAAAGGAGGGTTCTTTCGGTCGCACTTCTACTGAGGTAGAAGTAGGAGGTGCTTGGGGCGAACTCAGATCTCATTTTGTAAGTTCGCGCCTAGTGCTAAAGGAGCCACCATCGGCATCCGCCTCAGGCCATTTCCGCTAGGGCTACGAACGCCTAGATGGCTAGGAGTGTCGCTATTCCTCGCACTCCTGCCCTGCGGGGCAGGAGCTCGGGCTCCACACTTGTTTGGGGAGAGGAAGTGGTCCTCTCCCCAGCTTCAGGCTCCTCCTCGTATTGCTTAGAGCACATCTTCAGTGCCGCTCCGATAAAGACGACAAACTAAAGTTCACCTCACGCTTTAACAGACCTACGGAGTCCGCCTTCGCACAACCCCTCTCCTCGTTTTCATCTCCGATAAAGTAGTGTCGCTTCCGCTACTATGTTTGAGTTGCTTCGTTCGGGGCGGCGTTCGTCTTTAGCCCTAGTCGCTCCTAGCGGAAATGGCCTGAGGCTTCTACCTTTGTGCTTGCCCCACACCCTCGCGCTAACGCGCGAGTGTTCCCGCCCGTGCGCACACAAAAGGGAGCTTCGCTCCCGCTCCCTAACTACCAATTTGTCTTACCCAATCTCGGATTGAGGTGCCTATTCTTTCGATATCGGTCATATCAAGCTGCCCGCCGTGCATAATTACATTTCTTGATTTTTCAAGCGTAACAATAATATTTTTTGCCCATTCAAATGAATGCAAATAGTCTTCAAAAAGTTCCCAATTGTTTTGGAGAATAGAAACAAGATCTCCTAGCTCGGTGTAATAAATTAACGATTGGCCCCTTGAAGTATGCCAACGAATCTTGTCCTCTTGGCTTTTACGTGATTCAGCTCGCTTACGAATATTTTCAGAAACTGAAGTGTCCCACCAAGTTTCTCCTTTTTCGTCTGATAACACTTTTGTAATTAATTCTCTGACTGAATTTTCGAATGCTGTTATTGCTGTAAAAACTACAGACATTTTTCTTGCTGGAACAACATGATCATCGTCAATTAAATTTAAGGATAAGCGCTCTGCAACCAGTCGCTCTGTCTCTTCGGAAAATTTTCCAGGAATATGTCGACCATTTTTATCCAGAGCTTCTTCGGTCAAAAGTCCCTTAAAAACAAATGAGTATATAGTCTCTGTTTTTTCCGACATAACTTACAAAAGATGATTTTTAAGACTGACAAAGATTGCATCGTAGACAGCTTGATCCCGAGACTCAGGTAAATGAATTTGGATGTTGTAATGAAGACCGAGGCCGTCTTTGTTTAATGGCCTTTCTACACTTTGCTTTTCCTGTTCTTTAACTTTGGGTTTTAGCTCCTCTTTCTTTAAAGCTTCTTCTGGTTTTGTTTTTGATTCCCAGTCCGCAAATTCGCACAGTTTAGTAAATGTTGTTGCCATAAGTCCCAACACCTTGTCGGATTTTTTCCTTGAAACAAGGTCTTAAATTTATTCTTCACCTCGTCAGCAGGCAAGTTGTGAGCGTCTTTTTTTATATTGAAGAGGTCTGAGTACGCTTCTCTGATTGCCTCCGCAAGCACCATTCCTGACTGACTTTGGTCCAAGTAGTTAAAATATCTCTGCGTTGGGGCTCCTGATTCCTCAAGAAATCCCAACGCCTTTAATATACCTATAAAAAGTCTGTCGTATGAGCTAGTAAAACCCAGATTTTCAAGAAACTTGTTTGTAAATCTGTCAGGTGCCTCAGCACTCAAGATCGCATTAAAGTATGCCTCTAAGTTTTTTGTTGAAGTAAGATATGAAGTTGGTAATGCCATACTATTTTAAGTTTTAGAAAACGCCGCAAGTAAACTTGAAGCTATTGCGAATAATATTCTCGATTTGAAGCCGGTTTTGTTCTGATGTATCCACACGAGCGTAGATAGAAATGCCTCCTTGTGCGTTACGCTTCCAGCATTCTTGACGTTCGTGTGAGGGAATGCGCGATTTAAGATCATTAGTTTGACCTACATCGACAGGGGAGTTGTTTACATCAGTTACGACATAAACAGCCCCAATGTTTTTAAAGTTTGTTGCAGGGTTGAACGGTCCCTTGAATTCGTATCCTTTGATGTTCATAACAGCTGTGGAAAAGTTATTTGATAATAGTAGCTATCTACTATACACTGAATTATATAGAAGAGATTTAGAAGTTGCAACCCCTATGATAAAAAAGCGCCAAAAACAAGTGTTTGACTACATTAAGCTGTTTGCCTCTGAACATGGCTATTCTCCTACCCTTGAGGAGATACAAGAGAAATTTGATTTCAAGTCCATTTCTACTGCCCACTATCACGTAAAGAAACTCCAAGATGCTGGGTACTTAGATAAAGACGCAAGGCGTTCAAGATCACTTAAGACAAAAGATGTTACCTTCGGTAGTTTTCTTGCTAACAAAACGCCAGTATATTTTTCTTTGCCAGTTATTGGTTCTGCAAATTGTGGTCCCGCAAATATTTTTGCTGTTGAAGACCCCCGCGAGTATCTGACAGTTTCTTCAGACGCAATTGGTAAAAAAAATAAAGAGGGATTGTTTGTTGTTGAAGCAGAAGGAGACTCGATGAATCTAGCAAAAATTGGAGAAAAAAAACTTTCTATTGAAAATGGAGATTATGTTGTAGTTGATTCAAATATTTCTTCTCCAACAGAAGGAGATTATGTTTTGTCAATTATTGATGGGTGTGCAAATATCAAAAGGTTTAAAAAAGTTGATGGTCGTCTCGCACTTGTTTCTGAATCTAAGAACACAAAGTACAAACCAATTTTTCTCAGTTCTGCTAATGAATTTATGATTAATGGCAAAGTCGTTAGCGTTTTAAAGTATACTTAAGTAACAAGTTCTTATGAAGTCTAGTAGTGTCATACAACCTAATCTTTTCAATGAAACACCAATAGCTCCGGTGTATCATTTTGATTTGGCAAAAGAAGCTTCTCACACATGGAACGGTAAAAATCTTGATGAAAGAAGCGCAGGAAAATTTTATACTCCTAAAGAAATTGCGTTACCATTGATAAAGCAGATTATTGATGTATACAACTTCAAGAAAGGAGACACTGTTTCAATAATTGATCCTTTTTGTGGTGACGGACGTTTGTTGTTATGGACAGTTGAACAACTTAAGGATGTCGAAATTAATCTGGAAGTTCATTTATGGGACTATGATGAATTTGCAGTAGAGAGTGCCCGAAAACAGTTAAGTGACTTTAGTAAATTATGTAAGTGTAATCTTAGGATTATTCCGAAGGTGGCCGATTCTTTTGAAGTATTTTTTAATAATCACGAATCTTGTTACGATATAGTTATTACTAATCCTCCCTGGGAAGTGGTTAAGCCTGATCCTGAAGAGTTAGTTGGCTTTGTGAACGACGACTCAAGACAATGCTATGTAGATTCTCTCAAGAATTTTTCAGATAGGCTTCAGCTAGATTTTCCGCTATCAAAGCCTTCTAAAATGTATGGCGGTTGGGGTGTTAATCTAGCGCGCACTGGAACAGAACTTGCGCTTAGACTTGTTAAAAAGGGTGGTGTTACAGGAATTGTCTCACCTTCTTCACTGCTTGCCGATCAAAATTCAGAAACACTAAGAAAGTGGATTTTTGATAATCATCACATATCTCACCTTAATGTCTTTCCCGCTGAGCTACGGTTATTTAAAAAGGTAGACCAACCTTCAGTTACATTTGTTGCTTCTCCCGCCGTAGATAAGCGCGAAATGGTAATCGAACATTATTCACATGGAAGCTCGTCAGCTGTGAATGTATCTGATATTTCCGAATTGATGAAGGTGACTGATAATAAGTTTCCTATTTCTGCTGCTATTGGTGAAGATCAACTAGATTTGCTTTCAAAGTTTTCTAGCTTTGAAAAGCTAGAAGACCTGAGCCAAATCGGTGTTTGGATTGGTCGTGAGTTAGACGAGACGGGATACAAGCAGTGGACAAAAAATACTGGCAACTATAAATTTATAAAAGGTAGGAATGTGCAAAGGTTTGTTTTTGAAGATTCTCTTATTTATGTAGATGAAGAGATCAAGCAAAAACTGCCGGCCTCCAAAGATAATTATAAAATTGTTTGGCGAGATGTTTCGCGTCCAACACAGAAGAGAAGAATGATTCCAACCTTGATCCCTCCGGGGTATATTGCTGGTAATTCACTCGGGGTACTGACCTTGAATAGCTCAATCTCTGATACAGAATCCCTTTCTCTCTTGGCCATTATGTCGAGTCTGGTGTTTGAATTTCAGGTGCGCGCTAATTTGGCGACCTCTCATGTTTCTTCTGGAGTTGTCCGTAAAATGAGGATTCCTAACTTGGACTCAAGCTCGAAAAAAATGCTTGCAAGATTAGTAAAGGAGCGGTTGGATGGTGTTTTAGAAAATGAGTCGCGAATTGAAATTACTGTTGCCAAACAGTACCAGTTTACAAAAAAAGAGTTTGAGACGTTGTTAACCACGTTTCCAAAAATAACTGATGAAGAGAGAGAAGAATTACTTGATGATAAAAAATGGAGAAATGATAAATAACCACTATTCTGCAAAGCTAAGTGACTTAGATATAGAGATGTGTAAACATATTCCTCCCGGGGGAAATTGGAAAAATATTCCAGAATCCGTACCCTCCAAGCGACTTGAACAAATCCGAACGGGTTTCCGAGAGGGTAAAGGAAGTCGGTCAACATACTATGGGAGACTTCGTCCGAAACTTCCTTCTTATACGATTAGTACATATTTTAATCGACCTGGAAATGGTTGTTTTTTACACTATGATTTTTTACAGAATAGAGTAATAAGTCAAAGAGAGGCAGCTCGTCTACAGTCATTTCCAGATGATTTTGTCTTCTGTGGTTCTAAAACAAGTATAAACAAGCAAATAGGTAATGCTGTCCCTCCAATCCTAGGGTATCAAATAGCAAAAAGTCTTGGAAAACCTGGAATAGTTATTGATTTGTTCACTGGTGCAGGAGGGCTTTCACTTGGTTTTCACTGGGCAGGATGGAAATCTGTTATAGCGAATGATATTGACCCTGTATTTCTGGAAACGTATAAAAAAAATCTTGGGGGCGAAACCGTTTCTGGCGATATCCGGGACAAAGTTGTTTTTGAAAAAATAGTTCAAAGTGCAATAATTGCAAAGGCAAAGTATAAGAACAAACCGATTATTGTTATAGGTGGTCCCCCGTGTCAGGGATTCTCAACTGCTGGAAAGAAGAGAAGTATGGAAGATGAAAGGAATCATCTGTTTAAGAGTTATAAGAAAATTTTGGATGCTATAAAGCCAGACGCGTTTGTTTTTGAAAATGTTGCTGGCCTTATGAATATGGAAGGAGGAAAAGTTTTTAATTTAGTTTCAAAAACACTTAAGAAGTCAACAGACAATCTTGATATCTGGAAGATGCAAGCGGAGCTTTACGGAGTCCCACAGAGAAGAACACGTGTGGTGCTTGTTGGACATAACGATGATGTAAAAGTGATTCAGCCTAAATTAAAAACACAAGAAAGTCAGATTTCTTGCGAAATGGCGATGAGTGATCTACCGAAGATTTCTGCATCTGAAGATGGCTCTGATAAGGATTACAAAACAAAACCAAAAAATCATTATCAGAAGTTGATGCGGGGTAATATATCTATCGATGAGTACTTAAAACTTATTACTGGCTAAGTAATCACCAATACCGTCAGTATAAGTTTGCAGGGCTGAAGTAAAAGGTTGAAAATCAGACTCAAAATTAAAACCTCCGTTCATAATTTTCTCTATCAGTGCAGCACTTTCTTCTGCACCTAGACCGCTCTTTAAATGAGTATAGAGTTCTGCTCCCTGATTGTTATCGGATTTATTTTCATTTGAAACCACTGACCCAATGACTTTAAATAGCTCTTCATGCAACTTGCTCTCAAGTTCATCTGGAACTTCATGAATATTTCGTTTTTCTTTCGAGCCGTAATCATCAAGAGCGTCAAATGCAATACGCACCATTCTGGCTGCCTTGCTTCGTGAATATGTATCAGCTCGCTTTTCACGAACAATACTACTATATGTAAGACTACCTGAATCTAAGTCTTCGAAAGAAATATTTTCTTCAGCAAGTTCAGGGTTCAGGAGTGAAAGTAAAATTTCAGGGTGACCAAGGTCGTATATCTCCTTGAGAACAAGTAAGTAGTAATGCTGGTTGATTCTCATTAGTTTACTTAACTTGTTCGCGTCTTCATCATTCTTTACTTTGTTCTTACATTCATCCCAAAGTCGTCTTGTTTGAAATGAGACGACTTGCGCACCTTGTTTTTCTTTTCCAATCAACGCTGCTACGTCAGAGGAAGACAGTCTATTTCCTTTTGAACTGTTACATGATGAACAAACTGCTTTAAACCATGGTAGATGAGAAAAACCCAAAGATATTGGTCCAATGTGGTCTGCTGTCATTTGTCTAGTTTCTCCGCACTCTGAACACACACCTTCACCAGCAAGTGCCATTAGTTTGTTAGCCGCTGCCCAGTCTCCCTCACACCAGAACTCAAAAGCTCTTCGGTCGTCGCTGTAAGTTCTTAGGTTGTCTGTTTTTCTCCCTGTGTCTTGTTTGCTCCGGCAACAAAGGTTGTAAGTATGGAATCCGTCTAGTCTGTCAGGCGCATTAGACATAGCTCCGGGACTGAGTTTACCTCTAGGTGATTGGGGTACTATGTGCTCAGAAAAATAGCGAATATATGTCTCTTCATCTTTTTCTATAGCGGACAAATCAGAAAAAATGGAAATCAGAACATCATATGCTGCGTTCCCGGCTTTCTTAACAAATTGTGGAATAATTTCATAAATTGTTAGAAAATCTCCATATATAAAATGATCTTTCTCTTGCAAGGCGGAGTTGATTTTCTTAAAGGTGTTCTTAGTGGGATATACGTAATTAAGAGACATAACGCGACCACAAGTCTGACAAGGCTTCTCCTTAAACGGATGAATAGCTTTTGCTACTTTAGAAATCCATTCCCCTTTGGTTTCAATGCTCACTTCCTTTGCTTTACCGTTCCACCAAACCAGACGGCGATCTCTTAAGTCTTGCCATTTTCCAGGAGGTCGGTTTGACGGGGCATTCCAACGGATATGGCCTTCATCATCAATTGCATCAGGCATGCCAGAATAATTCTCGTGGGAGACGATATTCATCATGTATTCAACAAACGCTTCTTGCCACTTTCTCCGTTCGTCTCCGTACTTAACTACATTCTTTGAGTTTGCCATAATTAATCATTTAGAAAATACTCCATTTTTTGCCTGTATAGAGTCGCTAGTTTAGAAAGTTCAACAACATCAATTCGGCGTTCGCCTCGTTCAATTTTTGATATATACGATTGCGGCTTAGCTAAATTTTCAGCAGCCTCAGCTTGCGTCAGACCAGCAGCTTCGCGGGCCTCGCGAAGCTTTTTGACGACAGTTATGTATTCTCTGCTGTGAATTGACTTCTGCATATGTTTTAACTGTATAACCCATTGTGGGATAACCCAAAATAGGTTATTCTTCTATTAACCTCCAGAACCCTCCTTTTCCATATTCAAAAAAATATTTCCCGCGCCCCAAAGAAAAGGAATACTGCAAAGGAAGGGTTCTGGAGGACGTACCGCCGAGGTGACGAGGCGGAAGGAGGTGCGCCTATCGGCATCACCACGAACCCGAATGCGTACGTTGAGGTACAAAGCCACCACGCGCTCGGCGCGTTAGATTGATTGTCCTTTCTCGAAATAAGTTCGAGCAAAGGTCACAATGTCACCGCAAATTGAAACTTCACGCTCTGTGAGCGCTGAGGCACGGCTACGCCGTGAAAAAGAGGAAAGCAAAATAGGGCGACGCTTCGCGACGTAAGTACTGGAAACAGGCACGCCGAAGCGCGCGGATTTGTCACTTGTTTCGTATCTAAAAGCTATTTATATGTTCAAACCAAAATATTTTCTATACGCTCGTAAGAGTACGGAGGAGGATGATAGACAGGTCATGTCTATTGAATCTCAGTTGTTTGAACTGCGTGAGTTTGCGCGTAAAGAAAACCTTGAAATCCTAGCGGAGTTTCAAGAGTCGAAAAGTGCCAAGACACCAGGACGAGAAGTATTTAGAGAAATGATGCGACAGGTCGAGCTAAGTGAAGGCATAGGGATTTTAGCGTGGCATCCAGACAGGTTGGCTCGAAACAGTATCGACGGTGGTCGCATCATTTATGCGGTAGACCAGAAGCAGGTAGTGTCTTTACGCTTTCCGACATTTTGGTTTGAACCCACTCCGCAAGGGCTCTTTATGTTGCAAGTGGCGTTCGGACAGAGTAAGTATTACTCAGACAACTTAAGCGAAAATATAAAGCGAGGCGTCCGCCAGAAATTACGCCGTGGTGAATGGTTGAATCGTGCTCCCTTTGGCTATGTGAACAATCCTAAGATTAGAAATATTGAGCCGCATCCAGTTCGAGGACAGGTTGTTCAGAGGGTATTCGAGGAATATGCCAAAGGAGAGCACACGTTCATTTCACTAGGCGAATTTCTGGCGGACTTGGGAATAGTTTCTTGTAATGGCACGCCACTTGCCAAAGTTTCCATCAAACGTCTTTTGGTTAATCGGGCTTATTTGGGATTTATAAAACATGGTGACGAGTGGTTTGATGGAAACTTTGAGCCACTGGTTTCTCCGCAATTGTTTGAAGCTGTTCAGAAGGTATTAAAAGATAGAGAACGACCACGCAAACGGAAAAACAAACATGATTTTCCGTTCACTGGTATTTTTCGCTGTGATGAGTGCGGTTCGATGATTAGTGCACAATGGACTACGAACAGACATGGCACAAAATATCGATACTATCGCTGCTCAAAAAAACGTGGTCGTTGTTCTCAATCATATCTTCGTGAGGAAGATTTAGCAGAGCAAATCAAATCCCAGCTTCAAACAATTTCACTCCCTGAACGCTATACAAACTGGATGCTAGAGCAGGTGAAAGGTTGGGAGCAAGAAGAAGTAACCGCGTCAGGGAGTGAAGTGCAAAATCTTGTGGACAGTATCAAAGCAGAGGAGGAGCGCATGAATAAACTTGTTTCAGCATATCTTGATGGTGACATTCCGAAGGAAATCTACTTGAAACGAAAAGATAAATCCATGAGCTCAACAGTCGCTTTGAAAGAGAAAAAGAAAGATTTTGCACGCGGAAGAAACCAGTGGGTCGAACCCTTGCGGAAGTGGATTTTAGATACTCAACAAGCCGCCTTTTTATCCTCATCCAGCAATTTCTCCGAGATTGCCTCCTTCGTCAAAAAAGTCGGAACGAACCCTACGGTTCGTGACAAATCTGCGCGCTTCGGCGTGCCTGTTTCCAGTACTTACGTCGCGAAGCGTCGCCCTATTTTGCTTTCCTCTTTTTCACGGCGTAGCCGTGCCTCAGCGCTCACAGAGCGTGAAGTTTCAATTTGCGGAGGGAGAGGGATTCGAACCCTCGAAGGGGTTGCCCCCTTTCTGGTTTTCAAGACCAGCGCCTTCAACCAACTCAGCCATCCCTCCGTACAATATAAATTGTGCGTTGCACTATAGCATTTTTT
>Ga0307936_1001507_pt1 | contig 11269 bp, 11 predicted proteins | sample OrgLakmetagenom1_FD_201839 | JGI IMG/M metagenome (GOLD analysis project Ga0307936, IMG submission 201839) | Saline water microbial communities from Organic Lake, Antarctica - #1 | ecosystem: Environmental > Aquatic > Non-marine Saline and Alkaline > Saline | place: Antarctica: Organic Lake... | reverse complement strand
CACCACTCAGCTGGCCGCCGCCAGCACCGTGCTGGTCGGAATGGCGCTGATCTGAACTGTACCGTGCCGACAGCGTCTTCGGCGAGGGCGAATACGCCCGCTAGCTTGCCCAATCCCCGGAGAAGGGTGCGGCTCGCCGGCTGGCGGGCTTCACCCGGTAGGAGGCCGCGCAATCCCGCGCGGCCCTGTCAGCACCGGAGGCTCCCTTGCCAAAACTCACCGACACCCAGACCATCATCCTCAGCCGCGCGGCCACCCGCCCCGGTAATCTGGCCATGCCACTGCCCGACGGGCTGCACGGGGCCGCCGCGAAGAAGGCCGTGGCCGCGATGATCTCGCGCGGCTGGCTCCAAGAGGTCGAGGCCGATCTGCGCCGCGGTGATCCGCTCTGGCGCGAGACCGGCGATGGTCATGGCACCACCCTCGTCGCCACCGAGGCCGGGCTCGAAGCGATCGGGATCGAGCCGGTCGTGGCCAGCACGGTGCCCAATCCACGCAAGACCAAGCCGGATCCCGCGCCGACGCCCCAATCGACCGATGCCCCGAAACCCGTCGCCGTCCGGGCGGGCACGAAACAGGCCGAAATCATCGCGCTGCTTCAGCGGCCCGAGGGGGCGTCCATTGGTGAGATCGTCGAGGTGACGGGATGGGCGCCGCATTCAGCGAGAGGCATGATCTCGGGCGGACTCAAGAAGAAGCTGGGTCTCGCGATCATTTCAGCGAAGGAACAAGGACGAGGAACGGTGCATCGTATCGCGTGACACGATCCCACGCTGCCGCCGGTTAGGCTGATTGGGAATCCGCCAAGTCCGATCAAAAGGGTCAGTTGACGGCTTGGAGCCCGATGCGGCCGGATTATAATTGCGGCCGTCGTTCCTGCAGCAAAGTGATTGCCCTGCCTGACCCGACATCAGCGCAGCACCGCAGCGCTCAAAGCGTTCGTTCGTCGTAGCCGCATCGAGGTACCAAGAGCCTTTTACTGGGTTGCGAACAAGATCGACATCGGGATTGGATACCCTGAGCGGCAATCGGTTTTCTGATGTTTTAATCTGATGAAGCCCAAGTCGACCATGCGCTGACAATTGGCTTGGATTAGTCGGCTTGGGCTGCTCTCAGTCGAAGGGGGCAAATACCCATAAGTAAGTGCCTTATCGGCAAGGCGCCTTGTAATATGTTCCATCTCCACGTGAATAGGCACACATGTTGTTTTGCCTGTTTTGTGCCACCACCGTACCTGCGGCCGCACCACCAAGTGCGGCGATTAAGCGCCAGTCGTCATCCGCGTCAAGTACTTCAGCCGTAATCAGTCCTGCTGCAGCTCCACCTGCTGCGCCCGCCACAGTGCGCGCCCCGGGAGACATAGTATCGCATCCCGCCATCACGAGTAATGACGCCATAGCCAGTCCGGTAATCCACACTCTCATTTCACTCTCCTTCATAGTTTAATAGACTTGACTGAAATTAAACATAAACACACATAATCCATTCCACAAAATCACGCGGCTCTGAGCAAGCGGATTATCGCTACCTTTCGAGCCTCAGACCCTGAGGTCGGCTCCGTCCCGCACAGCTGACGCATGCTATCGCCTTTGCGCGGCTTCGAACAGTCTGCGCAGTGCGTAACTTCGCAGGAGCGATATGCCGGTGAATACCCCGCCCAGCGTCAGGTTCTCGCCGAGGCTTGGGCGAAGATCGAACGACGGGAACACCACGATCTGCGTCATGACGGCCAGCGGCATAGCCCACAACGACATTGGTGACCGCCTCAATAAGCGACATGCCGCGGGACTGGGTCATGCCGCCAGCCTCCTTGCCTTCAGTGTGCCAAATGTCTCGCCGGTCTCGGCCAGAACCGCGTCCTCGCCGGTGAAGGCTTGCCACCGTTCGATGGCCACATCGACATAGGCCGGGTTCAACTCGATGCCGTAGCAGACGCGCCCCGTGGTTTCCGCTGCGATCAGCGTGGTGCCGGATCCCATGAAAGGCTCGTACACCGGCTGACCGGCGGCCGAGTTGTTCAGGATGGGGCGACGCATGCATTCCACGGGCTTCTGCGTGCCGTGCACGGTCTCGGCATCCTGATCGCGGCTGGCGATCTGCCACAGCGTGGTCTGCTTGCGATCCCCGGCCCAATGCCCCTTTCCCTTTGCGCGCACCGCGTACCAGCAGGGTTCGTGCTGCCAGTGGTAATCGCCGCGGCTCAGCACCAGCCGGTCCTTCGCCCAGATGATCTGCGACCGGATGGCGAAGCCCGACGCGGTCAGGCTGTCGGCTACCTCTCCGGCATGCAGCGCACCATGCCAGACATAGGCGACATCGCCCGGAAACAACGCCCAGGCCTCGCGCCAGTCAGCGCGGTCGTCGTTCAGCACCTTGCCGGTCCGTTTGGTCTTCGCCGCACCCGTCGCGTTGCGCCAGCCGGGATCATACGCGACGCCATAGGGCGGATCCGTCACCATCAGCTGAGGTTTCACGTCGCCCAGCAGGCGCCCGATCACATCGGCCGACGTGCTGTCGCCGCAGATCAGCCGGTGCGATCCCAGATGCCACAGGTCCCCCTCGACCGATACCGGTGCGACCGAAACCTCCGGCACATCGTCCTCGCCCTCGACCGGGCCATCGCCGTCCGGCGCCTCGGGATCGCGCAGCAGCGCCTCGAGATCCTCGTCGGTGATGCCCAGCAGCGACAGGTCGAAATCCTCGGCCAGCAGCCCCGCGATCTCGTCGCGCAGCATTGCCTCGTCCCACTCGCCCAGCTCGGTGAGCTTATTATCCGCGATCCGGTAGGCGCGGCGCTCCGCCTCGTCGAGATGACCAAGCCGGATCACCGGCACCTCGGTCAGCCCCAGCATGGTGGCCGCCAACACCCGACCATGCCCGGCGATCAGTTCGCCGTCGTCGGCCACCATGCAGGGCACGGTCCAGCCGAACTTCGCCATGCTGGCCGCAATCTTGGCGACCTGGTCGTCACCGTGCATCTTGGCATTGCGGGCATAGGTGCGCAGCCGGTCAATCGGCCACGTCTCGATCTCGCTCGGCGCGAAGACAAGGTCCATGGGGCGGGTCTCTGATTTGGGGCAAGGCGGACAAACGCACGCGCGCCGCCGGAATGGCGGCGGCAGGATCGGGGTCCGCAGTGTGAGGAAAAAGAAAACGCCCGCGAGGGGTTCCCTCTGGGCGCAATTCTTCGATTATTAAGGGGTACGTCAAGGGGGCTAGAAATGTCAAACCATTTTCCGGCTTGGAATCAACAAGTTCTGCCCAACCCCTTGAGATCTGCTGAACGCAGTGGCTTTCCCTTATGGCTTCCTTCGCGAGTGGCTTCCTCAAACCGGCTCAGGTGGATTCCTCCGAGGAATCCACGGTAGTGTCCCGGGAAATGGTGTAGGAACTGGCGTCCACCTGCCTCTTCAAAGCTGGTGTCGCTCATTCACTGGGCGGCGATCATCGTCGCCGCGTCGGGATCATTGCACACGGCTGTCAGCTTTTCCACCGGCATGTAGCGGCGTGAGACGGCCCACTCGTCATTCTGTTCCAGCATGAGCGCCCCGACGAGCCGGACCACGGCTTCGCGGTTGGGGAAGATCCCGACCACGTTGGTGCGCCGCTTGATCTCCTTGTTGACGCGCTCCAGCGGGTTGGTGCTGTGCAGCTTCGAGCGCAGGCTCTCGTCGAAGGCCATGTAGGCCAGCACGTCATGCTCTGCTTCGTCCATGAGCTCCGCGACATCGCGGAACCGCTCGCGCAGGTTGTCGGCGACCTCGCGCCAGCGTGCATGGGCCTGGTCGCGGTCTTTCTCGGCGAAGACGGTCTTCACCACCGCGCTAACCACCGGCTTGTTGGTCTTGCCCACGCGAGCCAGCAGGTTGCGCTGGAAATGAACACGGCAGCGCTGCCAACCGGCGCCGAGAACCTTCTTGGCAGCCGCCTTCAGCCCCTCATGCGCGTCGCTGATCACCAGCTGCACGCCGCGCAGACCGCGCCGGGTCAGGGCGCGGAGGAAATCGGACCAGAAGGTCTCTGCCTCGGAGGGCATCACAGTGATGCCAAGTATCTCCCGGCGTCCGTCGGTGTTGACCGCGACGGCCACTATCACCGCCATCGACACGATGCGTCCGCCCTCGCGCAGCTTCACGTAGGTGGCGTCGAGCCAGAGGAACGGCCAGTCCCCTTCCAGCGGCCGGTTCAGAAACGCCTGCACACGCTCGTCGATCTCACCGCACAGCCGCGACACCTGGCTCTTGGAGGTGCCGGTCAGCCCCATCGCGCGCACCAGATCGTCGACGGCGCGGCTGGAGACGCCGTGGATGTAAGCCTCCTGTATCACCGCCATTAGCGCCTTCTCGGCCGTCCGGCGCGGCTCCAGGAAGGTCGGGAAATAGCTGCCCTTGCGCAGCTTGGGGATGTTCAGCCCGATCGTGCCTGCCCGTGTATCCCACTGCCGCGGCCGGTAGCCGTTTCGCTGGTTCTCGCGATCCGGGCTGCGCTCGCCGTGCCCGGCACCGCACACGGCAGCCACCTCGATGTCCATCAGCCGTTGCGCGGCGTCCTGGATCAGCTCGCGCAGGAAATCCGTATCATCGCTCTTGGCGATCACGCTCGGAAGGTCGATCATGGTTTCGGTCATCGTGTTCTCCTTCGTTGTCATCGGTCGTTGAACAACCTCAGACTATGAAGAAACACGGTGGCTGCCAGCCCGGCCGCGCGCTGCGCCAAAAGGCTCCGCGCGCGGCCTCTTACACCATCCCCTGGGGCACTACCGCCGAGCGTTCTGGAAGCACTGGACCGGATACCACGCCCGCAGCCGGATCGAGGCAAAGATGCGCTGCCTCAAGTCCTTCGGCGAGCGCATCGCCGCACGAGACCCCGACCGCCAGACTGCCGAAATCCACATCCGCATCGCCCTCATGAACCGCTTCTCGGCCCTCGGCACCGCCGAGATCGTCCGCGTGGCATGACGTCAATAGGGTAAGGGGCACTCACGTCTCAGGCCTGAGTTCTGCAACAATGCCAGACCAAGCCCTGCGACGGGTGCCGCAATGGTGCAACTTTCCACAAACCGATTTCTATGGCATTCCAGCCAATTCTGTCGCTGCGGGAAAGACGGGTCGTCGCATATGAGGCGTTGGTGCGGGGAACCGACGGCAGCGGAGCCGCTGCCGTTTTTAAAGAGGTGACAGACGAAAACCAGTATCAGTTCGACCAAGTCTGTCGCAGCACTGCGATTGGGTTGGCTTCACAACTCGGCGTGGCCGAAAATGAAGCTCTATTGTCGATCAATTTTCTGCCCAACGCGGTCTATGATCCCCGCGCCTGTATCCGTGTCACTCTTGACGCGGCAGAGCGCACAGGGTTTCCCACCGACCGAATCATGTTCGAATTTACTGAAACCGAAAAAGTCGATGCGCTCCATCTGGTGAACATCCTGAGCCACTACCGGGAACTCGGTTTTCTGACCGCAATCGACGATTTCGGGGCCGGATTCGCCGGGCTTGGGTTGCTTGCCGATTTCGTGCCGGACGTGGTAAAATTGGACATGCACTTGATCCGCGATTGCGATACCGACCCAACCCGCCGTACGATCTTGACGCACACCGTCGCGATGTTGCACGACCTTGGCTGCAAGGTGATCTGTGAAGGAATCGAGACCCGGGCAGAGGCGGTGGTACTGCATGAAATGGGTGTCGATCTTATGCAGGGCTACTTTTTCGCAAGGCCGGCATACGAGGCTCTTCCCGCAGTAACATGGCCGGATCTGGCAGTTGCCCGACACTGAAAACAAAGGGCGCTTCCGGCAGGGCAAGGGCTTACTGAAAGTGCGTTTGCGCATGGCGTTCAAGTTCCTACAGGGGCACACCATAGATCTTCAACACGCGCATCGTGGCTCTGCGATTGTTCTTCGGTATGACCCTCGTCACGAGGGGACATGCGCCCATGTGAAACCATCCTCCGTCGTCACACAGTTCCGGCCGGCGTATTTCGATGCGTAAAGCGCGCGGTCAGCGCGATGACTGGTCGTGTCGATAGAGATGTCTCCGCACGCCAGGGCTGCCACGCCCAGGCTCAGGGTGTAGTCTACCGCCTCCTCGACGTCTGGCACGCGCTGCTCGACGACCGTCAGGCGCAGCCGTTCAGCCACCTCATGCGCACCTTTGAGACCCGTTTCCGGGACTAGCACAGCGAACTCGTCACCGCCGAGGCGCCCCAGAAGATCCATTCCGCGCAATTCGCCCGATATGGCAGTGCTCAGGTCCCGCAGAACCCGATCGCCGGCCGCATGGCCGAGACAGTCATTGATCTGCTTGAAGTTATCGATATCGAACAGGATCATGGATAAAGGCTTGTCGTAGCGACGCGCGCGGGTGAATTCCTCCTCGGCGCGCTCGAGGAAATAGCGCCGGTTTGCGGCGCCGGTAAGAGAGTCCCGGCGTGACAACTCCGTGAGCCGCTGCTCGAGGTTCTTGCGGACGGAGATGTCCCGGAAGAACCAGACCCGTCCGAGGTACCGATGCGCGTCATCCCAAAGGGCGCTCGAATGGCGCTCCAGGGTGCGCCCATCAAGGAGCTCGATCTCACTGAAATCCTTGATCTCGGGCTCCTCATAAAGCGCGTTGACCGACCGCAGGAACGCGTCCGGATCCTTGATCTTCTCCAAGGCCCGCGACAGAAGGACCGCGTCCGGCCTGTCCACGAGATCCGTCTCGCCAGGGTTCAGGACCTCGTCAGCCGGAATGTCCCAGACCTCGAACATCTTGCGATTATGGAAAACGATTATCCCCTCCGCATCCACAACCAGGATGGCGCCAGGAGAGGCGTCATGGATCTCTTCGATCAGGTAGCGATTGAACTGCGCTCGTTTGCGATGCTTCTTTGCTGATGTCATGACGTTCCCTCCCGAAAGTCAGAATATCGCGCTGATGGCGCAAGCCGCGCCCGCGTCGAGATTGTTCGAGCGCCGCAATTACTCGGCGAAGGAGCGGCGGGCGAGCGCGGGAATCTGTTCGGCCGGGCAGGCGGCGCTGAACAGAAAGCCCTGGCCATGCCCGCAGCTGAGCTCGCGCAGGATATCGTGCTGAGCCTTGGTCTCGATCCCCTCGGCGATGACCTCCATGGACAGGGTTCGCGCCATCTCGATGATCGCCCTGACGAATGGCGCCGGCCGACCGGGCTGCGACAGACGCTCCACGAAGACCTTGTCGATCTTGAGGATGTCGAGCGGCAGAGATTGCAAACGGCCCAGCGAAGAATAGCCGCAGCCGAAATCGTCCAGCGCCAGCTTGAACCCCTTGGCACCGAGGGTACGCAGCGCCTCCTCCACATGGATGGGTTCCCTGACCAGCGTCTCCTCGGTCACTTCCAGAATCCACCACTCTGGCAGTGTCTCCTCAGCGATGATCAATTCATGGATATGCTGCGCGTCGGCGGTGCCCTGAAGTTGGCTGACCGAGAGATTCACCGACATCCGCAGATCAAGCCCCTGCTCCCGCCACGCGTGCAGTTGTCGCGCGGCGATGGTCAGCACCTTGTCGCTCAGCGTCTTCATCAGCCGCAGGGATTCGGCTACCGGAATAAACTCGGACGGCGGCACGCGACGGCCGTCGCAATCAGTCCAGCGCAGCAACGCTTCGACCGCAGTGACCCGGCCGCTCTCCAATGACCAGATGGGTTGGAAATGCAGGGTGAACTCGTCGCGCTCCAGCGCGCTGTGGAGCCGCGTTTCAAGAGACAGGCGATGCCGTCGCGCGACTTCCATCTCTTCGGAATAGAAGATAACGGCCTCGTTGCTCTCCTTCGCGCGGTACATCGCCATGTCGGCCTGATCGATCACCGTCTCCGGGTCTTTGCAGGGGGCGCGAAGCTGACTGATACCAATGCAAGCGCTAAGCCGGTGGCGGTAGCCGTTCAAGTTGAAGGGCTCGGCCAGCAGGTCGATGATCCGCGACGCGAGAGCCTCGGCTTCGCGAGCCAGATCAGCGCACGGATCCGCACCCGCTGGCCTTGGCGCACGTGGACCGTGGATCATGACGAGGATAAACTCGTCGCCGCCCTGACGCGCCAGCATGTCGCCATCGCGCAAGGCCCCGCGCAGCCGCCTCGCGATGTCCTGCAGAAGCTTGTCCCCGACGCTGTGGCCGAGACTGTCGTTGACCAGCTTGAAATTGTTCAGATCGATGAAGAACACTGCTGCAGATGTTTCACCATCATCAGCAACAACCTGTGCGAGCCGGGAACTCAGCGCACGCCGATTTGGCAGATCGGTGAGCGGATCGGTATATGCAAGGCGCTGAACCTGCTCGGACTGATATTGCCGCTCTTTGGATAGCCGGAGCCTGCCAACCCCCGCTGCGAGTTGCCCGGTGATCCGGGACAGAAACTGCACCGTCGCTGCCATGTCGTCGCAGGGCGCCGCCAGATATACCATCAGCACGCCTGCCGGCCCGTGCCCGGGATCGATCGGAAAGGCAAGAACAGCGCCCACATACCAGTCGCGCAAATCCGCGCTCCAAGGCGAACCATCCTCGTCCGCCGTCACCGTCTGGGGCTCGCCGGTGGCAATTGCCCGCGCGATTAGATCGACCTCCCAGGTCATCTCGGCCCAGCGGGTCCTGATGCCACTGGCGGAGGCGTAGCTGTCGTACGCGACCTCCTGTTCCCCCAAGCCGAGGATTGCACCCGATTGTGCATCCATGTTGACGATTGCGCCCCACGCTAGACGCGGGCCGCGCGCGTGGGTTATTTTCCCGCAGATGGCGCTGAACAGATCATGCTCGCCTGCCGCCCCGTTCAGCAAAGCTTCGCTGATGCTGGATTCCAGTAACTGCCGACGCGTGATTTCGCGCAGCTGCAGCAGATTGCGCAGCCGCGCCGCAAGCTCCGCGCTGGTCGTGGGCAAGCGCAACACATCCTCGGTGCAGGTGCCGGGCTCATTGCGTGGCAGGCGGCCGGTTTCGACTAAAAGCAAGACGGGAAGCAGATCCGGTGCGGCTTCGGCGCGCAACGCCTTGATACGCGGCCGCAGCCGGTGCAGCATGCCCTCATCGACGACCAGAAGGTCTGGCACTACAGCTTCGGGATCGAACGGGGCGACCTCGCAGCCGTGCCGGCCAAGAAGGTTTTCAAGCAGAGTTCGGTTCGGTCCGCTGCCCATGGCTATGGCGACCGAGGCGCCCAGCATCCGCTTGTCGACGGGCAGAGTGATCGTGGGCAGGGTCACCCGTGCCGGTGCCCGTATCACACGCCCGCGTCAGGCGGATCGTCTGCGTCGGGGGACCGCAACGGAGCCCCTATGTGCAGCCCATCTTCGCTGATCTGGAACTCGCGCACGACCTTCTCGAAGTCGCCGGTGCGCTTCTTGAGCGTCCCGATCGTCTTGAGCAGCGCGCCGTCGCGCTCAACGTAGCGCATGAGCACAACCGTATCGGCCAGATAGCTGATACCGTGTTCAGACACCTTGACCTCGTCGCCGGCGATGGTGCCCATTTCGTTGATCAGCAGGACCGTCACGCCCATGTTTCCCAGATAGCGACACAAGGCGTGGACATGGCGCACGAGGCTGCCCCCCCTGCACCGACTGACGGTACCCCGCGAGGCTGTCGATCATTACGATCTGCGCACCGCCCGCCTCGACCTCGCGCCGCACCTCCGATGCGAATTCGTCAGGGCCGTAGCGCAGGGGTTCGATCTCGCGCACCAAGAGAGTGCCCTGTTGCAGTACATCGTCAAGCGGGATGCCGATGCTCTGGCAGCGGAAGAGCAGTGTTCCTGTACGCTCCTCGAAGCTGAAGATCACCGAACGCTCGCCAAGCGACGCGGCTTCGCGCATGAATTGCGCCCCCAGCGTGGTCTTGCCCACGCCGCTGGGGCCGGACAGCAGCGTGACGGTGCCCCGGTCCAGCCCGCCGCCCGTCACCACGTCAACCTCGTCCACGCCCGACGAAAGCCGTTCGGCGGTGAAGTTGCGGTGGTGTTCAGCCGGCACAAGGCATTCGAACACACGCATGCCCCCGTCAGTCAGCCGGACCGTGTGTTCTCCTTCCGAAAAGCCCGATCCGCGGAACTTCGCCACCGACAATGTCCGCGCGCTCGGTGTGGCGGCGAGGCGCAACATACCGTCACCCAGGTACTGTAAGTCCTCGTCAGCGGCGGAGCCGGCCTCGGACGAAATCAGCACAGTGACGCCACACCGGCTGAGATATTCCAGAAGCTCCAGCACCTGCCTTCGGAACTGGTAGGCATCGGGGAAGTGGTGACGATACTGGCTCAGGGCATCAAGGAAGATGCGCTTGGGCAGTTTTTCCTTGAAGGTGTCTGAGATGCGCGTCAGCAGGTCCAGCGGCTCGGCGTCCCATGGCTCAAGCAGGGTATAGCTGCCCCGCGTGCCGGCCGTCTGCGCCGTGGGCGAAATGTCGATGCAGTGTGTTTCGTCGATGTCCAGACCTATGGTGCGGGCGTCAGCGCGGATGTTGGCCTGCGGCTCGCTCAGGCTGACCAGCAGGGAATCCTCAGGTGCCGCCTGCGCCAGAAAATGCAGACCCAGCGTGGTCTTGCCCGCGCCCGCACCGCCCGATACGAAGTACGAACGCCCCGCGATGAACCCGCCGTGAAGGATCTTGTCCAGTCCCGGCACCCCGGTATCCAGGCGCGGTTGCGTGGCTTGCGTTTCGGTGGCGGTCACTAAACAATAGCCCTTTATGGATTGGATTACTCACTGGAAACAAACGATCTGGCTGCTCGCACGATTTGACGACACAATCAACCCTAGGGGCTGTTGACGTTTGGGGATTGACCCAACCCGCTGGATAATGCCTCAAGGGATGGTGTAAGAACGCCGACCTCCGGAAAGGCCCGGGTCTGACCAGGACGCCACGTCGGGCAACCTGACGTTCGAAGTGTCGTTCACGCGGGCGAGGGCTTCAAGGCTCATGTATCGGCGCGCGACCGTCCATTCGTCATTGGTCTCGAGCATGACCGCCCCGACGGGCCGGATGATGGCCTCGTCGTTCGGCAGTGAGGGCGTGACTGCCACTGATGGAGTGGATGGCTTCCGTTTCCGGCATCGCAATGTGCCATGTTGGGTGCTGTGAACACGGCCAACGAAGGGAGCCATCCATGAGTGACGTTACCACAATCGGGATCGATCTAGCGAAGTCTGTTTTCCAGCTGCACGGTGTTGACGCCGAGGGTCGCCCCTTGTTGCGTCGTCAACTTCGGCGCAGCCAGATGCTTGAGTTTTTTCAGCGTCAGCCGGCGTGCCTCATCGGCATGGAAG
>Ga0307936_1001460_pt1 | contig 11484 bp, 8 predicted proteins | sample OrgLakmetagenom1_FD_201839 | JGI IMG/M metagenome (GOLD analysis project Ga0307936, IMG submission 201839) | Saline water microbial communities from Organic Lake, Antarctica - #1 | ecosystem: Environmental > Aquatic > Non-marine Saline and Alkaline > Saline | place: Antarctica: Organic Lake... | reverse complement strand
GATCGCGTCGTCGCCAGCCTCACTCAGCCGCGTCAATAACTGCAAAATCATCTCGGTCATTCGTCAGCCCGTTCCGTTCGATCAAGGTCATCACCCGCGCCTCGTGCTGGGTGCGCCGGAACTGCACGACGCCGGGCGGGCGCAGTTTGACGGTCACCTGCGGTTGGCGCTTACCATCGCCCTTGAACAGGATCCGAAAGACGATTTCACCTAGGCGCCATGATCCTGCAAACGACACCGGCGTGCCACCAAAATGCCGAAGCGCTTCGCCGCCAAGGTCGCGCGACCGCAGCGTGCGCGCCACCCGCGGATACCCCTTCTTGCCCGGCACCATCAGGTCTGCCGCCGCCTCGATGATCAGGACACGATCAATCATTTGATCGTAGGCATGATCAAATGCGAAATGGGGACCCGCGAGTTCAACCGGTCGCAGGGTGTAGAGGTCTTGTGCATCATCACCGTCGAAAAAGCCGGGCCGTTCCAGGATGATCGCAGCGAAGAGTTCGGCGATCTCCGGCTGGTGGGCTTTTCTGATCCGGGCGAGTCGGAGCATGCCGGTGTTCTCGGAATAGCGCAGCACAGCATGGGCAATCTGCCGAACGCTAATGACACGTTCCTGCAGGCCTTCGACAACCGGCATGGTTGAAACCATCGAGCCGTGACTGACCACGAGGTTGATCTCGTCGCCATCGGCGTAATCTCCGACCCGGCAGTAATCTCCCAGGAACGCATCACGGAACAGTTCGGCGACAGCCTTCCGGAACGCCTCGACCTTCTCCTCTGTCAGGTCAATCGTTGCACCCCGTTCCCGCCCGGCGTATTCGTGCAGCCGGTCAGCGGCGAGCATAGCCATGTGATCGGCGGCCGCGTCGAACAATTCAGGATGTTCAAGAAACACCCGGACCGCAATGTGCTTCGGATCATGTGCCTTGTTGGGTGCATCATGATCGCCGGTCTTCATGTCCGGAAACAAATCGATGCCCTGACGATGGGCTTGAGTCTGAATGACTTCGAGCCCCCGCGCGTCGCCCAGTTCGGCGATCCGGTGCAGGTCGGCGCGCAGGCCTTCAGGATAGGTGTCTTCGGCGCCTGTTAGAAGGTGGTGCAGCGCGTCGCGCGCAATATCCTCTTCCTGATCGAGCAGATCGACAGAAAAGCCGGTGAACTTGCCCGCGTGACGGGCCAGCAGCGCCTTCATCAAAGTGAGATCGATTGTCTTGATGAACCGGGGGTTCACGAACTTTTTCAAATTGCCAGCCATCGCGAATCTCCTTTTCCATGAAATGAATGTTCATAATATGTTCTCACCCATATGGCCGCAACCGTTGGGCGAGCCGTTGGGACGAATTTCGAGACCGATGAGTAGAAGCCAAGGGAGACACCCAACCCGAGGCTCCCATGAAACGACCCAACCCATTCCCGCCCGACCAGATGACACCAGCAGAACGCCGCGCCGATTTGTGCGGGTTGCTGGCGCTTGGGCTGGTCCGGTTGCGGATGCAGGATAGGACGGAAGTATCTGACGATACTGGAGAAAGTTGCCTACACTATCCGGCCGATGAATGGCGTCATGCAACTCCAATTGACCGGAGAACCACATGACCAAACCCGATCCCATCCCCGCGCGCCTGGCGGCGCTCAAGACTGCTTCGACGCCAGACCTGAAGCGACAATGGCGCGAGTTGTTTGACAGCGAACCGCCGCCGTTCAATCGTCGCTATTTGGAAAGCCGACTGGCCTATCGCATCCAGGAATTGGTCTATGGCGGGCTGAAGCCAGAAACAGTCAAACGGCTGGAAGCCCTCGGCGAGCAGCTGGACGGCGGCGACCGCAAGAAAGGCCGTATCCGTGCGGACCAGACACCGATCGTTGGCACGCGGCTGGTCCGCGAATGGCAGGGTGTCGAACAGATCGTCACGGTCACTTCTGACGGCTTCGAATGGCAGGGGCGGCACTACAAGTCCCTGTCGGCCATCGCCCGCGCCATCACCGGCACACGCTGGAACGGCTGGGTATTCTTTGGGCTGAAAAACCACCGGAGGTCAGCATGACCAAACCCATCGTCCGGAAACTGCGCTGCGCCGTTTACACCCGCAAATCCTCCGAGGAAGGGCTGGAGCAGGAGTTCAACAGCCTGCACGCCCAGCGCGAGGCCTGCGAATCCTACATCGCCAGCCAACGGTCCGAGGGCTGGGTGCTGGTTCGCGATCAGTTCGATGATGGCGGGATATCCGGCGGCACGCTGGAACGCGCAGGACTGAAGCGGCTGCTGGAGGACATCGAGGACGGGCTGGTGGACGTGGTCGTGGTCTACAAGATCGACCGCCTGTCACGCTCGCTGGCCGATTTCGCCAAGCTGGTCGAGGTCTTCGACCGCAACGGCGTGACCTTCGTCTCGGTGACGCAGTCCTTCAACACCACGACGTCCATGGGCCGGCTGACACTGAATATCCTGCTCAGCTTCGCCCAGTTCGAGCGCGAGGTGACCGCCGAACGCATTCGCGACAAGGTCGCTGCGAGCCGGAAGAAGGGCATGTGGATGGGCGGTGTGCCGCCCTACGGCTACCGCGTCGAAAACCGCAAGTTGGTGATCGACGAAGAGGCCGCTGCGCATGTGCGCTGGATCTTCGCCCGCTTCCTCGAGATCGGGTCCTGCACGGAACTGGCGCGAGAGCTCGGCACGCGCGGCATCCGCACGCCGCGAGGGAACATGATCGACAAGAAATACATCTACCGGATGCTCGGCAACCGCGCCTACATCGGCGAGGCGGTTCACAAGGGCGACAGCTATCCCGGCGAGCATGACGCCATCATCGACCGCGCGGTCTGGGACAAGGTCCACGCCATCCTGACTGAAAGCCCCCGCAAGCGCGCCGCCCGCACCCGTGCTGACACCCCTGCGCTGCTGAAAGGGCTGCTCTACGGCCCGGACGGAGCGGCCTTCTCGCCGACCCACACGCGCAAGGGCGGCAAGCTCTACCGATACTATGTCAGCCAGTCGGTGCTGAAGCATGGTGCTGGGTCATGCCCGGTTGGCCGGGTTCCAGCGGGCGAAATCGAAACCGCCGTCATCGACCAGCTCCGCGCCGTATTCCGCCAACCCGAAATTGTAGCGGGCACTTGGAGAGCGGCACGCGCACAGGACGGCGAGATCACAGAGGCCGATGCCCGTGACGCGTTGACCCGACTCGATCCGCTCTGGGATGAACTCTTTCCCGCCGAGCAGGCGCGCATCGTGGCGCTGTTGGTCGAGCGGATCGACATCGGCACTGACGGCCTCGATGTTCGCCTGCGCATGGACGGGCTGACCGGGCTCGCGCGCGAAATGATGGCTGATCTTGGAACGGCGGCATGACCCGCGCGAAGCCAGTCCCAGAAACGGTGACGGTGCACATCCCGTTCCACATCGTGAAGCGCGGCGGCCGCAAGGAGATGCAGCTGCCGGAAGGAGCATCCAGTCAGCGCAGGATGGACAACACTTTAGTCAAGGCGCTGGCGCGGGGGTTTCGGTGGAAGCGGATGCTCGAGTCCGGCGAGTTCACGACCATCGCCGAGCTGGCCGCACGCGAGGGGATCACTCCGACTTACCTGGCCCGCGTGCTCCGGCTCACGTTGTTGGCGCCTGAATTGGTCGAAGTCATCCTCGATGGGCGACAGCCAGACGTTATAACAATGTCTGCAGCGATGAAGCCTTTTTCGTACGCGTGGGACGCGCAGCAGGTGGACTGGCGAGTTTCGATTGTTTGAACTCGACAGATAGCTTTGACAGGTAAATTTTCCTCTGATCGTTGTTGGCGCACGGCTCCAAGGTCCCCAAAGTCAATCTAAACCAATAAAATCAATGGTGATCATCGAAGTTATGCGCGATAAACCGGCGATTGAAGATAATGGAAGGTCGATCCCGGAATGAATTTGCAGGCCCACGATCAGCTGAAGTCACACATCTGGGAAATCGCGAACCGGCTTCGCGGACCATACCGGCCGCCGCAATACCGGCTGGTCATGCTGCCAATCGTCGTCCTGCGCCGGCTGGACTGTGTGCTCGAGCCAACGAAGGACGCTGTCCTCAAGCAGTACGACAAGCTCACTGCGCAGGACATGCCCGAGAGCGCCATGGAACGCCTTCTGGGCCGGGCGGCGGATCCCGATCGCAAGCACCCGCTTTACAACACCAGCCCCTTCACGTTCAGGCGGCTGCTTGGCGACGCTGAGAACATCGCGCCGAACCTAGTCGCCTACATCAACGGCTTCTCGCCCACCGCGCGCAGCATCTTCGAGCGGTTCAAGTTCACCGACCAGATCGAGAAGCTCGACGCCAGCAACCGGCTGTTCACCATCGTGAAAGCGATGGCTGACGTCGATTTGCACCCTGACCGCATCGACAACCTGCAGATGGGCTACCTATTCGAGCACCTGGTAATGCGCTTCAATGAACAGGCCAATGAGGAGGCCGGGGACCACTTCACCCCGCGCGAGGTCATCCGGCTGATGGCGAACCTGATCTACACCGGCGAGCAAGACGTTTATACGCCGGGAATTTTTCGGACGATCTACGATCCTGCCTGCGGTACGGGAGGGATGCTGTCCGAGTCCGAAAAGTTCATCCTCGGCCAGAACGACAGCGCCAATCTCGCGCTCTTCGGGCAGGAATACAACGACGAGTCCTGGGCGATCTGCTGCTCGGACATGCTCATCAAGGACGAGGATACGAGCAGCATCGTTCTCGGCGACACGCTGGGCGACGGCAAGACGCGTGACGGGTTCGAGGGGGACCGCTTCCACTACCTGTTGGCGAACCCGCCCTTCGGCGTAGAGTGGAAGGACCAGAAATCTGTCGTGGAGACCGAGCACAAGCTGCACGGCTTCTCCGGTCGCTTCGGTGCCGGTTTGCCAGCGATCAACGATGGCTCATTCTTGTTCCTCCAGCACATGATGTCGAAGATGCACGCCGCGCCTGACGACGGCGGCGAAGGCTCGAAGATCGCGATTGTGTTCAACGGCTCGCCGCTCTTCTCCGGCGATGCCGGATCAGGGCCGTCGAATATCCGCCGCTGGATTATCGAGAACGACTTACTCGACGCCATTGTCGCGCTCCCGGACCAACTGTTCTACAACACCGGGATATTCACCTACGTCTGGCTGGTCACAAACCGAAAGCCGCCTGAGCGGCGTGGTCAGGTGCAGTTGATCGACGGCACCCGGTTTTTTGAACGGATGAAGAAGAGCCTTAACAACAAGCGCAACGAAATCACCGAAGACCAGATCCGCCACCTCACCCGGATCTACGGCGAATATCGCGATGGCGAGACGGCCGAGGTCGTTGTCGATCACAAGTCAGGCCAGACAGAGACCCGCACCGTCTCGCGCATCTTCGAGAACCGCGAGTTCGGTTTTCTCAAGGTGACGGTGGAGCGACCGTTGCGAATGAATTTCGAGGCAACGGCGGAACGCATTGCCGGGCTGGACGACCAGACCGCATTCGCCAACCTGGCAACTTCGAAGAAGCGCAAGGACGAAGCCGCCGCGGCGCGCGAGATTGCGGACGGTCGGAAGCTGCAGGAGGCTATCCGCACCGCGATCTCAACGCTCAAGGGCAAGGGGCGCTACATTGACCGCGCTGCGTTCGATGCCGACTTGACGGCCGCCGCCAAGCGCGCCGGGGTGAAGGTCGCTGCGTCGATCAAGAAGGCAATCTTCACCGCCTTGGGTGAGCGCGACTCAAATGCCGAGATTTGCTGCGATGGCAAGGGGCGGCCGGAGCCCGACAGCGAACTCCGCGACACCGAGAACATCCCATTGCCCGAGGGGACTACGCTGCCGCTGCCCATGCAGTTTGGCCCGGACAAGCCCAATGACCAACTGGTGGCGGCGTTCCGCGACACAATCGACACCTACATCGGTGCTGAGGTACTGCCGCATGTGCCAGATGCTTGGGTCGACTATGACAAGACCAAGGTCGGCTACGAGATCCCAATCAACCGGCACTTCTATGTCTACAAACCGCCACGTGCGCTCGAAAAAATCGAAGCGGACATAAGCGCGCTGGAGGGCGAGATCGCCGGACTTCTGGAGGGGTTGATTGCATGACAACCGTGCCAGAAAAGGTGCAGCAGGCATACAACCAGCTTCCTTCTGGATGGCGTTTGGAGAAGCTCAAGTTCTTTGCCGATGTCCGGAACAGTAATGTCGACAAGACAATCGCCGATGACGAAGAGCCCGTTCAACTCTGCAATTACACGGATGTGTACTACAATGACCGGATCACCCGTGATTTGGAGTTCATGCGAGGGTCGGCGACCAAAACGGAAATCGAGAAGTTCCAACTCAAACGCAATCAGGTAATTATCACCAAGGACAGCGAGGGCTGGGAAGACATCGGCATTCCCGCGCTTGTCACCGATGACATGCCGGACGTGCTCTGCGGCTATCACCTGTCGGTTTTCGAACCGGGAGCCGATCTGGACGGCGCGTTCCTCGCTTGGCTTTGCCGATCCGAGCCGTTGAACGATCAATTCAAGTTGGGCGCAAACGGGGTGACGCGCTACGGGCTCGGCCAATACCCGATGAAGAACGCCTTCGCAGCACTCCCGCCCCTCGAAACCCAGCAGCGGATTGCTGGGTTTCTGGATGAGAAAACGGCGCGGATCGACGGGCTGATCGCCAAGAAGCGCGCGCTTCTGGCCCGGCTGGCCGAAAAGCGTCAGGCACTCGTCACGCGCGCCGTCACCAAGGGCCTCGACCCCGCCGCCCCGATGAAGCCCTCTGGCATCGACTGGCTGGGCGACGTGCCGGCGCATTGGGATGTGCTGCCTCTTAAGCGGGTATTAGCAAGCTCGACCTACGGAATCTCTGCTTCGCTCGAACCGACGGGTGAAGTTGCGATCCTGAGAATGGGAAACCTTGCCGATGGCGAGATCGATCTCGGTGACGCACGCTTCCTTGACGAAGTAGACGAAGGTCTACTGCTTGCACCCAATGATATTGTGTTCAATCGCACCAATAGCCTCGATTTGGTTGGCAAGACTGCCATATTCAGGGGCTGCCAAGATTATCCAGTCTCGTTGGCTTCTTATCTTGTCCGGTTTCGATTTGGCTGCAGGTACCATCCCGAATATGCCAACTACGTTATGGGAACCAACGATTTGATGGCTCTCGGCCGGACAATCGCACTCCCAAGCATTGGCCAAGCCAACCTCAACCCATCGCGGTACGCTCAAATAGAGTTCCCTGTTCCACCATTTGAAGAGCAGTCAAAGATCGTGGATTTTCTTGCCGGAGAGATTCGGACATTGAGGACAGGCGCAACGAAGATTGTAACGTCGATTGAACAACTAGACGAATACCGTACTGCACTCATCACCGCCGCCGTCACCGGAAAGCTCACGGGGCTGCAATGACTCTGGCGGCCGGTACCTATTTTGAGCACCTGAAGGCGTATGTGAACAGCGACTATGTCATGCATGACGGTTCTGGCGGCAAAGTCGTTCTGACGGAAAAGTATTTTCGCCCCGAAGACGTGAAGCCACAGACCCGCAAGGTCGAACTGCTCTTGCCCGGTGCAGGAATGGCCTTCAAACTGGATCATGATGATTTTGAGACGTCGAAGAGAAAGAGCAAGCCGCCATTGTTCCATTTTCTCGACGACACAGCAAAACCGTGGTCCAAGCGCTGTGATTTCGTGATCTTCTACGTCAACCGCCGCGCCTTCCACGCCGACTGTATTGAGTTCAAGTCAAAGAGCCTGACGGCGGAGAAATTCGTCCCGCAGCTAAAGGCCGGAATGTGCTGGGTGACCAGTCTGAAACGCACAATCGATCACTACACGGGCGACAACCGAAAAATCCGACTGCGCAAATTCGTGTTCGCCGAGAACGAAAACCCCGGCGCATATCTCGACCCCAATCGACAATTCATTGCCGATCCATCCATTCGATACTACCACTTTGACGAGGTGAATGGTCAGCCCTTGGCGGACCTGCAAAACACTTCGTTGCAGGAGATTTAAGCCATGTCCGGCCACACCGAGCGAGATTTTGAGACCGCAATTGAGGCTGGGCTCATTGGTGCAGGCGGCTATGAGGTTCGCGCGCCCGGCGACTATGATGAAGCGTTGGCGCTGTTCCCCGATGACGTGACGGGCTTTCTGAGGGACAGCCAGCCAACGCGCTGGGGTCAGCTGGAGGCATTGCTTGGCCCTAAGACAGAGGCGACCGTCCTCGACAGCCTCGCCAAGGAGCTCGAGCTCAAGGGCACGCTCCATGTCCTGCGCCACGGCTTCAAATGCTATGGCAAGACCTTTCGGATGGCCTATTTTCGCCCGAATTCCGGCATGAACCCCGAGGCCGCTGCGCTCTACGCCAAAAACCGGCTGACGATCACCCGGCAAGTAGCATTCACGTCGGTCCTGAAACGGGCGGACGGCAAAAATCGACGATGCATCATAGACGTGACGCTCAGCCTGAACGGACTGCCCGTAGCGACAGCGGAGCTCAAGAATCCGATGACCGGACAGCGCGCGGCCGACGCCATCAAGCAATACGCCGAGGAGCGCGACGAACGCGATCTTTTGTTTGCCTTCAAGAAGCGCGCGCTCGTACATTTCGCGGTGGACCCGGACGAGGTGTGGATGACCACGCGGCTGAAGGGGCGCGAGACGGGCTTCCTGCCCTTCAACCGCGGTCACGACCACGGGGCGGGCAATCCCCCCGTCGCAGGGAACTGGAAGACGCATTTCCTGTGGGACGAGGTACTGCAGGACGACAGCCTGATAGATATCCTGCAACGCTTCATGCACCTCGAGGTGAAGGAAAGGCAGGTCAAGACTGACAAGGGCGTGCGAACGATCCGCAAGGAGGCGATGATCTTCCCGCGCTATCACCAGCTCGACGCGGTGCGAGAACTCATCGCCCATGCAGGGGAGCACGGGTCGGGCCGGAATTATCTGATCCAGCATTCCGCGGGGTCCGGAAAGTCGAATTCCATCGCCTGGCTGGCCCATCGCCTCGCCAGTCTGCATGACGCCAATGACGAGAAGGTTTTTCACTCTGTCGTCGTCATCACCGACCGGCGCGTGCTCGACCAGCAATTGCAGAACACGATCTACCAGTTCGAGCACAAGACCGGCGTGGTCGAAAAGATCGAAGAGAACACCCAGCAACTGGCCCGCGCCCTGTCGGCCGGGACGCCCATCGTCATCACCACGATCCAGAAGTTCCCATTCATCGCGCAGGCGCTCTCTACGCTAGAAAGCAAAGGCACGGGCGTGAAGATCGACACGGCGGGCAAGCGGTTCGCGGTGATCGTGGACGAGGCGCATTCCTCGCAGAGCGGCGAGACTGCCATGGCGCTCAAGGGAATGCTGAACAAGGACGGGATCGAGTCGGCGGTCGCGGCGCAACTGTCAGAGGAAGAAGACGACGATCTATCCGAGGATGCCAAGGCGGCGATGCTGCGCGATTCCCTGAAGCGGGCGCGGCAGCCGAACCTGAGCTTCTTCGCTTTCACCGCGACGCCGAAGTTCAAGACCAAGACGCTGTTCGACGAGCCGGGACCCTCTGGCACGTCGCCATTCCACGAGTACACCATGCGGCAAGCCATCGAAGAAGGCTTCATCATGGACGTGCTGCAGAACTATACGACCTACAAGCGCTTCTTCGGCCTCATAAAGCAGGTCGAAAACGACCCCGAGGTGCCGCGCAAGAAGGCGGCGAAGGCATTGGCGAGGTATCTGGAACTGCACCCGGTCAACATCGACCAGGTCGTATCCGTCATCGTCGAGCATTTCCGGCTTTACGTCATGCACGAGCTTGGCGGTCGCGCAAAAGCGATGGTCGTCACCGGCTCGAGGCTGGCGGCCGTCAAATACAAGCTGGCCTTCGACCGATATATCAAGGCGCAGGGCTATGACGGCATCCGCTCGCTCGTCGCTTTCTCAGGCACAGTCGAAGACCCGGATGACCCGGGTTCGTCTTATACCGAAGTGTCGATGAATGATGGGCTTTCTGAAAGCGAACTGCCCGAGACATTCGAGAGGGACGATTACAGGGTGCTGCTGGTTGCTGAGAAGTACCAGACCGGGTTCGATCAGCCTCTCTTGCAGACGATGTACGTCGTGAAGCGATTGGCCGGCGTGCAGGCGGTGCAGACCCTGTCGCGCCTAAATCGGATGGCGCCGGGCAAGGCGCGCACCTTCGTTCTCGATTTTGCCAACGAAGAGGACGATATATACAAGGCTTTCAAGCCTTACTACGAGGCCACGCCGATCGGCGAGAACGCTGATCCACACCGTCTGTCCGAGTTGCAGCATAAGCTCTTGGAATGGGCGATCTTCGCGCCCGATGACGTGAACGCCTTCGCCGAGGTCTGGTACCGGCGTAAACGCGATCACTCGGCCACCGACCACCGCGTGATGAACTCCGTTTTGGATAGCGTCGTGCAAAGGTTCCTGGATAGGGAAGAAGCGGAGCAGGAGGAGTTCCGGGGCCAACTCACTGCGTACCGGAACCTCTACGCGTTCCTCTCCCAGATCATCCCCTATCAGGACAGCGATCTGGAAAAGCTCTATACCTTCGTTCGCAACTTGATATCGAAGCTGCCTCCGCCCGGCGACGGCCATGCCTTCGCTCTGGACGACGAGATCGCGCTGCGGTTCTTCCGGCTACAGCAAATGACCGAAGGATCGATCAATTTATCCAATGGCGAGACGGACCCGCTGAAGGGTCCGACCGACGTGGGCACGGCTCGTTCGCCGGACGAAGACGTGGCTCTCTCCAGCCTGGTCGAGAAGCTGAACGAGCGCTTTGGCACCGACTTCACAGAAGCCGACCAGCTCTTCTTTGACCAGATCCGCGTCAGCGCCGAGCAGGATGACAAGATCGTGGAGGCCGCGCGGGCGAACAACTTAACCAATTTCTCATCCTATCTTGAACGGATGCTCGACGAGCTGTTCATCGACCGCATGGAGGGCAACGAGGAAATCTTCTCTCGTGTGATGACGGACAAACAGTTTCGCGCAGCAGCGCACGAGCATCTCGCCAATGAAATCTTCCGCCACGTCCAGAAGCGTGATCCCGTTGAGTAGTCCGCTGTGGAGGCTTCGGGGATTTGGATTTCAGTCCCGTTCGCACGGCAAAGCGTTGTCACAAATAGCAATCTATGCTGCTTCCAAAAGAATGTGTTTTTTCAGCCCCTTGGAGCTGTGAACCGAATGGGGCGCAGTTCACAGCTTCGGAGAATATCCGCTTGGAGAGAGCACTTCCACCACTGTCGGCACCGAGGCCGGTGCTCAGCCCATCCCGCATAACCCTCGAAAACAACGGGAAAATTCGGCCGCAATGGGCTTGGGAAAAACTTTTCTCAAGGGCAGGTGGCGGAGCGGGTGGGATTCGAACCCACGGTGCGCTCTCGCGCACGGTGGTTTTCAAGACCACTGCCTTCGACCGCTCGGCCACCGCTCCGACTACCCCCTGTTAGTGGAAATTTGTG
>Ga0307936_1001424_pt1 | contig 11638 bp, 9 predicted proteins | sample OrgLakmetagenom1_FD_201839 | JGI IMG/M metagenome (GOLD analysis project Ga0307936, IMG submission 201839) | Saline water microbial communities from Organic Lake, Antarctica - #1 | ecosystem: Environmental > Aquatic > Non-marine Saline and Alkaline > Saline | place: Antarctica: Organic Lake... | reverse complement strand
CCGAAACGGCCTCGCGGTTTCATCGTCCCGGGCAGAAGGCTGCGTCGATGACATCGGCAACACCCGCATGGGAAAACGCCGCCGAATGAGATGGTCACCGCAGGGCGCACACCGTGTTGCCGTTACGCGGGCTGCGGTCCTTGACGGAAGGCTAACCGTTTCAAAGGTGGCCGCGTAACCACCAAGTTTTGCCCACTCCCCAGTTCTGCTTCACCGGATCGAAGGATCCCATCGGCTGACCCGAAAGCGAGAAAAACTCACGGGCGGTTCAAATCACCCCGATAGGCGCAGAGATTTCTGGCGGCCCCTGACCAGATCAAAACGATCTTCCGTCCCTGCCGCTACCGTTTCACCGCCACATCGTACTGCCACGCCCGATCCGATGCGTTCGATCTTTGGATCGGCTACGCACTCGAGATGACCGCCTGACGGGCGCGGATCAGGCCGCATTCGGGCGGGTGCAAATAAGTTGGCAATGCTATTCAATTGGAGCGAAATGCGCGCGGGCGCTGGTATGTCAGGCGCGTTTCGCGAAATGCTTCAGGTCGCCAGTTTCAGCAGCGCGTTCAGCAGTACCGCGGTGCCGTTGGCGCATTGCTCGGGCGTGGAATACTCCCGTGCGTTGTGACTGATTCCCGTTTCGCTTGGCACAAAGAACAGCGCGGTTGGGCAGTGGCCCATCATCGGTACGGCATCATGGCCGGCAACGGTCAACATATCGCGGGGCTTCAATCCCAACTCCGACGCCGTGTCGCGAATGAGGGAGTGCATCTTCGGGTCGCAGTCGATGGGGCCAAATTCAAAATACTGCTCCAAGGAGATCTCGACATCGCGCTCCTCAGCCACCGTTTTGCAGGCCGCGCGCAATTCGGTCTCCATTTCCATCGTCATGGCCGGGTCAGCATGGCGCACATCGCAGCTTAGCTGCACTTGCGAAGGGATCACGCCAGGCACGTTGGGGTACAGCTCGATATAGGGGGCGTTGGCGCGCCCGTTGCGCCCCTGTGCGCGCCCGACCCTGTCGATTTCAAGGATCAGAGCGGCGGCGCCGACCATGGCATCGTGACGGTGTTCCATGAAGGTCGGCCCGACGTGCGCCGCCTCGCCGGTGATGGTGACGACAAAGTATTTGGCGTTATACGAGCCCGTGATGACCCCGATATCGTCATTGGATTCCTTCAGCTGCGGACCCTGCTCGATGTGCAGTTCTAGATAGGCGGCGAACTCGCGCGCCTTGACCGGGATCGCGCCAACCTGATCGATCTGTTTCAGAGCCTCGGCCACGGTTACCCCGTCCGGATCGCGCCGCGACAACGCGAAATCCGGCTTGATGTCCCCGACAAAGACGGAAGAGCCCATGGTCATCGGCGAAAAGCGCGCGCCTTCCTCGTTGGTCCAGGCGACCACTTCGACCGGTGTCCTGGTTTCGATCTGTTCGTCCTGCAACCGGCGCAGCACCTCCAACCCGGCCAGCACACCCAGCGCACCGTCAAACCGCCCACCAGTGGGCACTGTATCCAGATGACTGCCGATCACCACCGGGGGGCCGCAGGGTCACTGCCGAGACGGCGGGCAAAGATGTTGCCGATCTGGTCGATCGTCACCTCGCATCCGGCGGCGCGGGCCCAGTCGCAAAACAAGGCGCGCGCGTCGCGATCCTCGGCTGACAGGGCAAGCCGCCTGTTGCCGCCATTCTCAGTCGCGCCAATCTTGCCCATCTCTTGCAGTGCAGCCCAAAGACGATCCGAGTTTACATTCATCGTGGTCATGGTCCCTACCTTTCGGGTCAAAGTGCTGCCATTCGGACCTTTCCTGACAGGAAAAATTGTCCAGCGGTTGCAGAAGCGGTTACGTATCGTTCGTATTCGGTGCTGGGGTGCCCGGCCAGAACCTCGTGCCCGCACGCGCGTGCCCGCCGCCCAGACCCATCGCCGTGCCGTCCGCGCGCCAACACGCGGCCCCGGTCATTGTGCCCGGCCCAAATTCGATCGCTGCCATGCCGCCGCCGATATGGGGCAGTGACAACAGCGACCATCCGCGCGCTTTCAGTACGTCCTGGTTCGCATACCCATCCTCGACCTCAAGGTCCTGGCCTTGGGTCCAAAGGCGCGGCGCCTCGACCGCTTCCTGCAATGACATACCGTGATCTATCAGGTTGACCAACGTCTGCATCACAGATCCGAAAATGCGTAATCCTCCCGACAGGCCAAGGGCAAACGCGGGTTTGCCATCCCTAAGGACAATGCTTGGCGCCATTGAGGTCGTTACCCGCTTGCCCGGGGCCACCGACAGGGCATGGCCCGGGTGGGGGTCGAACAGGCACATGTAGTTGTTGGGAATGATGCCGGTCCCGGGGATGATGAATCCCGCCCCGAACAGCGTGTTGATCGTCTGCGTGCTGGAAACGATATTGCCATCGCTGTCGGCGACCGACACATGGGTGGTGTTGGGCGATTCCATCGGACCCACACCAGCGGGCCAGTCCTGTGTCGCGCCAATTTTGATCCGCGCGCGTCGCTCGTTTGCGTAACCCTTGGATACCAACTGATCCACGGGTACATTGACAAACGCCGGGTCCGCCGTAGCAGCGGCCCGGTCCGAGAAGGCAATTTTCAAAACCTCGCCCAGAACATGCATCGCATCGACCGAGCCATAGCCCATGCCAGCTACGTTATAGCCTTCCAGCAGGTTCAGCATCTGGACCACATGCACGCCGCCTGCCGACGGCGGCGGTGGGCCAAACACCTGATAGCCGCGATACGTCCCTTCAATCGGCTTGCGCTCGATCGTCCCGACTCTCTTCAGATCATCCATAGTGATCAAGCCGCCAACCTTGGCGAAATGATCCGCGATCAGCGCCCCAAGGCGGCCACCATAGAGCAGCTCCGGCCCTTCCTTGGCGATATCAGACAGTGTTTCGGCATAGTCGCGCATCATCAACCTGTCGCCAGCAGCCAACGGGTGACCATCTGGCAGCAGCAAACGGGCGATTTCGGAATCCTTCGACAGATCAGGCGCAGCCTCGGCAATGCAACCTGCAAGATAGGGAGTCACCGCAAATCCATTGCGAGCATGGCGGATGGCCGGAACCATCACCTCGGCCAGCGTCAGCCGGCCAAAGCGGGCCTGCGCCGTGCACCAGCCGTGCAGCGATCCCGGCGTGGCGACAGCGCGCGGGCCAAGCTCGTTTTTGCGCCCCTTGACAATCATGTATTGTTCAGGATTGTCCGAAATCGGCTGATACATATCCGGGGTCGCCGCCTGGGGCGCGGCGCTAAGCCCGTCCAGCACGACATGTTCGCCCGACGCCATGCGGATATGGGCAACCCCACCGCCGAAAATGCCGACCATCATCGGCTCGACCACCGTCAGCGTGAAAAGAGATGCAATCGCTGCGTCTACGGCATTGCCGCCCGCGGCCAGCATTTCCACCCCTGCGCTGGAGGCCAGCGGGTGGTTGGTAACCACCATGCCATTGGCACCACTGGCCGGAGATTTCTCGCACTGGAACTGTGCGCCCGCAGTCTTGCGCCAGTCTCGGTGGCGACTCTTATCAGAACCCACAGCTATCATTCCTGAAATATCTTGTGAAACCGTCAGAGCCGCTCGATCCCACACCATTCGGCCAGAAACAGTGCCATCGTCTTGGTCACCGCGCGCACCGAGTCCAGATCGACCCGTTCGTCAATGCCGTGGGGCTGTTCGCAAATCGGCCCGTAAACCAAACCAGGCGCATTCTGGTATAGCCCGAAAAACCGCGCGTCGGTGGCCGCCGATGTGACTTCCTCGGTCAGGTTCGCGCCATAGACCGCGAGGTGGCTGTTGGCCAAAGCCGTCTCGGCCTCGTCCGCATTTTGCAGAACATAGCCTTCGGCCATATGGCCGTGGTATTCGACTCGCGGTGGATGGTTCGCGAGGTAAGAATCGCTTTGCGCGGCGCGGTGCACACGGTCTTCGATTTCCCGGCGGATATTGGCCAGATCATCCCCCGGCAAGACCGCGACACGCACGCTAAGAACCGCCGCCGCAGGTACATTCGACGTCCACTCCCCGCCCGAAATTTCACCCAGATTGACGCGGATCGGGTGTGGATGGTTGCGATAGACCGGATGATCCACTTTGCGGGCGTTCCATTCAGCCTCAAGCGCCTTGATCTCGGGCCAGATGTGCAGCGCCTTTTCGATCGCATTCGCCCCGACCTTGTTGAAACCCGCCGAGGCATGCTGAGGGTCACCGTCAACATGTACCCTGAACCAGATCAGGCCGATTTCGGCGCGCATCAGTTGCGGACCCAACGGTTCGGGCACAAAGGCGCAATCGGCGCGATACCCGCGTTGCAGGCAGGCCAGCGTACCGTTGCCGGTGCATTCCTCTTCGACCACCGACTGGAAATAGACGGGGGCTGCGGGGCCGTATCCGGCGTCGCGCAGGGCGTCAAAAGCAAACAGAGTTCCGGCCAGACCCGCCTTCATATCGCCAGCGCCCCGGCCATACATCCATTTGCCGTCAAGGCGTGGCTCGAACGGCGGCGTTGTCCAGCGGTCCGGATCACTGCACGGTACGACATCGATATGCCCGTTGAAGATTAACGAACGCCCGGTGGTCTTTTTCGGCTGCCATGTGCCGACGACGTTCCACGCGTTTTCATAGCTGGCATCGACGACCGGGGCGAACCCGGGCATGCCCTTGATATCGTCAATATCCACCTTCCAGCGATCCACCGACAGACCCCTGCGCGCCATTGCATGCTCCATGAGATCCTGAACCGTGTGTTCCTGACCGCGCAGCGACGGGCAGCGCACCATCTCCTGCGTAAACGCAACCTGCGCGTCAAAGTTTCGGTCAACCGCAGCAATGATTGCCTGTTTCACATCCTCGCTTAGCATCGCCCTATTTCCCTTCGTTGTCCGCTGGCCGCTTGCGCCATGGCACAAATTCGCCAATCGTGACCAGCCCCCTGGGCAGGAACATGACGCTGAAAATGATCAGCGCGCCGTAGATCAACAAGCGGAAGGTATCCAGATCACGCAGCAGTTCGACCAGAATGGTCAGGATCAGCGCCCCGGCCAGCGGTCCGGTCAGCGTACCGAGCCCACCGACCAGCACCATCGCGATGATCATGATCATCAGATCGACACCGGCGACCGCCATGGGGGTCAGGATGCTGATGTAATGGGCATAAAACGCCCCCGCCACACCGACCAGAAACGACGACACCACAAAAACCTGTAGTTTCAGCCGGGTCAGGTTGACCCCAAGGCTTTCCGCTGCATCATCAGCATCGCGCATTGCAATGATCGACAGCCCGGTTTTAGACCGCATCATAGTGGTGATCACCACCATGGAGAGCAACAGCAGGACCAGCGCCAGATAGTAATACGCGGCCTTGTCTGCGGGCGAAAAGCTGACCTCGCCGATACCGGGTAGGGTAAAACCCTCGAAGGCGGGAATACCCCACAGGCCCAGTTCGCCGCGCGTGATATCGGTCAGGTTCGATAGGGTGATCCGTACGATTTCAGCAAACCCCAGGGTGACGATCGCGACATGCGGCATCGACTTGATCCGCAGGACGGGCAGCCCGATGAACAGACCGGCCACGGCAGCGATAAACCCGCCCAGCCAGATCGTCACCCACGGGCTGAGCCCGGCATTGATGCCAATCAGGGCGGACCCATAAGCCCCAAGCGCGAAAAACGCATGGTGGCCAAAGGTCTTGAGCCCGGCAAACCCGGTCACGAAATTCCACGCCGATGCAAAGATGCCGAACACCATCGCCAGAATAAGGACATGCAGCAGGTAGGTGTCCTGTGTCACCAGCGGCAGCCCGACCATGACCGCAACAGCAATCAGGATCGACAGCCAATGGCGCGCTCTCAGCGATTCAAACATTGCAGCCTCCAGAAATTTGAGCGGTGATTGTCATGCTGGTTTGCTTCCGAACAGGCCCCAGGGCCGCCACCAGATCACCGCGATCATCAGGCCGAACGAAATCAGGTCGCGCCACTCGGATGAGGTGAGTTGAACTCCGATGGCCTCGATCACGCCCAGCAGCAGACCGGCGGCGATTGCGCCCGGGAAACTGCCCAGACCGCCAAGGATCACAACGACAAACCCCTTCAGCAACAGGGGCAGACCGCTCCACGGATTGATCGCATAAATCGGGGCCAGCATCGCGGCGGCAATCGCGCCCAATGCAGCGGCAAGACCGAATGTGATCATAAAGATCCGCTCGGCCGGGATGCCGACAACGGCTGCCGCGTCCCGGTCCTGCGATGTCGCGCGGATGGCCCAGCCAAGGCGCGTCCGTTTCAGAATATACCACATGACTGCGATGGTCGTCATTGCAACAACAAAGATCAGAATACGCTGCGCCGGAATACGGACTTGACCGATTTCGACCACACCCGACACATAATAGGGGATGCTTTGAAACTGTTCGCCAAACATGAGCAGAGCGGCGTTTTGAAGGAAAATCGACAGGCCCAGCGTCACGGCAATGGACGAAAACATCCATCCTTCTCGCCCCAGTAAATAGTGGATGGTCATCCGCTGGATCACCACCCCCAGCACGAAGGCCAGAAACACAGCAATCGGAATTGCTAGATAGGACGGGATGCCAAGCGTGACCGCAAAATAGAAAACGAAATAGCCGCCAAGCATGTAGAACTCGCCATGTGCCAAGTTTAGCACGCGCATCGTGCCATAAATCAGCGCGATCCCACTGCCTATCAGGGCATAGGTCGATCCGATGATAAGCCCGTTGATGATCTGCTCAATCAGGAGATAGAAAGTCATTTTTTTACTCTCCTATATGCCAAGGTAAACGCGGCGGACCACGTCGGATTTGATCATCTCGTCGCCCGTACCGGACAGAACCATGCGCCCGCCTTCCAGAAGGTAGCCGTGGTGTGAGACCCCGAACGACAGCTTGACGTTTTGTTCGTTGAACAGCACTGCGATGCCCTCGGAGTTCACCTTGCGGATGATCTTGACGACCTCGCCAACAATTTTGGGCGACAGGCCCAGATAGGGCTCGTCCATCAACAACAGTCGCGGGTGCGACATCAGACTGCGCGCGATGGCGATCATCTGTTGCTCGCCGCCGCTCATCTTGCCGGCGATCTGATCGCGCCGCTCGGCAAGAATGGGAAACAGGCTTTCGACCCACTCCAGCTGACTTGCGGCCCTTGACGCCACGCTTTTGTGATAAGCCCCCAGCAAGATATTTTCGCGCACCGTCATGTTGGTAAACAGGCGTCGTCGCTCCAACACCAGGGAAATCCCGCGCGACACCATCTCATGCGTTGGCAGGTGGGTCACGTCATCGCCCTCAAAGATCACCTTGCCTGACTGGATCGGCACCAGCCCCATGATCGCCTTCAAGACTGTGCTTTTGCCCGATCCGTTGGGACCGAGAACCGCCGCGACCTCGCCGTGTTTCACCTCCAGCGCGACGTCCCACAGCACTTGATAATTGCCGTAAAGGACGTTCAGGCCTTCGACTTGCAGCATCGGGGTGTCAGACATCGACCGTCTCCTCGCCCAGATACAGTTCCACCACTTGCGGATGGGCGGCGACCTCTTCAGGGGTGCCGGACGCCATGCGTACGCCTTGGTTCATGAAAATCGCGCGGTCCGACAATTCGTTGATCACGCGCATGTTGTGTTCGATGATGATCAGGGTCTGCCCCTCGTCGCGCAGTGTCTTGACCAGTTCCAGCAAGCCGGGGATGCTTTTTTGATCGACGCCGCCCGTCACTTCGTCCATCAGCAACAGCTTGGGCCGGGTCGCCATCGCCCGCGCCATTTCCAGACGCTTTCGCTGACCGGTACTGAGGCCCTTTGCATAGACATCGGTCCGGTCTGCCAGGCCCACCATTTCCACCTGACGCATCGCATCGCGGCGCATCTCGGCCATGGTGCGATGAAAGCGCATGTTGGCGACCATGACGTTTTCGATCACGGTCAGCTCATCGAACGGCTGGGTAATTTGAAATGTCCGGGCCACGCCTGCCTTGCACCGCTCGTCGGGCTTGAAGTTGGATATGTCCTGCCCGTCAAAGATAATTGTTCCCGAGGTGGGCGTCAGTGTGCCAGCAATCAGGTTAAACGTCGTGGTTTTGCCAGCGCCGTTGGGGCCCATTAGGGCCAGAATTTCGCCTTGGGCGACGGTCAGGGACAGGTCGCTGACTGCGGCAATCCCACCAAATCGTTTGGTAAGTTCGCGCACCTCAAGCAGCGGTTTGGACACCGGATCTGTCATGCGGATCATTCGCTTCGTACTGGATTGAATTCTGAAAAAGGCGCGCAGGGGTCATACCCTGCGCGCCCGATGCCGTCACTTGACGGGTTGGTATTCGGATGTGGCAGCGGATAGTGGGTAAACCACAAAGCTGGCACCATCCTGAATCTGCGCCATGGGCACCGGCAGGTAATCCCCGCCAATCTTGGGCGTGTGGATTTCGGTGTCATAGACATAGCGCGCGATGACACAGGAATAGTCGGTGCTGGCAAATGCTTCGGACAGGGCGGCCGGTTCAACCGATCCGGCGCGGCTGATGTTGTCCAGAAGCATGCTCATCTGGCAATATCCCTGCGCATGATCGCCATCCGCTTCAAGCCCCGTCAGCGACTTGAACAGATCGGCAAACTCCTGGTGCTTGGGGTTGTTGGCCGCGTCGAACATCCAGGGGGTCCACAAAAGACCATTGGCCGTAGTGCCCGCCCCTTCCAGAAATTCCGGACGGATGGGATAGTAGACGCCCATATGCAGCGGCTCCATGCCCTGCTCGTCCATTTGCTTGACCAAGGCAATCCCCGAGTTCACCGAAGTGAAGATCGAGATGATCACATCAGGCTCGCTGTCGCGCAGCTTGGACAGCAGCGGATAGAAATCGGCGTGACCCAAGGGAACGGTTTCCTCGGCCACAACGGTCCAGCCAGCGTCCTTGAAATGCGGGGCGGTGAATTCGATGTTGGATTTGCCGTAATCGGTATCCTCGACGATGAAGGCCACGGTCTTGTTTTCTGCCGCTACCTTTTCCTCACCGACCAGCCAGTCAACCGTTTCATAGAGCACCGCGCCATAGGCGTCGGAGTTGAAGCTGCTTTTCCAGAAGTTCGCGTATTTTTCGGGATCAGACTTGATCTTCTTAGCGATTTCGATCGAGACGGGCTGACCGCTCACCGCAAATTTGCCAAAGCTGGGCACGACTTCCATAATGGCCAGCGTGACCGAGCTGGCAATGGCATCGCCCACCAGAATGTCGACATTGTCGCGTGTCAGCAGCTTTTGCGCCGCACTGACGCCGACTTCGGGGCGCGAGGCGCTGTCTTCGAAAACTACCTCGATCATCTGTTTTTCGCCGTTCATGTCAATGCCGCCGGCATCGTTGGCCTGCTGGATGGCGGCCTCATAGGCCTGACGCATTGAAATACCCGAGTTTGCGGCAGGACCGCTGAGCGGGGCGACAATGCCGATCTTGATGTCAGCCGAGGCAGCAGGGGCCATCGCCAACACTGCACCCACGGTTGCCATGCCCAAGGCACGGCGGATGATAGTTTTCATAGTTCTCTCTCCCTGTTGTTTGTCTCAGTTAATATCGATGGTCTCGGTGCCGCACCATTCTGCAATGAACAGCGTCAGCGCCTTGGTGATACGTTTGAGCGATTCCAAGTCAACACACTCATCGAATCCATGCACGTTGCGAGACGCCGGGCCATAGCACAATGCGGGTATCTGATTGTAAAGCGCATAAACCCGCGTGTCGATGTAAGCGGGCAGCGTTGCCGTCTCCAGCGGTGCGCCGAACGCGTCTGCATGCGCCCGGCCCAGAACGGTTTCCGCCTCGCTTCCGGGATTCAGAACATAGCCCTCGGCGTGGAACCCATTGACGATGATTTCGGGTGGATTGTTCGCCAGAAAGGCGTCGTTACGCGAGAATTGCGCAACGCAGTCTCTGATTTGCCGCTCGGCGTCTTCGGCAGAGACCCCCGGAAAGATCGAGATACGACAATCGATCTCGCACCACGCGGGTACCGACGAGGCCCAATCGCCGCCTGCGATCTTGCCGATGTTGAGATTGATCGGATGGGGCAGATCCTTGAAGTTTGCATACTCGCCCTTCTGGGCGTTCCAATGGGCCTCCAGCGCGCGCAGCGCGCCGATCACGCCGTAGGCTGCGTCGATGGCGTTGGCGCCTTCGCCCATGTCCTGCACATGCACCGGCACGCCCTGCACCTTCATCTGAAACCACAACACGCCGACATTGGCGCGCACCAGTTTGGTGCCGGTGGGTTCCGGGATCAGGACGGCGTCGGCTGTATACCCGCGCAGCCATGTCATCAAAGCGCCATTTCCCGTCGATTCCTCCTCGACCACAGACTGAACGTAAACCGTTGCCGCCGGTTGCAGGCCGACGCGGCGCAGTGCATCCATCGCGGCAAGGTTCGCGGCCGATCCGGCCTTCATATCGGCGCTCCCACGTCCGTACATCCATGGGCCATCGATCTTGCCTGAAAACGGATCATCGCTCCACAACTCGTTAGGTCCTGTCGGAACAACATCAAGATGTGCGTTCAGAATCAATGATCGCCCGATTTCCTCGCGTGGGTGATGAATACCTACGACAATCGGGGCATCAGAGTGTGTGTCAGAAAACGGCGATCCCCCGGGATGCGAAAGGATCGCGTCACGGTCCATCTTGAAGCGATCAACCTTCATTCCGCGCGATTGGAATTGCCTGAAAAATAAATCCTGGATCGCGTATTCCTGACCTCGAAGAGACGCTAGATTGACTAGGTTTTTTGTGTATTCGAGTTGCGCGCCAAATCCGTCATCAACAGCTTGCTGAAGCTTGTCCTTCAATTCTCTAGCCAACACAATATCATACTCCCTTCGCCTGAGTCTGTCGTTAATAGATCCCTTGCGGTGTTGACCTACGGATCTGGCTTACCGCGAGGCAAGCGATGCCGTTTTTACGAAACCTCACGAGATAGGATGCTGCCAAGGGCGCAGCGGGAGATGTACAGGTGCGGGAGCTCCTGATTATCGGCCAGCTTGAACACGCCGCGTTTATATCAGCGATCCTTGGCGCCGCTTCCTCCTTTTTATAGAGAGATCCCTGTAAAAAGACTAAGAGGTTAAATTTTAGTATGCAAGTTTATTCTTCCCCCCCCTCTATCGGACCCGTCTGATGCTCGTTTGGCGCAAGGATTGAGCGGCCCCAGAATTACCGGTGCGTGATTTCCAGCGTACGCGTTGTCATAACGACGCCAACGCTACCCGCAGTGCGGAACGGCTGGTTCCGCTTTCAGGCCGGGGTCCGACCGTCGAGCAGGCAGGCCCCCAAAACAAAATTCTGAACCGCTGCGATATATTCGTTGATCGAAACATGACGACGACGGTATTTCGACCGCTTGACGTACAGAGGTGGCTCGGTTTGTCTGAACAGGTTCCGGGCGTTTTGTAAGTGGTTTTCCGCCTCGGTTATGCCGCTGCCGCTTCGGGCATCGGCTGGTTGAAGTAGGCCTGATCGGGGGTTCTCCCGTCAAGCGATGAATGAGGCCTCCGGCTATTGTAGAAACCGAGATAGCGGCCGATCAAGGCACGGGCCTCGGAGACACCAGCGTAAGCCCG